>Ga0126377_10001320_pt1 | contig 16186 bp, 11 predicted proteins | sample PanSoiMetPlot_22_FD_92647 | JGI IMG/M metagenome (GOLD analysis project Ga0126377, IMG submission 92647) | Tropical forest soil microbial communities from Panama - MetaG Plot_22 | ecosystem: Environmental > Terrestrial > Soil > Tropical forest > Bulk soil | place: Panama | collected 2016-02-17
GTACACGGTGCCCCGGCGCGTTGCGCGGACGCGTCCGCCACTCCGCGGGATTCGGACTCGGACGGTCCGCCCACCTGCCACCTTCGCTAAATCCATCCCGACTTGGCGGGCGCTGCGTCGCTCCCAGTCGTCGCCGGCGCCCGGGTAATACTGGATGGTCGCGGGACGCGCGGCGGGTCGTTGTCGTTGGGCAGCCGCCCTCTCCGCGACAATCCGCGGTCCATCTTGTTGGGGTTCGAGGGCGACAATGGCGCAAGCGTTCTTTTATCGTTCTTTTTCAATGGCAAACCTCATCGAGACTCAGCCACGCATGGCCCAGGCGAAGACCACTCTCCAGCTGCTCGGCAGCGTCGAGATCCGTGGATTGGATCGCGAGACCGCCGACGGGTTACTCGGACAGCCGAAGCTGGTCGCCCTCTTGAGCTATCTCGCGATCGAAGGCGCCGGCGGTCGCTGGCAGCGCCGCGATTTGCTCGCCGCCCTCTTCTGGCCTGAGCTCGACCAAACGCACGCGCGAGCCGCGCTGCGCAAAATGGTGCACGTGCTGCGAACGACCCTGAGTCAGGAATCGATTCTCTCGCGCGGGGACGAGGAGCTGCGTCTCGCGGATGACACCGTCGCTTGCGACGTCGTGGAGTTTGTAGCCGACATCGAAGCCGGACGCTTGGCCAGCGCACTCGAGCGTCATAAGGGAGATTTGATGCCCGGCTTTCACATCTCCGGCTGCGCCGAGCTCGAACGCTGGCTCGACACGACGCGGACCGAGCTGCGCGAGCGCGTTGCTGCCACCGCCTGGGCAATGGCTCAGCTGCTCGCCGACTCCGCGCAGACCGAGGCCGGAAACTATGCACGAAAGGCCGTGCGCTACTCCGGGAGCAACGAGCGTATTTTGCGGCGGGCGCTCGCACTCATCGCTCGCGGCGGCGACCGAGCCGGCGCGCTGCGTCTCTACGACGACTTCGCGCGCCAGCTCAAAGCGGACCTCGACGCGTCACCGTCCGCTGAGACGGTGGCACTCGTCAATCAGATTCGCGGCTGATCCCGGTTATTCGCAAACCATGCTGCGGCTCGCGTACGTCGCCAACGCGGCGTTCGTGAGCTGATGGATCCGTTCAGCGCTTGCGGCTGTGGTGCCTTTGGCCAGGAGTAATTCGGTCACCGGGCCAAGGAAGCGCGCGTAGCGCGCGAGCACTCTTGCGTCGTTGCTGCGAATGGCGCGATCAACCGTCGCGATCGTCGCGGGCGTGATGACCTCCATGCGACCGACGAACACGCGCGCGAGATTGTCTGGCGCCGGCGTGATCTCGAGCGGCAGCACGGCGTCGACGATGCGACGTGGAACGATGTAGAACACACGTGCGCCTTCCTCGAACCACGAGTCGCGCCAGGTGTCGACCATCGCGGCTGCCTCGCGGTCGTAGAGGCCGGCCTTCACGAGCGTTCGCTGAAGATCCCTGCGAAGTTCGTCGAGGTTGCCCGTCAATGCGGGGGCGTCGACTGACACTTCGCCCGTGACATCGTTCTGAACGCGATAGCCGAGCTTGTCGCCGCGTCGCTCGAAGAGAATTACCGCCGGGAACGGAGCGCCGCCGAGATTCGAGATGCGAACCCCGCCGTCCGGACGAGCGACGGCCGTGAGCGGAACGTCGAAGTCGCCGACGCCACGATAGAACAAGAACTTCTCCACCTGTTGCCCGGCGCGCAGCGGCGTCGCCTCCGTGCGACGCGCCGCGTAGTAGTGACTCTCTCCGTCGCCGCCCGGGAATGAAGTCCCGACGCTCGCGGCAACTTTCACGTTCTTCCATTCGATGACGCTGGTGTGCGTCGCGTTGCGAATCGTCCGCGTCGTCACGTACGGCTGCGAGACGACGGCGTGTGGATACCACTCGGTCATCCATCCGCGCGGAAAGCGGACGCGGACCGACACGTCACGCTCGGGCCGCGAATAGAAGTAGATGACCGGCGTCTCCATTCGGACCTTGCCCCACAGTTTCGAGCGCGCCGAGGCGTAGTCGAGCGGCGTCTCGCCAGGGAGAAGCTTGAACAATCGCGAATCCTGAAAGTGCTCGACGAAACACGGCAGGTCCGTCGGTCCGCCGAGCGGAAGCCAGTGCTCGGCGCGGCCGTCTTCGCCGGCGACGGTGGTGAAGGTTCCCCATTCGTGAGCGGTGAGTGCGTCGGGCCAGGGTGTGTTGCGCTTCGCAGCGATGTTGGCGACAGCGAGGCCAAGCACGGCGATGAGTCCACAGGCAGCACAGATGCGTTTCAACACGGGCGTCTCCTCTTGGTGTCGCTGGTTGGATGCCTGGATCTTGCTCGTTGCTTCGTTCGCCGGCCGCGGGTTCATCCGTGGTCGCTTGACGCCTGCGATACCAAAGTGATATCATATGGCTATCACCCCTTCGGAGTCTGGCAGGATGATTCGCGAACGCGCCCTCAACGCGAGGAATGGGCTCGCGGTGGCCCTCATTCTTCTCGTCGGCATTGTCGCCGCCGTCTGGTGGATCGCGCACGCCGGCAATCGGGGGCAGCCAGCCTCGGTCGCGCTGGCCGTCATCATCCTCGTGGTGTGTGTCACCTGCCTCGGCGGGTTGTTCGTCGTCAACCCGAACGAAGGCAAGGTCGTGACGCTGTTCGGCCGCTACGTCGGCACCGAAAAGCGCGAGGGGCTGTGGTTCGTCAACCCGTTCACGAGACGCAGACGCATCTCACTTCGTGTGAGGAATTTCGAAACCACGAAGTTGAAGGTGAACGACGCGCACTCGAACCCGATCGAGATCGCCGCGATCGTCGTGTGGAAGGTCGTCGAAACCGCCGAGGCAGCGTTCGAGGTCGACAATTATGAGCAGTATGTGCAGGTGCAGAGCGAAGCCGCATTGCGGACGCTCGCCACGCACTATCCGTACGACGCGCACGAAGACCAGCAGATCGCGCTGTCGACGCACATCGACGAAGTGTCGGTGACGTTGGCCGAGGCGTTGCGGGATCGGCTGGCGAAGGCGGGCGTCGAGGTCATCGAGGCGCGGATCAGCCATCTCGCGTATGCGCCGGAGATCGCGGCCGCGATGCTGCGTCGTCAGCAAGCGAGCGCGATCATCGCCGCGCGCAAGAAGATCGTCGAAGGCGCTGTGGGGATGGTGGAGAACGCGCTCTCGCTGCTCGGCGAGAAGCAGGTCGTGGTGCTCGACGAAGAGCGGCGCGCGCAGATGGTGTCGAATCTATTGGTGGTGCTCTGCTCCGACCGGGACGCGCAGCCTGTGGTCAACGCGGGGACCATCTACGCCTAGAGACGGGCGACGATGCGGAAGCCGTTCCTGCTTCGCATAGACGAAGACGTGCTAGCGGCGGTTCAGCGGTGGGCGGACGACGATCTGCGAAGTCTCAACGCGCAGATCGACTTTCTGCTGCGACGCGCATTGACCGACGCTGGGCGCTCCGCGAAACCACGTGCCGATGGGAAAAAGGGTTGAGCGGAGCCGCCTCGTCTCTACTGACGGACGGCCCAGATGTCGATATCCCCGTCGAGATGATCACCGACGAAACCGAAGGCGTAGGTAATTTGAACGATTTCCGCGACCGCCTTGCCGTTGTGTTGCGCAGGAGACCATCGAAGGCTTGGTACGATGCGCCGCACCGCATCGCCAAACTGTGAGTTACTGTCGATGAGATGAAGCGTGGTTGCATCAGGCTTACCATCGGGGCGCACGAGGACAAAGGCAGCGACGCGCCCGCGCTCACCGCGATTCCGCGGACCTGTCGGGAAGCGAGGTACTTGAAATCCTGGACGAAGTTTCGCGGGCTGTTCGAGTTCGTCGGCGAACGGGCCGGCCCGAAGCGGGAGAGGCAGTCGTGGAACCTCGAAGGCTCTCTCGAGGGTCGAGTCTGGAGGAAGCTCGAATATCCAACTCCGAAACGCGCCACGATCGTCTCCGTGGATGACGACACGGTAGGCACCCGGGCCTGGCGCCTTGAGAAAGAAGAGTCCTTCTGAAGAGGCTCGAGCTTCTGCCAGTGGACGCCCGTTACGGTCGACCAAACGGACAATCGCTGAAGGCAGCGGGGCGTGCGAACTGTCGTCGCGGGCCAACCCCGTGATCGTCTGACCGACCATCCGGTCAGGCAGGGCCGCAGCCAGGATGATGGCGGCAATGAGCGGCAAACGTGGAAGCACGGTTCGTGGATAGAGGGTAAGTCGCGGGCTTTAGTCTAACCTTCAACCCAAAACCCTTAAACTCTTGACCTTAGAACTCGCGTCGCCATTTCTCCAGCTCTGCGACGCGCGACTCGAGGGCTACGAGCTGCGGCAAAGCGTGAGGCGGGATCGCGACTGGCGGCGACGTCGCAGCCGCTTTCACCGCCGGAGTGGTGACCGGCCGCGGCGTGTCTGCACGCCTCCACGCCTTGCGTCCACCGAATCGAATGAACGCGCGCCCGATCGGGCCGAGCCAGACGAGACGAAAGAGCCGCTCGCCAATCGGCGCTCGAAGGGGACTGCGAAGGAGGAGCACCAGGCCCACCCCGAACAAAATCATCGCCGAAAGAATGAGAACGGCGCCCGCCGGGTCTACCCTGTTGTACCTCGGCGTCACAGCATGCCGAAACAGCAACGCGACTCGCGCCATGACGAGAGCGGCAACGACCTGAACACCGGCAGCAATGAGCGTTTTTCGTCTCGCGCGACGAACGATCGGATCGCCGCGCAGCTCGTCGCGCCGCGTTTGACGTTCGTCGACTGTTGCGCTCAGCCAACGATGAATTTCGGCCGAGGTGTAACCGGCAGCGGCGACGCGCTGAACCTCGCGGAGCGTTTGCATGAACCGCGTGAGCAATACGCTCACCAGAAGAACGAACGGCAGCACCGCGTCGAGGTCCCCGACGTCAGCAGAGTCAGCCATGACGCGAATCAGCAGGTAGAGCACAATCGCGCTGCCACACCAAATCATCGAAAGCGTCCCCAACTCTTGGGCGAGCAGGCGAATCGAAAGCGGAATCTCCGGCGCCGCAAGTTGCGCGGCATCGAGCGCCTCGACGAGCGCTTCGGCATTTGGGAAACGCTCATTCGGATCTTTCGCCGCGCAGCGCTCGATGGCTTCGGCGAGTGACGCTGGGAAGTCCGGCCGGCGCTCGCGCACGGGCGGTAGCGGCTCTGTGATTTGGCGCGCCAGGGTGCGTCCGGTCGTTTCGCCGCTGATCGCCGGCGCACCTGTCACGCCGAAGAATGCCGTCAGGCCGAGCGAGTAGAGATCGCTCCGTCCATCGACGACGTCGCCGGTGGCTTGTTCGGGACTCATGTACTCCGGCGTGCCCACGACTTCGCCGACACGCGTCAGCCCCTCGCCGTGCGCCGCGACCGGCCCGGTGATGACCCGAGCGATGCCGAAATCCATCACGAGTGCACGGCCGGTCGCGCGCTCGATCATGATATTGTCCGGCTTGATGTCGCGGTGGACAATACCGCGTCCGTGCGCATAGGCCAACGCGTAGCCGACGTCTTGAAGGAGGCGGACGGTGTCGCGAACACCGAGCGGCCCGCCGCGATTCACTCGCTCGGCGAGGCTTTCCCCCTCGATGTACGCCATCGCGTACGCGAGAAAATCCTCCGCCTCCTCGACGGCGTAGACGGGCACGATGTTGGGATGCGAGAAGCTCGCAGCGGTACGCGTCTCTCTCAAGAACCGATCGCGCAAACCGCTCTGCGTGGCAATTTCCTCCGGCAGAACCTTGAGCGCGACGGGCCGGTCCAGCTTCACGTCGCGCGCTAGATAGACCGTGCCCATGCCGCCGCGCCCGAGCTCGCGCTCGATGTGATATCGATCCGCGAGTCTCGCTTGGATGCGGCCGAGTGCCATCACGGCACGATCCGGCGATGCTACCGTGCTTCCCATCGGTCTGTCCGGTCGGAAGGTCGAGTTCCGCGAAGGAGTTTGACGCACTGCGAGTCCGGCGAGCACAAAGCCCACCCCGGACACCGTGAGCAAATCGTGAAGTCGTATGGGCTATCTTGCCGCGGCCGCCGATGTGATGCAAGTCCGGCGCGAACGTCGCCGAAGTGCTAAACTCGGCCCTGGTGGTTTTGCCCCTCCTCCCCACACCACACCCCAGCCAGTGCTGACTTTCCTCGGATTCGCGATGATCGTCGCGTTCATGACGCTCATCATGACGAAGCGCATGTCCGCGCTGACCGCGCTCATCCTCGTTCCCATCGTGTTTGCCTTCCTCGCCGGCGTCCGCGAGGAGCTGGGTCCCATGATGCTCGCGGGCATCACTGCGCTGGCACCGACGGCGGTCATGCTGCTTTTCGCTATTCTGTTTTTCAGCATCATGATGGACGCCGGGTTGTTCGACCCGCTCATCCGCGCGATCGTGTGGGCCGTCCGCGAGGATCCGCTGAAGGTCGTCGTCGGAACGGCCGTGCTTGCGCTGCTCGTGTCACTCGACGGCGACGGAACGACCACCTACTTGATCGTGATCGCGGCGCTGTTGCCGCTGTACAAGCGCTTGGGGCTCAGCCGTCTCGTGCTGGCGAGCCTGATGATGCTGGCCAGCGGCGTTATGAACATTCTGCCCTGGGGTGGTCCGACGGCACGCGCGGCGAGTGCCCTCAAGATCGATCCGTCGGAGATATTCGTCCCCATGATTCCCGCGATGGGCGCTGCGGCCGCGTGGGTGATCATCCTCGCTTTCATCTTTGGTATTCACGAACGTCGACGGCTCAAGGCGCTCGACGTCGACACGGGCGATGGCACCGAAACGGTGCGGATTACTGACATTGACCGACCGGGAAAAAAGACAAGCGGGACGTTGGCGCCGCGATGGGTGAATCTCTTGCTCACGCTTGCGCTGATGTTCGCGCTCGTACGCGGGTTGCTGCCGCTTCCGGTCCTGTTCATGGCCGCGTTCGCGATCGCGCTCGTGATCAACTTTCCCTCGATCCCGGAGCAAAAGGCGCGCATCGCCGCACACGCGGGAAACGCCTTGGCTGTCGCGTCGGTCGTCTGCGCGGCCGGTGTGCTCATGGGCGTCATGTCGGGCACGAAGATGATCGACGCGATGGGTCGGACGGTCGTGTCGATGGTACCGGCGCCGCTAGGTCCCCACCTCGCGGTCATCACGGGAGTGCTGAGCATCCCGTTCACCTTCTTCCTCTCGAACGACGCGTTTTATTTCGGCATGCTGCCCATTCTCGCCGAGGCGGCATCGAACTACGGAATCAGCGCGGCGGAGATCGGCCGCGCGTCGATCATCGGACAGCCAGTCCACCTGTTGAGCCCACTCGTGCCGTCGACGTATCTACTCGTCGGACTCGCCAACGTGGAGCTTGGCGATCATCAGAAGTTCACGCTCAAGTGGAGCGCGATCTCCGCGCTGGTGCTGCTTGCGATCGGTCTGGCGACCTCAGTGATCCCATGGAGAGGCTGCTAGGCTCTGTCAGCCGCCGACCATCTTCGTTATCGTCTCGAGCAGCGTCGTTTCGATGAACCCCAGAGACGCGCACGCCCGGTGGTGTTGGTTGACGCCCGCGACGTCGCGTCCACTCGCGATGGTCGCGAGACTGAGCTTGGTGCCGGGTGTGTCGTCCGCCACCCACGCAACCACCGCGATCTCGAGCCGATACGAGTCCGCCAGTGGCCCGGTCGGCGAGTCGCCGCAGTTGAACGAGTGCGACATCGGCTTACCGAGCAGCACGCGCGAACGCTCGAATCGCTCGCTCCCGATGATGCCACGCTTACCGTCGGTCTGGCCAGTCGGCAGCTCGAGCTGTGCGAACGCCTTGAGCGCCGCTTCGTAGACCTTTTCGGGCGATGCGCGAAGGTGGTGTTCCTGACGCAGCGTGTCCATCTGAACGGGTTCACGCCACGCTCGCATCGTGATGCGGACCTGGGCCGCGGCCATTGCGGGAATGGACGCCGCGGCAACTGCGGCGAAGACCGCGGCCAGCCTCACGCCGTAAGAACATCCTGAATTCGGCACGGCTATCGTCCTCCCGGTTGCTGAAGAAACCACGCGACATTCTCCACCGCACGACGCAATCCGGCGTCGATCGTCTCATGCGTCGTCCCGGCATTGTGCGGCGTGAGCACGACGTTCGGAAGCGTCAGCAGCGCATCGTTCGCGCCGATCGGCTCCTCGTGAAAAACGTCGAGCGCGGCACCAGCGATTCGCTCCGAGCGCAACGCGTCGACGAGCGCATCACGATCGACGAGCGCGGCGCGCGCCGTGTTGACGAAAAAGGCAGTCGGCTTCATCAGCGATAGCCGTTCGCGGGAAATCAGACCGCGCGAGTCAGGTGACAGTCGCAAATGCACACTCACGACGTCGGACTCGCGCAGCAGCGTGTCGAGGTCGACCGAATGCGCCCCGACGCTCTCGGCGCGTCCGTTGTCCGGTCCAAACGACGTCGCCAAGAGACGCATGCCGAACGGAGCGACCAGCTCCGCCACGCGCCGACCGATCGCGCCGAGTCCAATGAGGCCGAGCGTTTTTCCGCCAAGCTCCGTGAGGACGCCGCGCGGCCACTGGCCTGCGCGAACCGCGGCGTCGTTCGCCGCAATCCGCCGAGCGAAGGCAAGCATCAGCGCAAGTGTGTGCTCGGCGACGGCGTTAGCGTTTACGCCCGGCGTGCTCATCACCGCCACCCCGCGCGCGTTGCAAGCGGTGAAGTCGATGTGATCAGTTCCCGTCCCCCAGACGGAGATCAGGCGCAGGTTGTCGCACGCGTCGAGAACGCGATCGGTGAACTTCGCGTGTGCGCGCAGATTCACAACGACGTCCGCGGCCGACACCCGCCTGATGAGCTCCGCCTCGGCGTCGGCACCGCGCTCGGAGTGAATGGTGACGCTGCCAAGGTTTCGCAACGACGCATCGGCGGGCGAGCCGGTGAAGACCGGCGGGAAGTCGTCGGGTACGACGATGGTTGGCGTCATCCAGCGCTCCAACAACGAGGGGTTTTCGCGCGACCAGGCCTTCAACTATAGAATAGGCGCTGGGCACTAGCCACTGGGCACTAGCAAAAAGCGCTAGGCACTAGCGCCTAGGCACTAGCGCAGTTGCCAGTGCCCAGTGCCTAGCGCCTAGTCAACCCCCGAATCGCCACTCATGCGCAAAATCCTCGTCGCCGTACTCGTAATCACCAGCCGCGCCGCCGCTCAGGTCCCGGTCGAATGGCGCGACTCGCTCGTCTTTCACACATTTTCGATCGCCGCGATCGATCCGCGCACCGGCGAAGTCGGCGTCGCCGTCACCACGCGCGTTCCGTGCGTTGGAAACGGTGTTCCCTGGGTTCGCAAGGGGGTGGGCGCGGTGGCCACGCAAGCGAATACTCGAACCGAATACGGCAACGAGCTGCTCGACGCCCTTCAGCGTGGCGAGGCCCCGGCCGACGCCCTCAAGCGCCTGCTGGCGGCCGACTCGGGTGCGGCGTCGCGGCAGGTTGGCGTCATCGACATCAAGGGACGCTCGGCCCAGCACACGGGAACCGGGCCCTCGCAGTGGGCCGGCCACCGGGCGGGTACCAACTACGTCACCCAAGGCAACATTCTCGTGGGACCGGAGGTACTTGATGCGGTGGCGAAAAGCTTCGAAGCGACCGAGGGCAAGCCGCGCCACCTCGCCGACCGGTTGATCGACGCCATCGCTGCAGGACATGCGCTCGGCGGCGACAAGCGTCACGGTTTGCGAATGTCGGCGGCGGTCGTCGTCGCCGATCCGCGTCCGGGCCGCTCGCGTCGTACCGATGGGCAGACCGTGAACATCAACGTTTGTGAAAACCCGGAGCCAGTGGCCGAATTGCGACGCATCTACGATGCAGTTTCGCAAACGCTCGGCTATCGCACGTTGCAGCAGTTCAGCGGCGGCGACGTCTGGCAGCTCAAGGTCATGCTGCAAGCACTCGGGTTCTACGCCGCGAACGAAGCGCCGCTCGACGCGCGCGCTCCCGGTGCCAACAACTACACCCCCGATGTGATCAAGGCCGTCGACGATTTCCGCGCCGCCGAGAAACTCGGTGGACCGCGCGAGGGATCGCCGTCAGGTTTGGTGGACACCGAAACGGTCGCGCATCTCTGGGCCGCGCTGGAGCGGGCTGGGAAAGCGACGGCGGTGAGGCAGCAACTCCTCGAAGTCACTGCCATCCGGAGATAATCCGCACGTTATGAGACTTCTATCGATCGCCCTCGTCGGCTTCGCCGCGGCGATTGGTCAGGGTGCGCTCGCTCAGACGCCCGCGCCGTTGCGCGTCATTCGCTCGCTGCCCGGAAGCGACGCGAACTCGTTATCAGAGATCTCTGTCACGTTCGATCGGCCGGTTGCTGGATCGCTCGACCGCTCCATCGACGCCGACAGCATCTTCCGGATCGAGCCGGCGACGCCCGGCCGGCTCGAGTGGCGAGATCCCGTCACGATCCGATTGCGCCCGTCCGGTGAACTCGCCGCCGGGACGACGTACACCGTCACGATCGCCAACTCGTTCCGTTCGATGGACGGCGGCGCGCTTCGAGCCCCGTATCGGTTTTCGTTTCGCGTCCGTGGTCCCTCGGCCGTCTTTGCGCAGCCCAGGAGTGAGCGCGGTGAGTGGTCGAGCCTCGCGCTGAATCAGCGGTTCGACGTCGTCTATTCGATGCCCGTGGATCTCGCAAAGCTCGGCTCGACGGCGTACGTCGAGTTCAGCAGCGCGTGTGCGGGCGGTGCGCGGGTTGTGCGTCTCCATGCCGTCAACCAACGACGCGTCACCGACGATGACGTGCCCAGACTCGAGCGCCACTATTCACCCGATCCGCGACACGCGCTCGACTCATTGCGACGCATCGTCCAGCTCGCGCCGGACAGCGCCATGCCGCGCAACTGCAGGGGCGAGCTCGTTGCGCCGAAGGAAATAGACGATCTGTCGCGAGGATACGAGCGTTGGCGCTTCGAGACGCATGGCGATTTCCGCATCACCGCCTTCAGTTGCTCAGAAGACGTGTATTGCCCGCGCGGTCCGCTCAGGCTGGCGTTTTCGACGCCAGTCTCCGGCGCAACGCTGCTCCGCAACATCAAGTTGATCCCGAATACGAAGATCATCATTCGCGACACGTTGTCGTCGCAGCTTGAATGGGTGGTCGAGGCGAAGCTCGAGCCGCGGACGACGTATGCGCTCGTCGTCGACACAGCCATTCGCGACGTGTTCGGCGAGCGGCTGCGCGGCAATCCCGCGGCGGGTGCGCGGACAACGGGCTATCGTCCGTCGGTCGACAATCCATTCGGTGTGCTGGTCGTCGAGCGCACAGGGATGCGAGCGCTCTCGGTACAACACCTGAACGTGGACACGTTGCTCGCGGTCATCGCTCCGATTCCCGACTCGCTCGAGCCGCGCGTGTTCAGTCGGTATGGCTGGGCGAACGACACGGTTTGGTCTGCACTCGTCAGGAACGTTCCTGTCCAACGCATCCCCGTTCGCTCCAACCGCGATCACGGCGCGCTGACGAACGTGCGTCTTCCCGCCCCTGACGCGCGAAAGCCGGGGTCACCGACATTGTTCGCGGTACGGGTGCGCGGTCGCGCCGATGCACGCGATCAACCAGAAGGCGTCGGACCCATCGCCGTCGTTCAAGTCACCGACCTCGGCGTGCATGCCCGCGTCGGCGCCAACGACGCGGCGGTTTGGGTCACAGGTGTGAACGACGGGTTGCCGAAGCAAGGCGCGACGGTCGTGTTGCATGACGCAGTGGGCAAAGCGGTGGCGACGGGTCTCACAGACGCGCGTGGGCTCGCGCGTTTGACCGGTTGGAAGACGAATGCGCGACGCGATGCCTCCTCGAATCGCAACGAAGGCTTCGGCGGTAATGAAGGATTCGTGAAAGTAACGCTCGGCGACGATCGGGCGGTCGCGGCCATCAATCAGTTTGACGAAGACCTCTCGCCGTGGCGCTTCAACGTCATGCCTGCTTGGGGCGACGATCGCATCGACGTCGCCGGTGCGGTGTTCACCGAGCGCGGCATCTATCGTCCCGGCGAACGCGTCTACGCGAAAGCAATCGTGCGCGACGGTCCACTCGGCGCCCTGCGTACGCCGTCGGCGGGTGACTCGCTCAGGTGGCGCTTTCACAATCGCGATGGAGGCATGCTGCGCGAAGTGACGATGCGACTGTCGTCCTTCGGCACGGCGAGCCAGTCGATCGCCATACCGACGACGGCTGCGGTTGGCCATTACCAAGTTGAAATACTCGCCATGCGTCAAGGCGCGTGGCGCTCCATCGGTCGGACAACGTATCGCGTCGCCGAATATCGGCCGCCGGAGTTTTTGGTCGATGTGCGCACGCAGGAGGCGAAGCGCCTGCCCGGCGACACTCTCACGGCAACGGTGCAGTCACGTTACCTGTTCGGTGCGCCGATGGGTCGGGCGACGTTCGGGTGGACGGCGCGTCAATCGCCCGTTTCGTCGTGGGAGCTCGACATTCCGCGCACCGACGGCTGGTACGTGGGGGACAACGGTTCGTGGTGGGAAGAGAGCGTGAACAATGGTGAACGAGAGTTCGCGAGCGCGCTCGATACATTGGACGTCCGGGGCGAACGTGCGATCAAGCTGCAGCTTCCCGCCGCGATCAAGGGACGTGCGTCGCGAATTTCGTTGCAAGCCGTTGTCTTCGACATCAATCGCCAAGTCGTCGCGGCGACAACGACGACACTCATGCACCCCGCGGACTTTTACGTCGCGGTAAAACCGCGCGAATGAGTATTTCTGGAAGGCGGGTTCCGCGCAGACGGTCGACGTCATCGCCGTGCGTCCAGACGGTGAGCGCGAGTCCAACGTCCGCGTGACGGGAACAGTCGTGCGTCGCGAGTGGCACCGCGTGCGTCGCGAGCGCGCCGGGATGGTCGAGCTGGTCGGCGATTGGGTGTCCGATACGGTCATGACATGTACCGTCACGACCGGCCCCGATCCGGTTCCCTGCACGATCACGCCGAAATTGGGCGGCACCTACACGATGACGTTCAGTGCGACCGATCGCGGCGGACGTCTGGCGACGACGAGCTTCGTGCGTTGGGCGTCGGGCAGCGGCTGGGTGCCGTGGAACGACGAGACACAGTTCAAGATGGACGTCGTCCCGGACAAGTCGCGGTACTCGGTCGGCGACACGGCGACGATTCTCTTTGCGTCGCCATTCACAAACGCTGAAGCGTGGGTCACGGTCGAGCGCGAAGGTCTCATCGATCAACGACGTCTGCGCATTACCTCCGGCTCGACGACGCTCAAGTTTCCGATCACCGAGAAATACGCGCCCAACGCGTTCGTCTCGATCATCGTGACGCGCGGCCGCAGTGCGCCGCCTGGCCCACTCGACGACCCCGGTCGTCCGACAATTCGCGTCGGCTACGCCGAGCTTCGCGTCACGCCCGAGGTGAAACGTCTCGCGCTGACGATCGCCACCGACAAGCCCGAGTATCGCCCCGCCGACTCGGCGCACGTTCGCGTGTCCGTGCGCGACGCGGCCAATCATGGCGCGCGCAGCGAGGTGACCCTTTGGGCCGTCGACGAGGGGGTGTTGTCACTGACGGGTTACAAGACTCCTGATCCGATCGACTTGATCTATCGCGAGCGTGGTCTCGGGATGCGTCTCGCGAGCAATCTCACATCCGTCGCGCCGCAAGTGCCCGAGGGCGAGAAAGGAAAACGCGAGGCAGGCGGAGGCGGCGGCGCCGAAGGTGCCGACGTTCTTCGCTCTCGTTTCCAGACGACCGCGTTTTTCCTCGGCTCCGTCGTCACCGATGCGCAAGGCAACGGCTCGGCGAACGTCAAGCTGCCGGACAATCTCACCACGTTTCGCGTGATGGCAGTCGCTGTCACCGCGGGTGATCGCTACGGCAAAGGCGAATCCAGCATGCTCGTCACGCGACCGCTGCTCGCGCGCCAGGCGTTGCCGCGCTTCGTTCGCCCCGCCGATCAATTCACTGCCGGTGCGGTCATCAATCGTCGCGACGGCGCGGCGGCGACGGTGAAGGTGCGTGCAACGGCAACGGGCGTCACACTCCGCGCCGATTCGGGGAAGACCGCAACGCTTGCGGCGTCACGCGGAGCGGAAGTGCGCTTTCCATTTCTCGCAACGCGAACCGACTCGGCAACCTTCCGCTTCGACGTGACCGGCGACGGAATGGCCGACGCCGTGCGCGTCACGCTGCCCGTGCGCCCTGACTATCACCCGGTCGCACACACGATCGCTGGCGTGCTGCGCGATACCGCGACTGTGGACTTTGACCTACCCGCGGGAATCGACGCGGCGCGCTCGCGACTGTCGATCAGCGTCGCGGCGTCGCCGCTCGCAATGATTCGCGGCATCGGCGACGCGATGCACGTCTACCCGTATTACTGCACCGAGCAGGTCATCAGCGCGGCGATGCCGTTGATCGCGTTGTATCGCGCACAGCGTCAGGCTGGAACGAGCTTGCTCGCGCGCGACCCGCGTCCGGATATCCTACGCGCGGTGGAAACGCTGATACGACGGCAGCGCACCGACGGCGCCATCGGCTACTGGTCGCCGAACGATTGGTCGAGCGCGTGGCTTAGCGCGTATGCGGGTTTCGTACTGATCGAGGCGCGCGACGCCGGAGTGCGCGTCGATTCACTCGCGTTGCGGCGGCTGGCCGACTACATCACGCGTGATCTCCACACGGCGCCGCGCATGGCGTTGACTCCGCTTGGCCATTGGTACGATCGACGTGAGATACGTCTGCGCGATCGAGTTGCCGCCGTGGACTTCCTCAGCCGACTCGGCAAGCCCGACGTGGCAGCCGAGAACGAGCTGCTGCGTCAAGCGGCGATGCTCGCCCTCGAGGATCGTGCACGTTTGGCCGAGGTGTTGATGCGGCGCAAGCAAGCGGCGTCGGCGAAGCAGCTCATGGCTGCGACGTGGCAGCGCGTCCGCGTCGAGGGTAATCGGGCAGTCATCACCGATTCGCTGAACGTCGCATTCTACTTCGAGTCGTACATCCGGCCGTTTTCGCGGATTCTTACAGCGACCCTCGCGGTCGATCCGACCAATGCGCTCGTGGGCCCGCTCGTGGAATCGCTCGTCCAGCCGACGCGTAGCGCACGCGTGTGGATGTGGAACACGCAGGACTATGCGTCGGCCGTCTCGGCGCTCGCGGCGTTCGATCGCGTTCGACGCGCCGACGGCCAACGCACGATTCGCGTGCGGGCACGCGATCAGGTTGTGCTCGAGTCCGGCCTCAACCGACAGGGCCGCGATTCGACCGTCGCGCTCACGGGGCTGCTGGCTGACGGCAACGGCGGACGCTCGCTGCGTCTTTCGCTCGACGCGGGGCCAGGAGACGGAGCGATCTACTACTATATGAATGTCACGGAGGTCCCGTCGTCACAGCCCGTGACGCCGGAGGACCGCGGCATTCGCGTCGAGCGTTGGTACGAGCGTTTCCCGAATGGCGCGCCGACCACAACCGTCGCCGAGGGCGACCTCGTGCGTGTGCGAATTCGCGTCACGGTGCCGACGACGCGACAGTTCGTGGTGCTCGACGACGCGCTTCCCGCCGGTCTCGAGGCGATCGATTTGAGTTTGCGAACGGCGGCGGCGACACCGGGGCCCGGCGCACAGCCGTTAGAGCCCGATCAGGACCAACAGCAGCAAAACGAAGGACGCTGGGCTTATGGCACGTGGGACGCGGGCTGGTGGTCGCCGTTCGATCACCGCGAAATCCGCGACGATCGTGTCGTCTATTCGGCGACGTTGCTCTGGGCGGGCGTGTATACGGCAACGTATCTCGCACGTGCGACGACGCCGGGCACGTTCATCCGCCCGCCGGCGCACGCCGAGGAGATGTATAACCCTGGCGTGAACGGTCGAAGCGATGGTGGGGCGTTCGTGGTGACGTCGAGGAATCCGTGATATTGTCATCCCGACTCCGAGCGAAGCGAGGAGGAGGGATTTCGGCCCCGCGGCCGAGGTCCCTCGCGCTCGCTGCGCTCGCACTCGGGATGACAATTGGCGTTATCTGGATCGTCCGGCCACTCTCGGCCGGCACTCTCACCCGCGACGCCGGACAAGGCGTCGCCATCGAAGACCGAGACGGCCTTGCGCTCCGCTCGACTCGTTCTGCGGACGGAAGCAACGCCCGATGGGTGCCATACGCCGAGATCGACGGTGATCTCATCAACGCGTTCGTCGCCGTCGAGGACCGCCGGTTCTGGGACCACCAC
>Ga0126377_10001321_pt1 | contig 16185 bp, 38 predicted proteins | sample PanSoiMetPlot_22_FD_92647 | JGI IMG/M metagenome (GOLD analysis project Ga0126377, IMG submission 92647) | Tropical forest soil microbial communities from Panama - MetaG Plot_22 | ecosystem: Environmental > Terrestrial > Soil > Tropical forest > Bulk soil | place: Panama | collected 2016-02-17
CATCTGCCGGACGCCGGTCACGCCGATGCCGAGGGCCAGTGCGACATCGACCGGCCGGCGGAGCTGCAGCAGGAAGGCGGCCCGGTCGGCCAGCGTGAGTCGCTGCCACTGCCGGCCGGTGTAATCGGGATCGGGAGCTCCGGTGATGAATTCGGGCCAGCGTCGATCCATGAAGTCGAGCGCGTCCCCGCCGTTGACGAGTCGGCGGTGACAGACCTTGATGGACGGGATCGCGCCGCTCTTGATGAGCATGTCGATCAACCTCGGACTTACGAGCCATCGTTCTGCGAGGACTGGCACCCGGTACATCGTGCCGAGGAGGTAGCGCCGCTCCCGCGTCGGGAGGAGCGAGAGCCGATACCGATGGAGCGTCGGCGTCGTCGGAAGGATCGGCATGGCCCCCATCTTAGCAAAGAAGCCCGGGAACGCCGCGGGGCATTCAATATCGCCCAGACGACCCTCGAGAGGCTCGAGAAGCTCCCCACCATCGAGGACTGTGGACTGAGCAAGGAGCAGCGCATCTCGCTCTTCGGGCCCGGAGGATTCGAGGAAGAGATCCACGCGAGCCTGACGGCGGCGAGCTCCGGCGTCGCCGTCCTGGCCTGCCAGCACATCGCGCGGCGGCTGATGATCGATCCCGACAAGAAGGGGCTCAGCCGCCGGGACATCCTGGCGCTCCGCATGGCGCCGCAGATCGCGGCCGAGGTGAAGAAGCGCGCGCCGACAGAGCCGCCGCAGCATCCGCAGGGCGCACACGATCCGATCCTGCAGCTCCTCGACGGCGGGACCACCGAGGAGACCGTGCGGGCCGAGAACAAGCGATGATGGCGATTCTGACCCTGGCGCACGTCAGCAACCCTTGACACTCAGGACCCAGGGGTTTAGACCCCCGGGCAGTGGTGGTGGTGCGGTCGAGGTCGGGAAGGAGTCGAGGATGGCGGCAGTGGCGTTGTATGCCCGGGTGAGTACCCAGGATGGGAAGCAGGACCCGGAAACGCAGCTTCGGGAGCTGCGGGAGTGGGCAGCCCGGAACGGGGACGTGGTGGTCGCGGCGTACGTCGACCTGGCCTCCGGATCGAAGGCCGAACGGTCGGAGCTGCAGCGGCTCTTGAAGGACGCGCACACCCGGCAGTTCGACACGGTCCTGATCTGGGCCCTGGACCGGCTCTCGCGCGAGGGCATCGCCCCGATGCTCCGGTACATCGAGCTGTTCAAGGCAGCCGGGGTGCGGCTGCGGTCGCTCCGGGATAGCTGGCTCGACACCGACCACCCGACGACGCCCCTGCTGATCTCGGTCCTCGCCTGGGTCGCCGAACAGGAGCGGGCGCGGATCCAGACGCGCGTGCAGGCCGGCCTGGCGCGGGCGAAGACGCACGGGACGAAGAGCGGGAAGCCGATCGGGCGGCCGGCGGCCCTGGTGGGCCTGCTGGGCCTCCTGAAGCTCCGGGAGCAGGGGCTGTCGGTGGCGGCCTGCGCGAAGGAGCTCGGCGTCAGCGAGAGCACGGTGAAGCGGGCGATCCGGGGGAACCCGGAGGTCTTCTGATGCTAAAGGCAATCCTGGCGGGTCTGATCGGCGGCTTGGTCGCGGCGTGCGTCATGCACGGCGTGACCCGGACGATTCATCGCCTGCTCGACCGGCGGCGGAACCCGCTGCTCCGGAACCTGCCGCGCTGATGCGCGACAAGCGCCAGCTCCAGCGGACCTACATCGAGCGCGTCGCGAGCGCGCGGGTCAGGCGGGAGCTCGCGGCGCTCTGCCCGCCGCATCCGCGGTCCCAGGTGTACATGACGAAGGGAGACTACTCGATCCCGTCCGAGCAGCGCTGTGGGCGCTGCGGCCGGCGCGTGGACGATGACCAGACGATCCAGGAGGGCGCATGAGCTTCGCGCAGTCAGAGGAGGCGGCGATCGTGATCGAGACGAACGGCAGCATCCGGAGCCTGACGCGCGCGGAATTGCGACCGACCCTGCAGGAGCTGCAGGCCGCGGTCGGTGGCTACATCGAGGTGATCGCCGTCCCGTTCAGCCCCGGCACGGTGCTGCTGGTGAACGAGGATGGCCTCCGGGACCACAACGTCATCAACTCGATCGCGAGCCGCCTGGGGGGCCAGGCGATCGTCGGGCCGGCGATCCTGATCAGTAAGAGCCTGCTGCAGGCGGAGAGCGGCGAGGAATGATCGACATCCCCCCGATCGCTGAGCTGCGCGGCCTCGACCGGCCGGCGGCCGTCAAGCTGCTGGGCCAGGTCGAGCGCGCCCTGGAGCAGCTCGTCGAGGCCCGGGGGGCGCTCCATGCGATGCTCTTAGAGCCGCCGCCGCCGCCGGCCCTGCTGGACGTGCGCGAGACGGCGCGGCGCCTGAACATGAGCGAGGAGTGGGTCCGGACCAACGGGCCGGCGCTCGGCATCGAGGTCGACCTGCCCGTGGCCGGCGTACATCGGTACGACGCGACCGCGGTCGACGAGCTCCGCCAGCGGCGCCGGGCGGATGGGAAGGTGCGGCGATGACGCCTCCGGTGATGCAGCGGATCGAGCGGGATCGGGAGCAGGGCGTGCTGCTCTGGCAGGTGGCGCTCTGGGGGCAAGGTGGCGTGCTCGCCATCGCGATCAGTGCCGACCCGGCAGAGCTCTTCAAGCGCATCGTGCCGGCGCTGTCGCACGTGATCGGTCACGACCTGGGCGTCTCCGTGCAGCCGATCTACTTCGAGGACTGCAGCGAGGAGCGTCTGGCAGCCATCGTGACGCTGCCGCGTGAGAAGCCGCTGCGTCAGGAAACGATCGACGAGAACTGGGTCTGGCTCGAACCCTTCGGGCCGGCCCTCGTCGAGGAAATGCGGGACCAGCTCGTCATCGAGAAGAAGCCGAGGCGGAAGCGGAAGAAGGAGGTGGTGGAATGAACATCGCGCCGGTGAACCTGCCGTCGTGTCCCATCTGTGGCAAGGGGACGTTGCTCCCCCTGTCGGACTACGCGGCCGAGGGATCGAGTGTCGTCTACAAGGCCTGGGCCTGCTCGCAGTCGGTGTGTGGGCACGTGATCCGGGTCGACAAGGGACAGGTGACCTATGAGCGAATCGGTGGCCGTGCGGAACACCAACGCGCTGCAGGCCCTCCTGGAGCGAGTCTCCGGCCGCCATCGCGACGCTGAGGAGGAGACGATGGCATTGGTGGAGAACGTGCAACATCCCGAGACGCCGTGGGTGTACGACGAGAGCTTGGAGTGCATCGTCGATGCGAAGGGACGCGTGATCGCGCGCGCCTGTCCCAGTGTCGGGCGCTACCTGGCGGCCGCGCCCGAGCTCGCCCTGGTCGTCCGCGAGATCGTCGCGCCGCTGATGACGCACCAGCAGCTCATGGCGGCCGCGAAGGCCGCGCTCAAGAAGGCTGGCCTCGAATGATCATGGCTGCAGGCCCCGGGATCCCGCTGCGAGGCATCGAAGAGATCGGGGCGGGCATCCGTGAGCTCCGGAAGAAGGGCGAGAAGCCGACCAGCCGCTACACGCACAGCCAGCTTGCGGTGTACGCCGCCGCGCGGAGTTTCACCTGCCGGCAGCGCAAGGGCGCGCGCCCTGGGCTCGCGCGGCTGTCGATCGAGCAGGCCTCCCGGGAGGTTGGGATCGCCGCCTCGAGCATCGGCACCGCGCGCTGGGTCTGGGACTTCGCGCCTGACGAGATGCTCCACCAGGTGTTGAAGGGCGAGATCTCGGTCCATGCGGTGCGCTTCATCATGGAGAAGGTGCCGGTGGGGCAGCAGACCCAGGCGATGCGCCGGGTGATCGAGAAGAACCGGACCACCGAGACCGGGAAGTGTACGATCCTCGCGAAGGCGACCGGCGTCCGGCCGCCGATCACGCCGAACCTCGCGCCACCGACCGGGCGCGCCAAGACCGTGCAGCAACTCCGGGCCCGCATGGAGCGCGGCCTGGATCAGCTCGAAGGTGTCGTCGAGCTCCTCAGTAGCTACTGCCAGGAATCTCACTCCCCCGAGGACACTGAGGCATGGGTGCGGCGCCTCCGACGTGCGCGCGTCGGGCTGAGCCGGATCATCCGGCAGGAGGAGGGGAGCAATGTCCACGGATCACCACAAGGAGGCGATGCGGAAGGGCCTCTTCGCGAAGTCGAAGATCGAGTGGATCGCGATGCGGGACCTGCAGCCGCATCCGCTGATCCAGCGGAAGTTCAAGGAACACTTCGGGAAGAGCATCCGGGACGGGTTCAATCCGGATAAGTTTGGGATGCCCGTCGTCATCCCGCGCGACGGGCACTACCTCGTGTGGGACGGACAGCATCGCGTCTGGGGGCTCCGGGAGCTCTACGGCGAGAGCGAGATGTGCCAATGCCAGGTGATTCCCGAGGATACGCCGATCGAGGTCCTGGCGGATCTCTTCCTCGGCCGCGCCAACACGCTGCCCATCCGCGTGATCGACAAGTGGATGATCCGGGGCCACGCGAAGGACGCGACGGTCCTGGCCGTCGATGCGATGCTGCTCCGGCACAACCTCCGCAGTGGCGACCAGTACGTGCCCGGCATCGTGCGTGCGGTCGGCGCGCTCGAGTACATCTACTCGATGAACGGAGGCGACGTGACGCTCGATCGCTGCCTCACCGTGCTGCATGGCGCCTGGGGCCGCGAGCCGGACGCGTACGACGGCACCGTGATGCGCGGGCTCGGCATGTTCCTGCACCACTTCAACGGGGACGTGAGCGACCACGACCTCACGTCGCGGATGATGAAGGCCGGCGGGCCGGCCCGGATGCTCGGCCAGGCGCGGGACTGGGCGAAGGTCGCGGGCACCTCGGTGACGCGCGCGTTCTGCGACAAGCTCGTCAATCTCTACAACCGCGGCCGCGCGCAGAAGAACTGTCTCGTCTTTGGCGGCGCGCGGCCGGAGAAGGACGCGAAGCCCAAGGGCCACTGATGCAGCTCGGCCAGGTGCTCGCGAAGATCGAGCGCAGTGGGCTCGATCCACAGCGGCCGCTCTGGGTCGCCGGCCCAGGGGGGCTCTACGAGGTGATCGATGTGCGCGAGTACGGAGGCGCGTTCATCCTTGAAATCCAGAAGATGGAGGACGCCGATGCGTCAACCGCGACCGGGAAGCCCCGACGTGCAGCTCGCCACCCGCGTACGGGCTGAGCTCTACCGTGCGATCAAGATCCACTGCGTGCAGGAAGGCCTCTCGATCCAGACCTTTGTGACCGAGGCGCTCGAAGAGTACTTGAACACCCGACCGCCGCTGGAGGAGGTAGCTGAGGAGGTGACCGATGGCGAGTGAAAGCGCGGCGCTGCGCGCGCTCTCCCTCGCCAACCTGGAGCTCGGCACCGAGCTCCTCGAGGCCCTGCATCGCTGCCGGTACTGCGAGCCGGACACGATGTGCGGGCGCTGTGCCCTGACCTACCGACGACTGCGACAACTGAACGAGAACGTCGGCGCTGCGGTCCGCCGCAGCCAGGGAGGATAGCTCATGGATCTGCTGTCGTTACTGGTCATCCTGATTCTGGTGGCTGTGCTGCTCTGGCTCATCAACACCTACGGTGCGCCCTACATGGACGCCAAGATGCTGAAGATCATCAACGCCGTGGTCATCATCGCCGTGGTGCTCTGGCTGCTCACGGTGTTCGGCCTCCTGCCGATGCTCCGGAGTATCAGGGTCGGACCCAGCTAGATTGGAGGCGACGTGCCGCTTCTGCGGTGCCCGGATCGTCGGGGAGGAGGCGAGGCCGATCGCCCTCCGGGAAGGCGGGCTGATGCGTCTTGCAGCACCCCGCATCCCTAGGTTAGAGGCGAGTAGGAGACGAGCGGGCGGCCGGAGCCCGGGAAGGAGATGGGTATGCGAAGCAGCGCCGCCAAGGTGGCCCGATCGAATGGTCCTGCCTTGCGAGTCATCCGGGGACGTGGGGCGATGAATCTCCCGGTCGGGTGGAAGGAGCATCCGGAGTACGGGATGTGTCGTACGTTAACCGGGCACGGCTGGGCGCTCCCGAAAGGGCACGCCTTTAAGGTCGACGGGAGTGAGGTGATCGCGACCCTCGTCTGTCGGAACTGTGGTGGCGGGAAGCGCATGCACATGAACCGGCGCACGGGCGCGATCCTCAAGACGCCGCGGCAGTACCCGCCAGATTACCTGCTGAAGGGCATCGGCAGATCCCCGAACAAGGGGAAGCTCCGCAGCGCCTACCTCGACCTCGTCCTGGGGACCTAGGCTCATGGAATCGCGAACGCTGGTCTGCGATCGGTGTGCGCGCGCGAACAAGCACGTCATCGCGGTGGATTCGGCCGTGGTGCAGACGCGCACGCACGGGACGTTTCGGATCGATCTCTGCGAGGAGCATCGGGACTCGCTGGTGGAGGATCTCCAGGCACTCAACACGGGCCACATCGTCAAGGCGATCATCGAGCACACGTTACAGCTCCGGGCCGGCGAACCGGTCCGGATCATGGACCTCGGCCGCATCAGTGGCGCCGGCCGGAAGTTGATCGGCCAGGTGATGGAGAGCCTCGAGGCGGACAAGCACATTCGGTATACGGGCACGACGAAGGACCGTGCGGTGATGTGGATCTCCGCGGTCGCATCTGTGCCGAGCAGCTCGAATGGCGGCCCCCCGACGAAACGCAAGCAGGAGTCACATCGCGCCCGGATGCTTGCCTGGCTCCGGACCTTCCTGCGCGAGCGGAAGGAAGTCAAAGCCCTGGCGCTTCGGAAAGCCGTCGACGACGCTGGCATGCACTACCCGGCGCTGCACTACGCCACTACGGTCCTGAAACAGGAGAAGGTCGTGAAGGTGAAAGGCCGGCGGTCTGGCGCGACGTACATCTACACCGGAGCGTGACATGCGCGAGAAGGCCTTCTGGGCCGTGAACGTCCTGATCCCTGGATACTTCCCAGACGGGGACGAGCTCCTGGCGGCACTCGAGGACGCCGTGGGCAAATCGGACGCGAGCGGCTTTGCGATCAATCCGGACGGGACTCCCGGAGCTCACGATGCGTGCTGGTACCGTGACAGCGCAGAAGAGGGGGCCGCGCTGCGCGACCGGCTGCTCGACGAGCTCCGGGAGCTCGCCCCCAGTGTCGAGGTGATCGGGCCCGAGTTCATCCCGGGCCTGGAGAGTGATGAGGAGGCGGACTGATGCTCCGCACGAAGAAGCGAGAGACGAAGAGCTATCGATTGAACATCCGCCTGGAGCCGGAGCTCGGCGCGCTGCTCGAACAGGTGTGCTAGGAGCGCATGGCCGGGGCGGTGGGGCCCAGCACGTTCGCCGCGCAATTGGTGCGCGAGGCTTTACTGGCGATTATCGCGGACAAGAAGAAGCGGGCCTGACGACGAGCTGGTACCGGATCGAGGGACCGAACTTCGTCGCCGGCCTGCGCGTGGAGGACGACCAGGTGGTCGACACGGCGCCGATGTTCCACTGGATGCTGATGCGGCGCGATCGGAGCCTGGCCTGGCTGGAGACCTACTGCGCGAAGCGGAAGTGGACGCTGGAGAAGCTGCTATGAGCCGGCGTGCGGCGCCACCGATGTGCCACCATAGCTTAGTGGGAAAGCCCGTGATTCGTAATCACGTGACCGGCGTTCGATTCGCCGTGGTGGCTTAATCCGGCTGTCGGCTGTCGGCTTTACGACCGGAGCTGCTCGAGGGTCTTGGCGGCCTGGGGCCGCACGAGCTCCTTGAAGGCCTGCTTCTCCTCCTCGGTCATCTCGCGCGCGAAGTCTTCCGCGATCCGCATGGCCATGCCGCTGAGATAGGTGGTGAGGGCGGCCTGGACGCTCTTCTCGATCAGGGTATCGAGGGGCCGGTGTCCGTTCTTCTTCTGCGCCATGGTCGCTTCTACCGTGCCGGGGGATGGCGCGCGAGATACTCCTCGACGAGCTCCTGGGCGAGCGCTCGCTGCCCTGGCGGGCCGCCGTACCAGGCCGGCCGCGCGTCGCCAGGGCCGCAGACTTCGACCGTGACGACGTTGGTGATGTTCTCCTCGACCGTGGCGGGGAGCAGCACGCCGCTCTCGGTGGCGGTGAGCGCTTCCCAGAACTGTTCGACCTTCGCGAAGCCCGGCAGCATCGTGCCGCCCCACGTCCACTCGACGTGGCCCCAAGCGGCGACCGGCTTGCGCCACCACGCGGGCACGAGCTGCGGGCTGGTCACGTCGTCGTACGCGAGCACGTAGGCGTACCACCCGCGGCGGGCCGGCACGACGTCGAGGATGTCCCAGGTGTCCGGCTCGGCCGGTTCGCTCGGTTCCCGTGGCGGCCGGCGGGGCCTTCCCTTCAGCGGAACGATGGCGCCCATGCGTTCTCCTCCCCGCGAATTCTGCTCGGCATTCTAGGACAAACGCCGCAAGCGCACGTCGGCCGTGCCGGGGACTTCGTGTCACCGACGTTTGTCACCGCTTCACTCCGCTAGAAACCGGGACTTGCTAACCGACCGGAATCATTATGCGAAAGGCGGGAGTCGAACCCGCACGCCCTTGCGGGCACAGGATCCTGAAAACGGACGAATGGCGAGAAAAGCCAGTGAAAACAGGGATCGGTGGGTCTTGAGCCTCGAGATGCCCCCCCAGGTTTTCAGGCTTTTTCTTACGACCTTCTGGCACCGCTATTGGCACCGCGGTGGCCTTGGATGTATGCTGCGCGCTAGGAGGTCGGGACGATGGGACGAGGACGAAAGTCGAGTGCGGCGCGCGCCGGGAGCATCTTCCAGAAGCGCCACAAGTCGGGGGCGCTGAGTCACTACTGGCTCCGCTTTCCCGTGCTGGGCAAGCGTGACCACCGCGAGCCGACGAACCCGCCGACGTTCGAGGAAGAGGAAGCGTGGCGGCAGTTGCGCGAGCGGCAGGCGCTGCACCCGCAGGAGCGAACGATCCGCGTCATGGCTGCGACCGCGACCGTCAACGATCTGCTCGATCTCCTGGTCGCGGACTACGCGAACCAGGGCCAGACACTCCAGAAAGGTCGGGTGGAAGCGTGGCGCGCCACGCTCGGCCCCATGCGCGCGCTCGACGTGCAGCTCCGGCAGATCGAGGCGATCGTGAAGACCTGGCGCACGCACGGGATCACGTGGCCGGGCCGCGACCCGAAGCGCGTGCGCCCGGCCAGCGCGGCGAACTGCAGCGCGTACGTCGCCTTCCTGCGGCGCGCGTTCAGTCTCGGCCGGGCGCACTACCACATGATGACGCCGCTCGTCTTTCCGAAACGCAAATCGACGCGTCGCAACCGCTATCACCATCCCTCCGCCTGGGCCGCGATCCGCGATGTGATCGCAGCCGGCGGGGGCGCCGGCCTCGTCCTCGCAGAGGTCATGGAGCTCGACATGATCTACGGCATCCGGAAGGACAAGCTCCGGACGCTCGAGGTGCGGCACGTGCGGCCGGTCAGCGACGTGGTGTGGCGCATCACCATCCCCGGCGAGGAGATGAAGAACGGCGAGCCGTACGGCGTGGTGCTCGTCGGCCGTGCGCTCGAGATCGTGCAGGCGGCGTGGACGCGGCGGCGGCCAGACTGCCGCTATCTCTTTCACTCGAACGGGAAGCAACTCCCTGACCCTCGGTATCGTCTCAAGGCGGCGTGTGAGCAGCTCGGCATCGCCTACGGTCGGAAGCAGGGCGTCGTCTTCCACGATCTGCGGCACTCCGCGGTGACGACGCTGCAGGCGACCCGCACGGGCACGGCTGTCGGCATGAGCATCACCGGGCACCAGGACGTGAAGGTGTACACCGACTACAACGCGACGTTCGACGACGCGCAGGCCGAGGCGATCCTGCGCGCCGAGCAGTACCTCAAGGACAAGCGGGCCGCCGATGGCCCGTACCAGCCGACTGTGGTACCCCTGCGGAAGAGACCATGAGCACGCCGGCCGAGCACCATGTCATCGATCCGGTCAGTGAAAAACTCGGCCGGCTCGATGGCCGGATGGACGGGCTCGAAAAGCGACTCGATTCGGTCGAGCGCACGCTGCTCTGGGGATTCGGCATTACCTGGACGCTCATCGTCGCCAGTGGACTGCTGCAGCGGGTTCACGGCTAACCCACACAGAAGGAGACCACCAGATGATCCGCACCGTACTCTTGGCGCTTGCACTCGCGACCCCCGTGCTGGCCGAGCCGCACCTGGCCCCCGACGGCACGTACGTGGCTGGCGATCCGCATCTGGCCCCTGACGGGACCTACGTGGGCGGCACGCCGCAGCTCGCGCCCGACGGGACCTACGTCGGCAGCGAGGGGAAGCTCTACAACGGACCGAGCCCGTCGGGCGAAGACGATGGGCCGGCCCGGTATCTGCCGACCCAGCCGCGCTGGCGCTAGCGATGCTGAGTCTCTGTTTTGGGGCGGTCTGCCCCCTCTGCGGGGCCAAGCTCCGGGGGAACATCCGCCTCCAGACACCCGAGCAGCGGTCGACCGACCTGGGGGCGCTCCTGCGCCCGCACATCAACGCCGCGCACGCGGATGTCCCCACTGACGTCCAGCTCCGCCGCTACCGCGAGGCCACGACCCAGGGCGCCGGCGGCCTGATGTGGCGGATCAATGTCGGGGACGAACATCCCCGAAAAACCCGCATGTGACCGTGGCTACCCGGACCCTCGTCGGGTCCAGCGCGGGGCTGTACGGGCTTCTACTGCGGCCGAGATCCGCCTGGGGGCTCCGGGCCGTAGCATTCGCGCTCGACGCGGTCGGTGAGCTCGCGCATCGCGAGTGTGCGCGCGTGAATGCGTTCCTCGCGCCACTGATGCCAGGCGACGACGCCAGCGGCGCCCTCCGGGGCCTCGGGATGCTCGGTGCGGAACGTGACCTGGAGCGCGGCGCGTTCCTCGGGTGTGGGATCGACCTCGGCGACCAACTGGCGAACCGCGCGCACCATGGCGCCGAGGTACATCCCGCGCACGTACCAGAGCTTGTTCTCGTCAGTGAGTGAAGGCATGCAACCTCGTGCGGCCGAGGCCGAGGAGGACATCGCGGCCGCGGACCGTGATCTCGAGCTCATCATCGAGGATGACGATGGCGCGGCCCTTGTACAGCTTCGCCACCGCGAGACCCACGCGGCCGATGCTCAGGCCGGCGGCCGCCGCGACGTAGTCGATCGTCAGCGGCTGGTCGGCATTGTCGAGGGTCGCCAGAACATGGGCGCCGGCCCCCTGGTCATCGACGAGGCCGGCGGCGAGGGCGGAGAGCTCCTCGGCTTCGTGGGCCTTCAGCTCCTCGTCGAGGAGCTCGAGCTGGTGCTCGATGGCGTCGTACTCGGCCCGGAGCTCGGTCTGTGCCGCCCGCGTCTGCTTCACCCAGCGGTGCTGTACCAGAATGAGGCCTCCCTGGACCCCCAGGCCGGCGAGGGGGAGCAGCTCTAGCCACATGAGGCCGATGTCCCTTGGACAGCGGCGCGCGTGGCTCTCCGGGGCTCTGCAGCGATCAGCCTCGGCGCGTAGGGTAACTCCGGGCCGTGCTGGGGGCAGCAGTAGATGACGACACACCGGGCATCAACGTGCCTCTGGACGGTCCGCAGGAACTCGAAGCCCACGTGGTGGGTGACGCAGTGGAAGTGGGCAGGATTCCGCGGGCTCGAGCAGGGGGGCGCGATGGGCACCGGCTTCTCCCTGGACGTCACCAGCGCGAACTCCATCATCGGTCAGACCCTTCTCTGCCAGAAAATGAAGCGGGGGGGAACGTGCGCGATCTACTGGTCTGCCAGCGGGGTGGGGACGACGGTCTAGGGGTCGTCGTCGAGCAGGGCGAGGACCACCTCGCCGGTCAGGACTGGCAGATCGCCTGCCCCCTCGAGACCCCAGCGGAGACGGGCGAGGCGCGTATGGTGGGGGTGGCAGAGCCTGGCGGAGGCGATTGCGACTCGGGCTCGGCGCCGGCATCCGGGGATGACGCACCGGACGCTGGTACCTGCAATCTGTGACCTGGCCATGACCCCCGACCCCCGTTCACGACGCCGTCAACGGAAAGACGCAGAGTGACATGGCGGATGCGATGTGCCTAGAGGATTTCACGCGCCGCACCAAAAAAACTCGGCGCCGGATGACCATGCAGCCTGATACTACCGGCGCCGGTATATAGACTCAGCGGGCTTCGAGGGCGGCCACGCGGTGCTCAAGGGCCGTGATCCTGCGCTCGAGCTCGCTGTAGACGTCGCGCCGCTCATCGTCCTGGTGCCCGCACCAGCAGCAGACGAGCTCGACGCTTGGCACCGCTGGCGACGTGGACCACTTCACGTGGCCCCCGTGCTCCTTCTCTGGCCGCGTGACGACGTGGCGGCAGTGCTCGCCATGGGGACTCTGGATGCACTCGCCGATCATCGCTATCACCACACCTTCCCGAGAATCGTGGCCAGCAGCAGGACGTGGGCGAGCATGTAGAGTCGCAGCTCGACCTTCCACGTCATCGGGGCAGCCTCGCCATCAGGTTGAAGATCAGCAGGTAGATGCCGCCGATCGCGCCGAGCAGTGTGACGCTGAACGCGATGTTGGTGGCGACCATCCACTTGAGGAGGCGGACATCGGTGATCACCTCTCCAATGGCCTCCGCGCCCTTGCGGGCCGTCTCGTCGGGGACGTTCGCAGCCCGGAGCGCATCGTAGACTTCACCCGCCAGGATCGTCGCCATCCCTACTCCTCCCCCTCTCGTACCACGCCGGCATCGTCATCGTACACCCAGACCCAGGCCTCGACGTATGCGCCGCCCTCCTCCGACACCGACACGCCGGGCTCATCGTCGAACTCGATTGCGCCGTCCTTCCCCCAGATCCGCCGGGCCGCCTCGATGTAGGGCAGGTCGGCCGGGATCGGCCGGACGTTCTGGAGGCGCTCGATGAGCGCGACCAGGGCGGACCGTTCGAGGGGCGCTTCTTCGGGCGCGAAGGCCTCGCCGTCGTTCGCCGCCACCAGCCGCCAGAACCCCACGCGATCGACGCCGCCCTTGTCCCGGTACGCATCCGCCATCACGAGCCAGTGCCGCAACGCCGCCACCACCGTCGCCGTCTCATGCGCCGTCATCGCATCTTCTCCACCACCGCCAGCTCGTCGTCGGTGAGCATGACGAACGTGCCGAGCTCGATCCGGAAGCCGCAGGACTCGCACCGGAGCGCGTCGTTGTCAGTCGACCCGTCGTCGAAGCTCTCCTCGTCGCCTGTGTAGTCGACCACCCGGGGCTCGCCGTCGACCATCTCGACTTCGACGCCCTGGCTTACCGCCTGGTAGTACTCCGCGCGCCAGTTATCGGTTTCCCCGCACTGGGGGCACACGTACGGCTCCGCCATCACTCCCCTCCCCGGCGGATGATGCCGGCCGCTACGCCCGTCCAGAAGCGCCAGTGTGAGATGCTCGCCGCACGCAGCACGCGCAGCGCGAAATCGCCGTCAGTCATCACTCCCCTCCCCGGCCCGTGCAATCGTGGCACGTGGCCCGCGCGCGTTCGTCCAGTGTGACGTCGCGCCCGTGAACTTCGGCGCCGCAGACGGCGCAGCGGAACAATCGATCGGGCGACGGGGGCTCACGCATGAGCCGCTCGAGGAGCTTGCGTCGCGCCGTCCGAATCTTGTCTCGCGTGCGCCGGCCCTGCCGGTTCGCGTGATCATCGGCCCGCCAGGATGTCATCGCGGCTCGCTCCGGACCGTTCCATTCGCGCTCCAATCTTCCCCCCCGCGCATGTCGCGCTCGAAGATCGCATTCAGCTCTGCCTCGCGCCGCCGCTGCGTTCGCGTGGGCCGCTCGATCCGGGCGAGCTCGTCCGCCTCGCGGATCGCGTCCTTGAGCGCCCGGGGGGGACACGGAGGCCGCTTCGCGCGCTTGCGCGGCCGGACCGTACGGGCGAGCTTCGCGGCATCGGTCGCCAGTCCGAGCGCCTGGCGCATCGGGCGCAGCTCGCTGCACGCCGTCATGATCACCAGGCCTACCACTACCACCACCATCCGCCTCGACATCGTCTCACCTCGTGAAACGCGGCCGCCCGTGCGCCGGGATTCGGGCGGCCGCCGTAAGTGGCTCCAGCGCCATGTGCGTCAGGGTCCGGCGCGCCATGCCTAACCTAGGACACGTGCCGCCAGCCGTCGGCGCCGAGCTCGCCGGTCATCCGGGCGTAGCCGCGCGCCCGTGGCTTGAAGGCGACGCGCCAGACATCCCCCGTGCGACGCCACACGCGGCGCGGCGCGCTCGCCAGGCGGAAGTTGAACACCGGGACCATCCGCACGCCGCGCGGGCCGCGTGGCTTCGGCTCACGGCCGCGCGTGAACGCCACCAGCTTGCGGTCCGCGCAAAAGCGGATCGTGACGAACGCGCCCGCGGGAATCGTGGTCGCGTCGATGTACTCTCGGCCATCGTGCCACTGTGCCGTGGCATGAACGAAATCCGCACCGGATAGAAACGCCGCTAGCGCGGCGCGCCCGTTCGGGTAGTCGCGTCCATAGGCCGGTTGCAGTGTGAAGCTCGCCATCCTCGACTCCTCCCCTAGTTCAGTTGTGCGACGGTCCCAAAGCACCGATCGCAGGTAAGCCAGCGACGGGCGTACCGGCCCGGACCGCTGGCACACTGACGCGGCCGCCGCAGGCGGCCGCACTGGCATCGATGCGTGCACGCGGCCCGATGCCGCGCCCGCGTGCATGGCATGCAGACGTCCCACAACGCATCGAACGGTCCGAGCTCACGGCCGCATCCCTCGCAACGCCGCGCCTCTCGCATCCTCTCCTCCTCCCCTAGTGCAGTGGATAGCTGGTGTTTTCGGTCGCACGTGACCAACACGCGCGGCAGAGGTCGCACGATGGTTGATAGTGCTTCCCAGGCCGGCCCGGGACCGGCGCGGCCGCCTCGCACACGAATCCGTGTGCCGGCCGTTCGCTGTGTACCGTCAACGTCCGAACGCCCGCCGCATAGAGCTCGCCGGACACGGCCGGGGGCGGCCCGTCAATCCAGGTCGCCGACAGCCGGACCGTCAGGTTCGGGGGAAACCGTCCGCCCCCCCGCACGAACGCGCGCACCGTCGCCACCTCCCGCGTCGGGAGCCAGTGCTGGCACCATGGCGTCCGCTCGCACACCGCGACGATGCGGCGGAGGTGGTCGAGGCTTTGCAGATCGCCCGAATCAAACCACCGGAACCACCGTTGCGCTTCGAGGAGGCGCACCATCGCGTCGACCCATTGCGACGGCGGCCGCTCAAGCGATCGCATCCGGCGCCGCAATGCCGCTCGGAGCGCGCGCCATGTGAATCGGTTCCGGCCGGCGTAGCATCGATGACAGACCGTGCCTGGAATCTTCGCCAGGCGGCCCCCGACGCGGCACGCATCGACCGGCCCGCCATGTGCGTACCCCGGCATCTTTCCGGGCTCCGAGAGCCCCCCAACCATCCGCCAGGCCTGGCGCACCGTTACCATGCGCTGCCTCGCTTCACGTACGACCGCAACAACGCCTCCTCGATCGCCGCTTTCAACGCAGCCGCCCGCGCCGCTAACCGCGCATCCGGCGCCCGCTTCAATGCCGCTATCGCGTCATGCAACAACGCCGACGCGTCCTGTAAATCGAGCTCATACGGTGTGGGCATCTCTCCTCCTCCTCCGCGTCCCCGTCCGATCACTCGACGGTTCCAACCACCATCCGGGCCGCCCATCCTGAAACGCCGCAAACGCGTCCTGCCGCCGCGCTTCAATCCACTCCGGGTAGGGAATCTCCCGCACGTGCGCGGCCGTCGGCCATGCCCACGAAGGCGTATGCAGCGAATGCATCGGGACTGCCTTCGCCTGACGCGGCCGCGTGTCGTGCCAGAGTCGCCACGTGTACCCCGCCGGCTTGAGCACACGCGCTACGCCGCGAAACGCACGCGTTTCCGCACAACACGCCTTCTCATCATTCCCCTTGCCCCATCGTCCCGGATGCATCTCGCACTTGACAGGCGCATACGCCGCTACCGTCATCCGCCCCGTCGCATCGAACTCGCTCGCATCGACTACACCCCGCCCGAATGTCACGGCCGCACCGGACACGCGTGAAACGGTTCTCGCGCCATGTCCGCGCCACACACCCCACACGCGAGCTCGCCACGCGCGACGATCCGCCGGCATTCTTTCAACGCGGCCGCGTACACATCGACCGGGCCGCCCCCGATGCCCGCTAGGTCGCTAACCTTCGATGCGAACAGCGTAATCGCACAATGCCGGTTCCAAAATGCCGGCGAGCTCTCGCGCACGGCCGCAACTACCTGCTCCATGCTCAAG
>Ga0126377_10001323_pt1 | contig 16165 bp, 18 predicted proteins | sample PanSoiMetPlot_22_FD_92647 | JGI IMG/M metagenome (GOLD analysis project Ga0126377, IMG submission 92647) | Tropical forest soil microbial communities from Panama - MetaG Plot_22 | ecosystem: Environmental > Terrestrial > Soil > Tropical forest > Bulk soil | place: Panama | collected 2016-02-17
GGCGCTGCCGATCGCCGACGGCGCTGGCCGAGCGGCGCAGCAGCCAGCGATCGGTCTCGCCGCCGAGCGCGATCGAGGAGGTGAGCGCCGCGACCGTGACCGTCGTCGTCGTCCCCGACGCCACGGTGTGCAGCGCGAACGGCCCGCACCGCGCCGCGAGCTCCTGCTCGATCTGGGCGAGGGACGGCACCGGGCTAGTCCCGCCGTCCTCGGAGGCGCGCCACCGTCCGCTCGCCCACACCCACGACCTCGAGCAGCTCCTCGTCGGTGGCGTTGTCGATGATGTCGGGCCGCACGAAGCCGGCGCCCTTGAGCGCCTCGAGCTGCTGATCGGCCAGGCCGTAGACGGCGAGCGGGTCCTCCTCGGGCGCGTAGGGCTGCGCGCCGATCGGGCGGCCGGCGCCGTCGTCGGCGACCGGCGGCGTCCGCACGACGCCGAGTTCGCGCCCCTGGGCGATGGCGACGGCGCGGTCGCGGAGGCGCGCGAGGCGCTCCATCTCGGCCTCGAGCGCGGCGACGTCGGCGACCCGCTCCTCGGCGGTCACGACCTCGCCGGGCACGCCGCCCTCGTAGGGCTCGCAGATCGCGTTGCGGAGCCACCGCCGCGCGGTCACCCCGTCGAGACCCCCCGGCTCCTCGTCGACCGAGACGACCAGTCCCGCCCGGAACTTCACGCCGCCGTCGGGCGCCCGGTGGGCCGTCGAGCAGGTGTCGACCAGCATCCGCACCGTCGAAGGCGTCCGATGATGAACTGTCGCTGTCTCCATCAGCGACTCCGTCGACTCGTCGGCGTGGCGTTCGCCGGCTTCTCTTCCTCCTCGGCCGCGGCACCGCCAGCCGCCTCGGCGATCCCCGCCGCGATCCAGCGGACGGCGACATCGGCCGCCACGGTGACGGTGTCGCCGATCGTGCCGTCGACGCCCAGGTCGCCGGCGTGGGTGACGACCTTGAGGACGACCGTCGTTGTCTCGGCCATCAGACCCTCCTAGGGTGGTGGCGGCGCGGCGCGCGCGACGGCGATGCCGGCCGCGATCCAGCGCTCGGCCGTGTCCGGGTCCACCTCGACGGTGTCGCCCGGGAGGGCGGGGATGCCGTCGGGGATGACATCGGGGATCACCCGGAAGTCGCCGAGGTCGGCGGCCGACATCACCAGCTGCATCGTCACCAGGACCAGCCCCGCCTCGGCGACCGGCACCGGACCCTTCTCGCCGCGACTCACTTCTTCCCCTTCTTCTCGGTGCCCTTGATCGTGCCCTTGTTCTGGCTGGCGTAGAAGACCCGCTCGCCACGATCGGGGCCGTACTGCTTCTTCATCGAGGCCAGGATCTTCTTGCCCTTGTCCGTGAGCGGCATCTACGAGCCCTTACGGCCCTTAGCGGCCATCGCGGACATCCGCTTGGCGCCGAATTTGTTCCGGCCAATGGCGGCGGCGACGGCGGCCGGATCGCGCACGTCCCCCTTGGCGGCGAGCGACTTCTCGAGCGCCGCGAAGCGACCTCCCTGACCGACGGGCGCCTTGCGGTTGGGCTTGGCCATCACACGCTCCTGCTAGAATCCGGGCAACACGAAGCCGGGGCGCTGCTGGTAACAGCCCCCGGCGTGGCACACCACTCTGGAGAAGTGATATGCCCCGTCACTATACGCGCCGGCCGCTGGCCGATCGGCTCTGGGAGAAGGTCCTGCGCGGCGCCTCCGACGAGTGCTGGCTGTGGCTCGCCGCACGGACCAGGAACGGCTACGGCAAGATCGGCATCCCCGAGCGCGGCGTCGTCCTGGCCCACCGCGTCGCGTGGGAACTGACGCACGGCCCCGTGCCACCGGGGATGTTCGTCTGCCACTCCTGCGACGTGCGAACCTGCGTGAACCCCCGGCACCTCTGGCTCGGCACCTGCGCGCAGAACCTGGCCGATATGCGCGCGAAGGGACGGGGAAACCCGTGGCCCAACGAGCGCGCTCGTGGCAGTCGGCACAGCCACGCCAAGCTGACCGCCGAGGACGTGATGGCCATCCGCGCGGCCTACAGCGCCGGCGAGACGCAACACGCCATCGCGCCCCGGTTCGGCGTCTCGGTGCAGCAGGTGAGCAGGATCGTGCGGCGTGAGTTGTGGAAGCACCTGCCGTAATCGCTTCATTACTCGTTAAGGGGCTTTCAAAGCGGCGAATGGGGAGCGGTTAGCAGTTGTTGCGTTCGCCCTTGTCGCGGGATTCCCGGTCACATAAGCCACACGAGTAACGAAGCGAACGGCCGTTGTATCTCGCTGGAAAAGCGGCCACGTGTCTGCGCCATCCGTAATCGTTGCCTCATTAGACGTATCCATACGGATGTCGCTTCTGATGCCGATGTAGGCCATGTCCCAGTCGCCGGTGAGGTAGCGGGTCGAGCCGGTCGCTGGGACGAAGCCGGTGAGCCCCATCGCCGAGGTGTAGGCGGGCAGGCCCCAGATCTCGCCCTGCTGGGTGACGTCGCGGGTGCGGGTCGCGATCTGGTCGTTGTCCCCGGCGTTCTGCAGGCCCGTGTTCGCCGGGCCCCTGGGCGCCCAGAGGAACTGCCGGTTCTGGTCTCGCAAGCCGCGTAACGTGGCTTTCTCCCGGAGGTCGTAGAAGAAGCCCGAGGGGTAGAAGCCGTCCCCTTCGACGGCGCCCATCGCGCTGTTCAGATCGGCCGCGAGGTCGACGCCGGTGCCGGCGGTGACGACGTTGCCGGCGGCGGTCGCGTGGGCGTTGATCGAGGACGGCCAGGAGGCCGGCGCGCCGGTGCCGAAGAAGACGGCGCTGTCGATGGCCGCCGCGATGGCCTCCTCGACCTCGGGCCGGATCTCGCCCCACAGGTCGTAGGCCTGGTCTTCCCTGTAGTGGTCGGGGACCATCACGATGCAGGCGATCGGCTCCGCCACCAGGTTGAGGTCGGCCCAGTTCAGGGCCGTCACGGCCTTCAAGCCGACATCCGTCGAGTTGAACGGCGCCGTCCCCGGCGTGACGAAGGCGGCCGTGGGCTTGGTCGTCAGCACCGACATACGCTGCGTCTTGCGTGACATCCGCCGGCGCGAAAGCAGCTTCAACGCGGCCGACATCTGGGTGACGTTCTTGATGATGCCCCGGGCGTAATCCTCCGGGATAAGCGAGCCACCGGACGTGGACGTCCGGTCGATTGGCGGCATCTGTTCCCTTTCCTACGACTCGTCCTCGCCGCGCCAGCGCACGTTGTTGCCGCGCAGCAGGTTGTTCATGAACTCGTTCTCGGCCTGGCGCGACGCCCCCGCGCCCGCGGCCGGGTTGAGGTCCGGCTCGTCCAATTCGCCCCGGAAGTAGGCCCGGAACTGCTTGGACGCGACCTTGTCCTTGAGGAGCGCCTGGCGGAACGCCTCCGACTTGAGGAGGCGCGAGACGAACGGGGCGTCGGAGAGGGCCTTCGTGACGGCGTCCTCGGCGCCCTGGTGGCGGGCCTCGCGCTGGATGACCTTGATCGACTCGGTGATCGCGGCCTGGCGACCCTCGGGGCCGACGATCCCCTTCCCGACGATGCGCTGCTCCTCCTCGAGCGGGAGGGCGCCCAGGATGGGGTGCAGCATCGCCTGGTCGAGGGTGGCGGCGACGTGGGGGATCGGGTCGAGCGCGGCCTGCGCCTGGCGCTGGTAGTCGGCCTGGGCGATCTCGCCGAGCGCCCAGGTCTCGCCCCGCTCGGCCAATTGTTGGCGCGCCCAGCCGTCGCCCCGCTCGGCCATCTGGCGGATGGGGCCGACGTCGCCCTGCTCCGCCCGCTCGAGGGCGAAGCGGCGGCGCTCGGCGGCCAGCTCGCGGTCCTTCTGCGACTGCACCAGGCGCTGGAGCTCGGCGGCGGTGACGGTGTAGGTTTCCGGCTCGGCGACCTCGGGTGCCGGCGGTGTCGTCTCCTTCGAAGGCGGCGGCGGCTGCTCCTCGGCGGGACGGGAAGCGTCCTCGTCGCGGGCTCCCAGCCAGCCTCGCATCCCGCGCAAGGCCCGGTTGAAGAACCCGGACTCGGTCTCCTCGTCGGCGCCGGAAGCGGCGGCGGCCTCCTCCTGGGAAGAGGACTCCTCGCTCGGTCGCGGTGCCTGCTCGGTCTCGTCCATCCGTCCCGTCCACGCGAGCGGCCCGAACGGCGGTGATGCACCGCCATCCCAGGCCCGGACGGGTACTGGAGGATCAGAGGCTCGAGCCCTCGATCGAGCGCGAGTCTACTTCCTCCGGCGACGGGGCGCAATGGGGTACACTAGGGACAACTTTCCTGTTCCTCGGAGGAGCGCGATGATCCAGACCAGCTACAGCGATCTGCGCGGTCACCTAGCGAGCTACCTGGACACGGTGACCGACGACGTCGAGACGGTGGTGGTGCGTCGGCGCGGCAAGGCCGACGTGGCGCTCATCGCGGCGGATGAGCTGCGGAGCCTCCAGGAGACGGTCCACCTCTTCCGCTCGACCGCCAACGCCAAGCACCTGATCGCGGCGTTCGAGCAGACCGACCGCGGCGAGGGCGTCACGATGACGATGGACGAGTTGCGGGCGCTGGCCGAGCGGCACGGGCTACGGCGCGACACCAGCGGCGCCAGTGCCGCCGGCGCCTAGCGCGCGCGACCTCGTCCTCACGCCGGCCTGCCTGGACGACCTGATCTACTGGGTGCGGACCGACCAGCGCACCACGCTGCGGCTGCTCGCGCTCGTCGAGGCGGTGCGGCGCGACCCGTTCCAGGGGATCGGCAAGCCCGAGCCGCTCAAGCACGACCGGGCGGGGACATGGTCGCGGCGCCTGACGGCGGAGCACCGACTCGTCTACCAGGTCCTCGCCGACCGGATCGTGCTCCAGGCCGCGCGCCACCACTACTGACTAGTACGCCGCCGGCGCCCCCGTGCCGCTCAGGTCGCCCGGCCGCCACCACGGCTGGTCCGGCATCACGGGCACGACGGGTTGCGCTGCGCCGGCGCGCGGCGGCGGGAGCGCGGCCGGGGTCTGCGCCACCTGGGCGGCGACGGCCGGGCTCGGGGCGGCGGGTACGACGGTGCCGGCGGTCCGGGGGAGCGCGGTCGAGCCCGCCATCGCCATCGCGCGCCGCACGCCGGCGTCGGCGAGGGCGTCGAGGTTGGGCGTCGGGAAGGAGAAGGCGCCGCCCGAGATGGATCCGCCGGACCGCCAGCCGGGGGCGTTCAGGACGCTGTTGTAGATCCCGGCGATGTCGGGCGAGATGCTCGGCCCGGCGCTGTAGGGGAGGAGCGCGAGCGCGTTCTTGACCGCGTCCTGGCCGGCGCCGTAGATGAACTTGCGCGTGTCGAGGGCGAGCTGCTCGGCGGCGGTCTGGGCGGTGCGCTCGGCGGTCGTCTGCTGGCGCGTGGCGGTCTGCTGGGCGATGTCGGACGCCTGCTGGGCGCGCCCCTCGGCGGCGGCGGCCTTGGCCTTGGCGTCGTCCACGGCCTTCTGGACCTTCGGGTTGAACACGGTCTCGCGCCACGCCTGGTAGCGGCGGCTGCGCTCGGCGTCGGTGAGCGAGGCGTCGGCGTAGAGGCCGTCGATGAACTGCTGTGCCTCGTCCTCGAGCGCGTTCAGCTCGACCGTCGAGCCGAGCTCGGGCGCGGTGATCGCGCGCGTGGGCCTGGTGGTCGTGGGCGGCTCCCAGACGACGGTGTAGCCACCCTTACCGTCGGGCTTGAGGATGCGGCCGCCGATCTCGATCGGCTTGTCGCCGACATCGGGGTCGTTGGCGAGGTCGGTCGCGATCTTGCGCCCCTCGGCCTCGAGCCGGGTGACCTCGGCGCGGGCGGCGTTGAGCGCGTTGATCCGGTTGGCGCGGACTTGACGGGCCGACTCGATGTCCTCGGGGAGCGACCCGCGCGGCGTCTCCTCCGGGTTGGGCTGGGAGAGCTGCGCGACGCGCTGGCGCGCAGCGTTGGCCTGGCCCTCCAGCTCGGTGATCTGCGCCCGCATCCGGTCGGCCCGGGTGATCGGGCCGTAGCCGGTGCCGGATCGCGACGGTGGCTGGAACTCGGACGGGGGCCGATCGCCCTCGGTCGTCACGCCTTGCGTGTCCATCGCGCTCCTCCTGTGCTACGCTGCCGCCGTGAACCGCCCGTTCGTCGGCACCATCCTCAACGTCCCCCTCGCGATCATCGCGCTGTGGATCACCGCTGAGTTGTACCGGGGCATCCCCGGCACAGTGGGCATCCTGCTCGCGTCCTGGTGGTCACTCGTGCCGCTCGGGCTGATCTTCGCCGTCGTCTGGTGGCGGGGCGCGCGGCTGCGCCGGCGCTTGATCGACGAGGAGTTCCGCGACACCTAACGCGCCGACCGGGCGCGCATCCTCGCCCGGATCTGATCGCTCCCCATCGCGCGGAGGACGTCGTTCTTGGCCTGCTCGCGCGCGGTCTCGACGTAGATCTTCAGCGTGGCCGCCCGCCGCGCCGGGGTGTCGGTGCGGCTCTTGTCACTGGCGAGGTAGCGCTCGACGGTGCGGACGATGGCGGCGCCGGCGGAGCGCTGGTAGGCGCGCTGCTCCTCGGGCGTGAGCTCGACGCTCAGGCCCGAGCCCGGCGCGACGGTGGTCGGTGGCGGCCCCACGTCGACCCCGGCCTCGAGCAGCGCCCCGAGCACCGGGTCGGGCCGCTCGGGGCTGGTGCGCAACGGTTGGACGGCCGCCAACCCCTCCTGCGGGTTCGGCACGGGGCGGCCGAGCACGTCCTGCTGCGGCGGCACCGTTTCGCGCAACCCCGGAATCCGCGCCGCGAGCGCCCCGGTGATGTCGCCCCGCTCGTTGACGCGCATCAGCGGGTCGGTCGCTTGCGCCGCCGTGTTGATCGCGGCACCGTAGGGCACCAGCGTCGCCAGGAACTGCTCGAGCGACTGCTCGCCGAAGGTGGACCCGCGCGTCGGGTCCATCGCCTTGAAGATCGCGCCGACGCCTTGCAGGTACGACTGCTCGGTGAGCACGTTGGCGCCGCGCTCGAAGACGTCGTAGAGGTACGCGGGGGTGGTCTTGCCCTCGCCCTCGTGCATCGCCGCCGCGAGCGAGAGCGGGATCGCCATCGGTCCCCAGTTGGCGTAGGAGACCCAGCGGTCACCGATCTTCACTGAGTAGGGCTGCCAGCCCTGCGCCTGCATCATCCGGCGCTTCTCGGGGTCGGACGGTCCCTTGCCGGTGATGTTGCCCTGCGCCGCCGCGAGGGAGAGGCCGGCGAAGGCGACCGAGCCCATCAGGTTGTTGCCCACCCGCTCCCCCAGGGGCGTGACGCCCCGGGTTGGCCCCTGCATCGCGCCGAGCTGGGCGCGCAGGTTGGCGCGGCTGAGCGGGCCGTACTGGCCCCGCAGGACATCGGCTGCGGTGCCGATCGTGCCGAGGACCGGCGTCCGCTCGACCCCCTGCGAGGTGATGTGGTAGACCGAGCGCAGGAACGGCACGAGCACGTTGCCGACCGGGACGCCCATCGGCGCCCAGGCTTGCAGGGGAGCCAGGACCTTCTCGCCCAGGTCGCCCATCGGACCCTTGAACGTGGTGCGCTCGGCCGCCGCGAGCGCGCCCGGCGAGGGCGTCGGATCGGCCATCAGCTCGTCCACCCGCGCCCGCCACGCCGGACCACTCAGCCCCTCTCGGCTCGCCTGGATGCCGGCCTCGCGCCCACGCGCCATCCCGTAGGCGACCTGGCGGACGACCTCGTTGGCGGCGCCCAGCACGCGCCCCGGCGCCTCAAGGCCGGTCGCGATCGCGCGCGGGAGGCGTCCCTCGAGCCGAGCCGAGAGCGAGCGCGGCACGTCGCCGGCGCGCGCCTGCTCCTCGGTCAGGCCGTGGGCGAGGATCTGGCGGGCCGATCCAAGACCCCGCACCAACCCCGCCGCCGCGGCCTCGGCCTCGGGTCGGAGCGGGCGCACGTCGCCGGTCAGCACCGAGGCGCCGATGTCGCGGGCGGCCCGCCAGGGCACCTCGGTGAGCCCGCTGGCGACGTTGACCTCCATCGTGCGTGGACCCGAGAGCATCGCGTTGTACCGGAGAAGCCGGAACCAGTCGCCAGCGTGGACCGGCGGGCGCTCGACGCTCGACCAGAAGCGGGCCATCTGGAAGGGATCCGCGCCGTCGGCGACCATCTTGGCGAACTCGTTGGCCTTGACGGTCGCCTGCTCGGGCGTGAGGTTGGACGAGCGGAAGATGCGCTGGACGGCCGCGGTCGGGTCGGCGGCGTAGTCGCGGGCGAAGGACTGGAAGGCGCGCATCGCGCGGCCCGCCTCGGCGCGCCCGCCCTCGAAGACGCGCGTCAGGTCGGCGAGCTTCATCCCGGCGGCTAATTGCTCGGCCCGCATCGCGTCGGTCACGCCGGTCGGGTTCTGGGCCATCTCCCGGGCGCGGGTGACGACGTCCATCCCCTGCGCGACGATGCCGTTCTTCATCGCGCGCAGGGTCTCGGCGTTGTAGGCCGCTCCGACCTTGCCGCCCGCGATCATCTGGTCGACCGAGCGGCCCAGGCGGTCGGCCATCGCCTCCGCCTCGGCGTCGGGGATCACGCCACGCCGCTGCGTGGTGCGCCAGAAGTCCTCCCGCTCGGCCGCCTGCTGCACGACGTCCCGCACGGCCTCGGGGAGCTTCTCCAGGTGGAGCCGCGCGAGTTCGCCGGCGGCCTGAGCGCCGAGCCGCGCGACCGGCTCAGGTGTGAGCCCCATCGCCACGTCGATCAGCGGGCTCTCCGGCGTCACCGCGAGCGGCTGCCCTGCCCGCAGCGCCGAGCCCTCGGGCGGGAAGATGTCCCGGTAGCGCTCGGCCACGATGTCCGCAGCGTTCCGGCCCAACGCCCGCACGTCCTGGGCTGCGCCCGGCCGGAACAGGTCCGCGTAGCGTCCCGTCAGCGCCGGCGCCGCGAGCCGCCCCAGTCGCGCGATCGTCTGCTCCATCGGCTCCGGCGTCGGCGGCGCTGGCTGCTCGAATTCGGATGACGGCCGATCCCCCTCTGTCGTGACCCCCGCGTCGGATTGGATCGGGACGGTGGTCGGGCGGGAGGGTTGCGCCTGCTCGGCGAGCATCGGCGGCGCCGTCGCGTGCAGGCGGGCCGCGGCCTGGGTCGGGTCGGCGGCGAGGCCCCGCAAGCGCATCGGGGTGTAGGCGGCGTCGTAGGGGATGACGCGGCGCGCCACCCCGCCGGTCGCGGTCGAGGACTCGTAGACGTACATCTGGGTGTGGCCGGGATCCGCCCAGCCGTCGAACATTCGCACGTGCCCGTAGCCGCGCGGGTCCTGGCCGGTGGTGAGGTTCATCGCGTCGCCGGGGGTGAGCTCCTCCTTCGGGATCGGGTCGGCCACGGTCCCGAGCGTGTCGGTCGTCTGGCGGCCGACGCCCCAGGCCCTGCTGATGAAGGCCGAGCAGTCGATCCCCTGCTTGTCCGCCCCGCCCCAGAGGTACGGCGTGCCGACGTACTCCTGGGCGCGGGCGCGGATCTGGCTCCGTTCGTCGCTCACGCCCGCTGGCGTGGACGGGGCTGTTTGGGCCTCAGGAGGCGCGGGAGGGCCTGTTGAGGCGAAATCGGTCACAGGACCGCCTGACGGGCCTCCTAGCGCGTCCTGGGCCGCCTGGTAGTTCTGGCCGGCCCGCTCGGGACTGACGCTGCGCTGCCCGTAGCGCTGAGCGTAGGCGGCGAGCTCCGGCCCGGTCAGCCCCTGCGCCTGGCCCTGGCGGATCGCGTCGCCCAGGTAGCCCCGAAGCGCCCACTGGTTGGCGGCGTTGGGATCGCGCTGCAACTCGGCGATCGACTGGTCGGGGCTGATCCCCCGCGACGCGGCGTAGGCACTCCCCTGGCCGCCGGCGTGGTGGAGCTGGAACGTGCCCGCCGAGACGCCGTTGTCCCCGAGCGCGCCGGTGTAGCCCTGCTCGGTCTGGGCGACGGCGACCGCCGCGCGCGCCCCCTCGTCGTCGAGGCCGGCGGATCGCGCGTCCTGGTACACGCGCTGGAGCGGGTTCGCCGCGGCACCACCAGCCCACGGCAGCTGCGCGGCTGTGGGCGCCTGAGGCACCTGGACGCGGGAGAGGGCTGAGCGCAAGGGAGCCAACGCGTCCTGCACGCCGGCGCGGGCGGTCTCGAGGAACGCGGTGCGCGCCTGCTGCTGGCGCAGTGGCTCGAGCGCGCTCTGGACATCGGCGCGAGCGGTCCGAGCGAACTCGTCGCGCGTGGCCTGGTCGGCCTGCTCCTGGGCGGCGCGCGCGTTGGCGATGGCCTGCGCGTCCTCCTGCTGGGCCTGCTCGAGCTGCTGGCGGCTGTGTTGCTCGAAGTCGGCCTCGTTGATTGGCGGCAGAGCCGTCGGCATCAGGCAACCCGCCGGTGTGCGAGAATAGGGGCAGCATTTGCCCCCGCGTCGTTACGAGCGACCGGGGGCGTGGCACCAGACGTTGGAGGCGTCCCGTGCAGAGCGAGTTTATCCGTCCGCGCCTGCTCGAGCGGCTCTGGCCGCTGATCGACAAGACCGCGACGCACTGGTGGTGGACCGGCGGGCGCTTCCGGGAGGGCTACGGGCGCGTCTGCGTCAGCCGCGACTGCCGGGGCGTCCACCGCGTGGTGTGGGAGGCGCTGCGTGGACCCATCCCGCCGGGGCTCGTCGTCTGCCACGCCTGCGACGTGGATTTCCCAGCCGGCGACACCACCTACCGCGCCTGCTGCAACCCGGATCACCTCTTCCTGGCCACCCGCGCGGAGAACACCGCCGACATGGTCGCGAAGAAGCGGAGCGCCTGGGGCGATCGGAATGGGATGCGGCGCCCGCCGCCGCCAGCACGACCACGTGGGGTCCCCGGGCGCAAGCCGCAACCACGGATCGCCTGCGTCTGCGAGGTCTGCGGCAAGCCCTTCGAGATCACGCAAGCCGACTTCCGGCGTGGGCGCGGTCGGTGGTGCGGTCACGCCTGCGCCAGCACCAAGGAGCGCGCGCCGAATCGCACGTGCCCACGGTGCGGCAAACGCGTCTACCGGACGCCGTCGCAGATCGCGACACGGGCCAACATCTACTGCAGCGTGTCGTGCGCGGTGCGCGATCGACCACGGGAGCCGCTCTGGTCCCGCATCTGGAGCCGGATCGACTACGGCGGGCGGGGTTGCTGGCCCTGGACTGGGTGTACCAACCACGCCGGCTACGGCGTGCTGAGCTTCACCGAGAACGGAAAAACGCGGCCGATGCAGGTAACACGCCTGCTGTGGCGGATGATCCACGGCAGATGGCCGATCTACGCAGCCCACCGCTGCGACGTGCCGCTGTGTTGTCGTCCGAGTCACCTGTTCAACGCAACGCCGCGGGAGAACAACCGCGACATGCACGCCAAGGGGCGGGCGCGGTCGGGAGGACTGCGGGGGGAGCGTGCATCCGGCGCCAAGCTGACCGAACACGACGTCCGGGAGATACGCCGCCGGCACGCGGATGGGGAGAACTACTCCGTGCTCGGTCGGGAGCACGGCGTGAGCCCGCAGGCGATCCGCGCGCTCTGCTTGCGGCTGACGTGGAAACACGTAAGGTAATCCGTTAAGCCGCGCGGTATTGACCACTTCTTGGCCCAACTGCTCGAGGAAGTGATTTCGCATACTGATCCATTACCTCTTGTGGATCTTCGCCTATCCACTGGTAACCACTTAACATTAATTTGCGACCATAATCGCCAGTACGATTAAATTCTGAAGGGCTCCACTGATTGGGACGTTGGAGCCCCGCCTGCTCGGCCGGCGTCGTGCGCGGACCGTAGGTGGTGCTGTACGGCTGCGCGCGGTCGACCTGGCCAGCCGGCGTGATGACCTGGCCGTACACCATTCCAGGCTGCAGCTGACCGCGGCCGGCGTCGGAGTAGTACCCGCTGACGAGCGCCGGCTGCGGGGTCGCCATCCCGGCCCGCAGCGCCGCGGCCTGCGCCGGTAGGAGGGCCTGCTGCATCGTCGCGCCCGGGGTGGCGCCAATCGCGCTCGGCTGCGTCGTCGCGGGCATCGGGAGGGCCTGCTGCGCCGTGCGCGCCCCGTAGCCCGCCGGCAGCGCGTACTGCTGCATCTGCGTCCCCGCGCCGACGCCCACGTCGCCGAGCAGCCCGGCCTGGGCGGGATTCATCGCCCCGAAGGGCAGCCGCCCCATCGCGGCGGCGATGTTCTGCCGCATCGAGGCCGGCAGGTTCTGGAGCGTCGCCGCGTAGGCGAAGGCGTTCTCCGGCCCACGCAGGCCCGAGAGGAGCCGCAGCGTGTCGATGGTGGCGCGGTTCTGCTCCTGCTCGCGGGCGAGGGTCGGGATGCCGGCCCCGCCCGGGGTCTGGGCGAGCACCTGCTCGACCAGCGCCGCCGTCGAGGGCTGGCCGGTTGTGGCCGTGAGCGCCCGCAGGCGATCGATCGCCTGACGGGCGGAGGCCGTGTCGATGCCGAGCGTCTGCGCCCAGGTCGCGGCCTCCATCTGGCGCTTGGTCTCGCCGTCGGCCGCCTGGTAGCGCGCGTCGCCGCGCAGGCGGTCGAGGGCGTCCATCGCGGCCTGCCCGTGTCCCGCCACGCCCGAGCCGGGCAGGTAGCCCGAGAGGTTCGCGGTGTCGTAGGCCTTCTTCCAGATGTCGCGCGCCTGCTCGAGGTCGAGCGCGCGCTGCCCGAGGACCGCCCGCACCGCCGCGTCGGCCGCCGCCGCCGCCGCCGGGTTGAACAGGCTCGCCGGCAGCCCGCCGACGGTCCCGCCGCCACCACCGCCGCCACCGCCGGCGCCGCCACCACCCGAGGCGGTCCGGTTGTAGGTGGCCACGACCGACGCCTCGTCCCACGGGCCACCGTAGCCGGCGGCCCGCAGCTCGTTGGTCATCTCCTCGAGGGTTTTCGGTCCGTTGGGCGTTTGGGTGGTTCCGCCACCCGAGGCTTGCGGCGTGGGCGCGCTCGACTGGCCCGGCTGCGGGTTGGCGCTGTTCCAGGTGTTCCACAGGTCCGAGCCGGGTGGGTAGGGGTTATTCATCGCCATCAGGCCACCTCCTCCTGCTCCTTGCGGATCGTGCGGGCCAGCGCCTGAGCGATCGCTCTGAACTCGGGCGCGCCGACGCGGGCGACGACCTGGTCGCGGCCGGCGGGGCTGAACGCGCCGCCGGGGAGCAGGATCGGGCGCCAGTAGGCGAGGTACTCCTCGGACGTGGGGTCGGCGACGCGCGGGGCGTAGAGGGACTGGAGGATGGCGTCGGCGGCGAGGGTGGCGGTCCGCTCGAGCCGATCCGCCACCTCCTGGGCCACGCGGTCCGGTGCGGTCGGCCTAGCCATCCAGGTGGCCCTCGATCAACTCGAGCCGCAGCGTCTGATCCGCGGCATCCCAGTCGACGACGCGGTAGCGCGCCCAGCCATTGGCGACCGTGATCTGGAGCAGACCCTGCACGTCGATTCCCCAGTCATCGGTGGGTGTCTCGAGGAAGGTGGCGGCGAGCGGCGTCGCGCTCGGCCAGGCCGCGACTGTCGCCTGAACCCGGTCGTCGTCGGTGTGCAGCGTGAACAGCACCGGCTCAGCCAATCGGAGGCCAGCCCGGCTGCGGCGGCACCTGCTGCGCGGGCGGCGGGATCCCACCTGGCGCCCCGAACGGCACGGGCGGCAGTCCTCCTGGCGGCACGGAAGGCCCCGTGGGTGCCTGCGCGGGAATCGCCGGCATCCCCGGCCCCCCCGGCGCGATCGGCAGGTTCTGACCGCCGAACATCACGTTGCCCAGGCCTCCGAGCGCGGAGCCGGGCGCCGGCCCACCGGGCTGGCCGACCATCGGCTGGCCACCACCCGGCGGAACGGGCACCCCTGGAGGCGGTGCTCCGGGCGCACCGTCTCCTCCGGGTGCGCCCGGAGCACCCGCGGGAGCGCTGACGCCCATCAGCGCCTGATCGCCGGCCTGGATGTCGGCCTGTTGCTGCGCCCCGATCTTCTGCAGGATGCGCTGGTCGAGCTGCTGCTGGATCTCCGGCTTCTCGAGCACCCGCTCGACCGTGCGCGCCAGGTCCACCTCCTCCCAGTTCCCGCCGAGCGCCTCGACCGCCATACTCCGACTCTCGAAGCCGGCCTGGACCATCTCGGCGTGCTTGCGGACCTCGACGAGCTCCGACGCCTTGTCCTCGGGCTGCAAGAAGACCCGGTAGCGGTGGATGCCGTTGAGGTCATCGGGGCCGATCGCGAGCACGCTGCCGGCCGGCGCCGAGCGCTGCCCGGGCTTGGTCACGGGGGTGCCGAAGGCGTAGACCGTCTCGCCGATCTCGTGCTCGATGCACCAGCTCTCGAAGCTCACGCGCCGCGCCATCGCCCGCCGGATGTTCGCCACCATCGGGTCGAAGGCGACTCTCCCTAACCTGGCGGCCAGGGCGAGCTGGTAGCCCGAATCCGTCGTGTCGACGACGCCCTGCAAGACCTTCGGGAGGATGAGGTCGAGGAACTCGCGGAGCTGCGCGACGAACTCGCCGAGCGCCTGGCCCGCCCGCGGCATCTCGACGGGGCCCACGTCGTCCGGGAAGATGTACCCGGGCTCGATGCGGACCGGCTGCCGGGCCGACTGCACCCCGTCGTCGCCGTAGTCGGCGTCGGGCACCCCCGTCCCCGGTGGGCGGTTGCGCTTGAAGGACGCTAGCCCGGTCATGTACGCGTTCACCCGCTGGACGGTGAGCATCTCGTCCAGCATCACGAACAGGTCGAGGAAGCCGTAGAGCACGCCGAGGCCGGCGCGGTCCGGGAGTCTCGAGGCGGTCGTCGTCCCGAGGCAGTGGGCGTACGGACCACGCAAGCTCTTCGTGATCGGGTCGCCGTAGGCGTGGCGGAACGAGCGGGCCATCTGCCCGCGCCCACCACCCGAGGTGGCCGTCTGGCCAGGCCCGCTCACGATCGTGCGGCAGGTGCGCCAGTCCCAGACCTCGTCCATCAGGAGGGTCGAGGTGTTCGACATCGCGCGCGCCCACTCCTCGGCCGGGAGCGCCTGGGCCATCCCCTGCGGCACCACGCGCCCCTCGCGGTCGAGCGCGAGGCCGTAGCGCACGAGGGTCTCCAGGTAGGGGACGCGCTTGTGCTCGATCTCGAGGGTCTTGCCGTCCTCGCCCTGCCAGTAGTAGTAGGTGAGCGGGTCGACGTCGGTCGAGCGGATCGGGTAGGGCGCGACCGTCTTCTTGTAGTCCTCGGTCCGCTGGTTGTAGAGGCGGTCCTTGGCGTCGGTGTCGAGGCGCTTGAGGTCGCCCGAGGTGAGGCGGTCGTGCAACTCGCGGGAGAAGCTGGTGTACCCGCTCCAGACCGAGCGGGCGCGCGGGATGGTCTTGAGGATCCCCTCGCCGCGGCAGACGACCGAGTGGACGAAGCGACGGAAGAGCGGCGCCTCGGCCTCGTCCTCCTGCCGTTCCCAGCTCGCGTCGAAGAAATGCTCGCGCAGGGTCGCGTTGGCTTGCGCTGATTCACCGATGCCCGTCGTGGGAAACTGCACCTGCGGGGGATCCACGGTGAGGGCGGCCGTGATCGTGTTGGTGAAGTAGACCGCGAGCGGGTTGTGCATCGGCTTACTGAGCCGGCGGTAGCCCTCGGGGACCCGCGTGTCGATGTCGCCGTAGAGGACCGCGTCGATGTAGCGGTAGAGGGTATCCCGATCGCCGAAGTCGCGGCGGACCTGGTCGACCAGCTCGAGCGCCAGCGACACCTGGTAGTCGTCGCCCGAGCGGGTCGCCGAGCCGACGGCCGTGTCGGTCATCCGGGTCCTCCCCAGGCGATCGGCCGCGCGTGCTGGGGTGGCCGCCACTCGAGCGCCAGCTGCGTCGCGCCGGCGAGCGCGTCGACCTGGTCGTCGTGCGCCCCGTTCGGAAAAGACGTGAGCTCCGACGCGAAGACCTCGAACCAGGGCGCCCCGCGGTCGCAGTAGAGCAGGCCCGCCTCGGCCCGGCCGGCCGGCAACCGGGCGCGGGTGACCTTGTCGGCGATCGGTTTCACGCTGGCGAAGTGGGCGGGCAGCTCGCCCCGCAGGAGCCGGCCGATGAGGTCGCGGGTGACGGGGGCCTTGTAGGCGGCCTCCTCGACGCCGACGACGGCCGGGCGCCAGAGGTGGACCTGGCGGGCGATGACGCCGAGGAGCTGCTCCTGCGTGACGCGGGCGCGGTGGACGCCGAGGACGTAGAGGGCGCCCGACTCGCCGCGGCCGAGGGTGACGCCGACGGTGTAGTCGGCGGTGTCCCGCTCGGAGAAGGCGAGGTCCCAGTACTGGACGAC
>Ga0126377_10001324_pt1 | contig 16161 bp, 33 predicted proteins | sample PanSoiMetPlot_22_FD_92647 | JGI IMG/M metagenome (GOLD analysis project Ga0126377, IMG submission 92647) | Tropical forest soil microbial communities from Panama - MetaG Plot_22 | ecosystem: Environmental > Terrestrial > Soil > Tropical forest > Bulk soil | place: Panama | collected 2016-02-17
GACGATGGTGAAGGACTGGACGACGTTCTGCTCGTCGTAGTTGTCGACGATCCCCTTGAGCTTGATCGGGTAGTCCTCCATCCCGACCAGGCCCCGGAACATGCCGAGGATCAGGTACTTCAGCTGCTCATCGGTCAGCTCCACTGAGACCTCCGTTCGTCAGGTCTGCATCTGACTCCTCCTGGGCGTCCAGCATCCGCAGGTGGGACACGCAGATGGACTCGAACCAGCGCAGCCAGCCGATCACGGTGCGGATGTCGTAGGGCACCCCCTGCAGCGCGACCTGCTCCATAGTCGGGTTCACCAGCCCGCCGGAGTGCATCTCGATGTAGGGCGAGCTGCCGTCCCAGCGGAAGGTGATCTCTCGGTCGTGGTCGGAGTAGGTCAGGTAGCCGGTCTCAGGTGGACTGGTCATCGGCCCCCTCCTTCACCTGGGCCTCCAGGTCGGCGAAGCCACGCTTGACCGCCTGGACCGCCTCGCCGGCCCGGACGATGTCCTCGGGCGTGGTCGGCCGGTAGAACCCCTCGTTCTCCCGGGCCCGCTTCTCGGTCGCCTCCATCACGTTGGCGATCCGGTTCAGGGCCATGGCGATCTGCTTGATGTCGTTGTACATCTGCACCTCGTAGCCGGTGGGCATGCTCATCTCTCCTCCTCTAGAACCAGATCCACTCGGTCTTGACCCAGTTCAACCGGTCCGGCTGCAGCATCAGGTAGGTGGCCCAGGCCGAGGCCCGGCCGGCCAGGTCGGACAACAGCTCGGCCTGGTGCTTGCCGTCGTCGGCGTGCCACTCCTCGCTGGTGATGAACCACTGTCTGGTGAACTCCGGCTCGGGAGTGCCGGGGAGCACCCCGGCCACCACGTCCACGCCGCACTTGGCGGTCCGGGCCTGGTTGGTCTGCTCGGTCATTTCTCCTCCTCGGCGAGTCGTCTGGTCTCCGCGTCCCAGTCCCGGAGGCACTGGCGACCGCTGTTGTAGGTCTCCATCAGGAACTGGACCAGCTCCGGGATGTCGGCGTGCTCCACCACCACCTGGCGGTGCACGTAGCCCATCGCGTGCATGGTGTCCCAGTCCGCGAGGATCACCCCGCCCGGCCTCGGCCGGCGCTTGAAGATGCGATCGCCGGGCCGGTCGCTGGCGGTGCTGGGCTCCTTGTCCTGCCAGGACCCGTTGCCGCTGGACTTGGCCCCGGCGAAGATCCGCACCCGGGGCTTCATCGGACCCACACCTCGGACTCGGAGACGATCTCGATCCGGGTGTAGCTGGGGCTGTTCCCGAGCAGCGACTGGGCCGCCTCCCAGACCAGCGGATGCACCGTGATGGTGGTCACCTCAGGAGCCCGTACGGGGGCCTTCCGCGGCCTCCTGGGTCGCGGTGGGGTGATTCCCTGGGCGACCCTCTGTACGGCGCTCTCATGCAGGCTGGCGGTCTCCTGGACGGTGTTCCTGGTCATACCGTCTCCTCCTCGCGCCGGGTCAGGTGCACATAGGTCTGGTCGTCCAGATGGATGACCCCGGAGACCTGGTGCGAGCTCGGGATGACCAGGGTCATCTCGTCCCGGAAGGTGGAGATCTCAACCACTCCGATCTCATCGGTGAAATGAGTGACTGAATCAACTTTCATGGTCGTTCCTTTCGTGGTGGTCCAGTCGTGACAGAACCCGCAGTAACCCCAGAGCACGTCGTTGGGGTTGTACGAGGTCCTGCCGCAGACCGGACATGTGATGGATGTGGTCATCGGTGACCCTTGCCGAGAGTGGGCAGGCCACCTGGGAGCTCGTCTCCGTGTGCTCGGTAGATGAACTGCGGACGCTGCTTCTCACCGGCGGCTTCCCAGGCAACCTGGTGAGCATCCTTGTCCCGCTGCTCCTTGGCGGTCAGGGTCTTCTTCATGATCTGAGCGCAGGCCTTGCAGATCGGCAGCACCAGCATCTCGATCTCGGTAGCCCGGCGGTCAGCGATCCTGGCCTGGTGGTTCTCCGGAGTGCACTCGGTGAGCAGATGCCGCTCGGTGGGCGGGTAGCCGTCCTCGGTGATGATGATGTAGCAGGCGTCCTCCGGTGGCAGGCTCATGTCTTCTCCTCACAGATCGCCTGGTGGTTCTGCAGCAGCTGCCGGGCGATATAGCCGTCGGCCTTCAGCCTGGTCAGCCGACGGCGCTCCGGCGCGCTGGGGTTGCGACTCCGAGTCCGATCCAGCAGGAACCGGTAGTCGCTGGTGATCACGATCAGCGAGCGCTTCAGCTCGTTGCACTCCGCGCACTCGGTTGTTGGCTGGTTCATCGCTATGCTGAGACTTCCTTTCATGGTTGGGCAGGGCCCCGGGCAACCCATCACCCGGGGCCCTGCCTGTGTATGTATCTAGTGCAGCGGTGCCTGGCTAGTGCAACGGTGCCTGCTAGTGCAACGGTGCCTGCTAGTGCAGCTTCCGCGCCTGGCTGAGCCGCTTGTTGTACTCCACCACGATGATCCGAGACATCGCCGTGGACCGGGACACCGAACCGCCGCCGCCCTTGACCCCGAGCATCCCGAGCGCCTGCCACTCGTCGGGGTGCTTGGCCCGGAGCTTCTCCACCAGTCGGTGGTAGCCACCACCGTCGCCGAGCTTGCCGCGGTTGTGGTGGATCACCTGGGCGATGGCCTGGAGCAGGTTGCCGTCCCAGACCCACGGGTGCGCCCCGAACGCCGTCTCGGCGTAGGTCAGGGTGTCCCCGAGCAGGTCGGTCAGGGTCTCCCCGTTGGCCAGGCTGGCCTCGGTCGAGTCCCACTTGGTGATGATCCGCCGGCAGGCAGCCACGGCAGCGATCTGCCGGTTGCCTTTGTTCTTGCTGAACTCCAGACCACGCATGGTCGCGGTGGCGGCCATGATGATCTCGACGGGACGGCCCGCCTTCAGCGCGATCCGGTACTTGTCGTACATGTTGATCGGCTTCTGGTGGGTGTTGTAGTCGAGGAAGAGATCCGCTTCCTCCTCGACCGTCAACCCCTCGAAGACCTCGCAGTCCATGATCGCCATCGGGTCCTTGCGGAGCGCGACGGCTACCCGGTGCTGGCCGTTGACGATGAAGCAGTCCCCGTTCCGGCGCCGGCTGATCATGATGATCCCGACCTTCTTGGGATCCCACGACGCCTCCAGCTTGTCCAGCCAGCCGGTGTCGACGGTGCGTTGGACATCGATGTCGACCTTGAGCTCGACAGCGAAGAGCTCCTCGAAGCCCTTGGTGTACCGCCCGGCGTCGAAGGACCGGCGGGCGGGTGGCGGTACCGGAGACTTGCTCCGGGTGGTACGTCTCGTGTCGCCCACGGCGATCACTACCTTTCATGGCAAGGATCCCCGGGTGGGATCCCTCATACGTTATGTATGCGTTGCGATACTCCTATCTCGTCTCGTTGTCCAGGATGTCGGCAACCACCGACAGCTCAGGCGGCACGCAGGATGCGCGCGCCCGGCTGCTGGCACGGCCGGCGCTGGCTGTAGTTGGCCTTGGCCTTCAGTGCCTCCTCGTCGTGCCGGATGGCCAGCAGCTGACCCACCCAGCCGTCCCCGAGCGGCAGCGTGCGCACCCCGTCGTACATCTCGGGGGCGACACACAGCCGGGCGATCGGACAGCCGTGCTCGTCGAGCTGGACCAGGTTGCCGTGCACCGAGTGCCCGTGCCCCTCCAGCCGGTACAGACCGCCGGAGGAACCCTGCACGACGACCTGGCGATCGATCTGCCAGGTCACCCTCTGCTGGTCGTCCAGGAGTGTCTCGAACAGCTCCAGGGACCGCTCCCGAGCCATCTCCGCGAGTCGCTGCCGCTGCTGGCGCTCGGCCAGCACCCGCCGGGACTCGGCCTCCCGGGCCGCCTGCCGGCGGTCCAGCTCGGCCTGGTCGAGCTGCGGCGGCCGGTGCCACTCCTGGCCACCGTCCCGCATCCAGGCCGCCCAGAGCTGCTCGTGGGTGATCGAGTAGGTGCTGGTGGTGCCGTTGCGCACCCACTGCACCCAGGTCTGGCTCTGGATCGGGTCGTCCCAGGTGCGCAGGATCGGGGTGGTCGTGGTGGTGTAGCTGATCGACGTGGCCGAACCCGAGACCGCTTGGTTCAGGGTCCACTGCTGCCAGGTGATCGGCGTTTGGGTGACAACCTGGTTGATGATCACCCCGCCGGGCTGGTAGGTCGGCAACTCTCGTACCTCCTTCGCTCGCTCTCGATGGGTGCGCCGGCCGTACAGCAGTCGATGTGGACCGGCGCGCAGATCCACGCACGGAGCGTCCACCCCGGCGTGGCACTTCGGACAGGCCGCTGCCCAGACGTTCCGCAAGGCACGCCTAGGCATCGCCGGCCCCCGGTGGACCCTGGAAGAACACCGCCAGCTCCCGGATGAACTCCGGGTCCTGCTCGGTGAAGATCGGGTTGGGGTGACCGCAGGCCGAGCACATCAGCACCACGGTCATCCCTCCCTCCGGCGCCTCGGAGAACTGCGGCTCGGTGAATCGTTCGCAGCCGCAGCGGGAGCACCCGACCGAACCCATCTCAGCCACCGGTGAGCTGCTTCGTCATGATGATCTTCGAGCGAGCCGGGTCGAACTCCCGGATCACCTCGCCCTTCCTCTCCCCGGTGGCCTCGTCCACGGCGTAGGCGAGCATGCCCTTGGCCTTGGCCTTGTCGAAGGCCTCCTTGGCGACCTTGACCTCGTCCTTGTCCCGCGGGTCCCACATGATCCGGGTGTCCCCGGTGGAGTCCGCGATGGAGAGCAGACACGTCTCTCGTTCGGCCATCAGCGTTTCCTTCCTCTGGTTGGTGGTGTAGCCGAGCATCGACAGGGTGCGCACGATCCAGTGCGCGGCGTCGGCGTCGGATGGCGCGACCATGAACTGGCCGCGACAGATGCGAACCGTGCCGTACTCCCCACAGATCCGGAGCAGCACGGCGAACGGGATGTCCGGGGACACCTCGATCAGGTTGGTGGTCATGAGCTCGGGACGGCGCGCCGGCGCGGTCATGACGAACGAGGACAGGTCCCAGGCGCTACCTCTGGTGCTCACAGGCGAACACTCCCGAGTCGACGTTGTGGATCAGGTCGCCGAGCTCGTCCCGGCCGATCAGGGTGACCAGTCGGACGTGCCGAGCCTTCGGGTGCTGCCCCAGCTCTGGCACGATGCCTGCGACCAGCATCTGGGCGTACTCCTCGACCGCCTCGGCGGCGGTGTCGTGCTTGTGGACGAACACGTTGCCGTCGCAGTAGGTGATCGCGATCTCGAACGTCTCAGTGATTACCACGTTGTCTCTCCTTGTCGATGATCTGTTTCATGGACCGGCGTCCGTGCTGGAAGCCGATCTTGTAGATGGCCCAGACCGGGGCGATCCGGGCGATATGTGCCAGCAGGGGGAGCTCGGTCGAGGTGAGCTCCCCCTCCTGGGTCCTACAGGGCTCCCCCACGCGGGCCCCACAGTGCGCGCAGGGGATGTTCAGGACCAGATTCTTGAGCCGAGGCACATCGATCGGCACCATCATCTGGTCTCTCATTCGCGATCACCGAGGTACCCGGCGCCGCGACAGGTCCGACATTGCTGGTAGACGGTGTAGCCATTCCGGATCGAGACCACGATCAGTCCCGACCCCTGACAGTTCCAGCAGAGCTGTCCCGTCGTTCTCACTCCCTCTCTGGTTATCCCTCGATGGTCAGGTCGAGGCCGTTGACGTAGTCGCCGTACGGGCTCTGGCGCAGCGACCAGGTGTACTCGATGCCGTCCTCGCTGTCGGACTGGACACCTGCGGCCAGGGTGGTGGTGGCCACCTTGTTGCGCAGCCCGGCGCCGGTGTCCAGCTGGTCGAACAGGCAGGCGACGGTCCGGACGCTGGCCGTGTAGTACCGGCCCTGGTTCACCTCTGCGGTGATGGTGTGCTCGTCGGCCAGCCGGATGTAGCCGACCAGGTCCGCGTGCCCGACCCGGTCGTCGTTCTGGTCGATGCAGGTGTCGTAGGCCCCGGCGAAGTCCGGAGCCGCCGAGCCGGCGTCGGTGATGTCGGTGGAGCGGATCACCAGCACGATGGCCAGGATCGCCACGACGATGGCCAGGGCGATGGCCAGCAGGCCGAGCGGGGACTTGATGGACTGGGGCTGGGTGGTCATGTCAGTTCTCCTCGATGTCGATGGTGATCCGCACCCGCCGGTCGGCGGTGTTGATCTGGATGGCGTGGCTGCCGGGACGCCCCTGGAGCTCGCGCAACCGCCAGAGCATCTCGCTCCAGTCCTGGTCGGTGAGGGTCGGGGTGTACAGCTGGTATTCGGACACGTCAATGCCTTTCATGTATGTGATGTGATGTGGACATGCGAAAAGCCCCCAGCCATGTGGCTGGGGGCCGTGGGTGGATCAGTAGCAGTAGTCGCAGGCGCAGTGCGCCCGAGTACCGCCGGAGGCAATGCTGCCGGACTTGCACCCCCGCGATCCCTCGTGGCTTGGCAGCCCCGGAACGCGAGTGACGGTGCAACCGTCGATTCCGCAGGTCTTCTCCTCGACCATGACGGCCTGGGGGTTGACCTGCTCCTTGACGTGCTCGGCCAGCCCCCGGAAGAACCACTGGATCGTGGTCTGCTGCTCCAGGTGGCGCTTCGGCTCTGGCGTGGGCACGAAGTGCTGGTAGTCCTTCACCACCGAGGTGAGGACCACACCCGGCACGTCGAAGGACGCACCGATGACCAGCTTGTCCAGCCAGTCCTCGCCCTTAACCGGGCGCACGTTCCGCCAGGGCTCGGTGTCCCGGAAGTCCGCCTTGCGGCAGCGTGCGCCGCCCTGGTCGTTGACCTGGACCTCATATACCGAGTTCATGGTCTTGATGAGGTAGATGTCGGTGATCATATTGATCTCCCTTTCATGTGATGTGATGTGATATGGACATGGAAAAAGCCCCGCCGGACGAATCCGACGGGGCTCTCCGACGCTGAGCTATCTGTGGCAACAGCTGACTCTCACGTCTGTTCGGGCAGGCTGCCGCCCGAACTACTACTATCTTAGCATTTCAGTGCATCATATGCAACAAAATGCACTACTAACCTACGGTTTCCGGGCCTCCTCCAGGGCCAGATTGACCAGTCTGACCCCGATCAGGAGCCGGACCGCGTTGACCTGTCGGGCCCACTCGTAGTGGGTCTGCGCGATCTCCTCGGCCTTGGCACCGACCTCCTCCTCCCCGCTGGGCGGCTCCGCACCGCCCAGCATCAGCAGGTGCTCGATCAACCGCTCGGTGGTGGAGTCCACCTGGATCCTCATTGCGTCTCTCCGGGCGAAGTGACGCGGGTCAGTCCTTGCCCACACCATCCGCAGGGGACGTTCGGTCCGCAGATGCAGCGCGCGGAAGACCCGAGGCCGAGTGCGTTGTCACGGCATCGGTCGCACTGACGGGCAGGCGCGTCACTCTCGGTGGTATGAGCGTCCCGCTCCTGGCACTGCGGACACGTAGCCATGCCACCGCAGGTGCATCCCGGCTCGACGGAGTGGATCACCCGGACTCCTCTTTGATCCGGGCCAGCTTCTCGGCCTTCCGGAAGATGTCCAGCACCTGCTGCCGGTTCTCGGCGTAGCCGTCGTTCCAGCAGGTGATGTCCATGTCCTCGAAGATGTTCATGCAGGGACCGGACTCCACCCGGGGCACCGCCCGCATGAACGCCTTGGCCACTGCGACCGCGGCCGGGTTGAGGTGATCGGTCCTCCTCAACCCCTGGCAGAACAGGATCGCACCGTAGGCGCAGACCTGACGGCCATTCGGACCGCGGAGGTTGCCCTTCCACCAGCCGTGGCTCTCCAGATAGTCGCCGGCGTCGGCCAGCCAGTCCGCGACGCTGATACTCACTTGAGGTCCAGGTCGAAGTCACGCCGGGCCGCGATCGAGGTGGCGACCCGAGTGATGTCCTCCACCCTGTTGCCGCCCTCGAACAGCTCATTGGCCTCGGGCCCGGTGATGCCGACCAGGCTTCGGGCCCGGGCACCGATCTCGTGCAGCTTGCCGTCCTCGTCCACCACGTAGTCCACGGCGATCGCGGTGTTGTACCGGACAGGCTCCTCGTCGCATCCGACCACGAACGTGTCGCCGTTGGTCAGGCAGATGTCCCCGGCCACGCAGCAGGCGGTGGGGCAGACCACCTGGAAGGTCTTCGGCCGGTCCTTGCGGCGGTAGGCCGTGACCTTGTCGAACAGCACCCGGCCGACGGCCCAGGTGCTCTGCAGGTGACTCGGGGAGTGGGTGGGCTCCCGATGCTCGTCCACGACCCACTGGATCGCGGTCTGGAACAGCTCGAACTGCTTGCGGTTCATCTCATTCCTCTCATGGTTGGTGTGTCACTCCTGGTAGATCCGCACATCGGGCTCGTACGGCTCATCCAGGATCTCGATCCTCATCTGGCGGGCGTGGTCGCTGAACCTCAGTGCCACCACCCCGTGGTTGTCGCTCTGTACCTTCTCGATCGCCTCCTTGATCTGTCCTTCCTTGTCCTTCATCCACCGGGCCATCCGCAGGCCCTCCTGGTAGCTCAGCCCCATCGAACTCCTCCTGCGTGGTGGCCCGGACCAGGGTCACCATGTCCTCGTGGCCCTTGCGGGCCTCCTCCTCGGTGCAGTAGCGGACGCAGTCGAAATCGGTCAGTCCACCCTCAGGGTCGTCACGCTGGCTGATCAGGAACACCATGGTCTCGAAGATGATCGGTGGACCCTCCCCGAAGAACCGGTGGTCCATGCCCAGCCAGACCGTGGACACCCAGTACGGGCCGACCTCGGTGCTGCCGACCCGGATGTAGTCCAGGTCGGCATGCAGCCGACTCCACTCCTCGATCGAGACCGGCCTGCCCTCCTTGTCGAAGATGTGCTCGTAGGGGTCGGCGTTCATGGTCCGCGCCACGGTCCCAGCAGCGGCTGCCGATCTCGGAACTGCTCGTCGAAGTCGGCATCCCAAGGGAACCTGTCCTCGGCGTCCGGCCAGACGACCTGCAGTCCGTGCACCTCCCCGAACAGGTGATTGCACATGGACATCGGAGCCAGCTGTCCCAGGGGGTCCAGGACCTCCAGAACGGCCACTCTGAGGCCTTGCAGCACCTCGTCGTAGTAATGGTCCGGCTCCAGCCTGGTACCTCGCTGAATGAGCTCGTAGGCACTGAGCAGCACACCGTGTCCGACCTTCGGGGACATCCCCAGCACGATCAGGTCGGGGTGGTTCTGCTCGATCAGTCCGACCGTGTAGTTGAAGTACGGACCGGGATCACCCTCGGTCGGGAAGATGGCCATTCCGGACCAGCCCATCCGGGCGATGTCAGCCATCACCTTCCGGTCGATCTTGTCCACGGTCAGCCTCCCTCCTGGCTGCGGAGATCTCCTTGTGCATCCGGACGATCAGATCCGGGTTGAGATGCCAGCCGTTGTGCCGGGCGGCGACGAAGTCCTCCTCGGTGATCCTCCAGAGGTTCACCACATGCGCGGAGCCGTACTCACCGTCCGGCTCCACCTCGGAGAACCACCTGCCGTACCGGTAGCCACGCTCGTGGGCGGCTCGGAGGTCGTCGAGCTCGGCCCGGATCTCCTCGTCGTACTCGGCCTCGCCCTTCAGGCTGGTGTTCAGGAACTGCTCCTCGGTGTAGACGATCCCGAAGATGACCAGTCTCTCCACCACCCGGACCACGTAGCTGCCCCAGGTGATCTGCCACTGCTCGGGCAACGTGTTGGCGATCGCCTCGCGCTCGGACTCGGCCAGGAAGTCGTCCATCTCCTCGAACGTGGAGAAGCCCTGGATCGAGATGCCGTAGCCCAGCTTCTGCTCCTTCATCTCTCCTCCATCTCTGCGAAGATCCGCATCCCGCCCTGACCCTGTAGGTTGCCGATCCGGTACCGGGCCTCGACCCGGAACCCGTCTGGCGGGTCGTCCTCCTCGGGCAGCAAGTAGTTCAGATAGCCCTCGAACGAGTCGCCCTGGGCCACCCGGAACCGGATGTCGTCGATGACCTGCAGCAGGTCGTCGCGGGACAGGTAGGCCGGCTTCATGTCAACGACCTTCCCGATGACACTGAACGCAGCCTTTCCGTCGGCCAGCCCGATCTCTTCTGGTGTTCTCTTCGGTCATCTCGTGACCATGGGTGCACACAGCCATGGGCTCTGGTCGAGCACGACGCAGGTTCTCTGGTTGGGTGACAGCTTCGAGATGCTTCGGATTCACACAGAGTCGTGATCGACAACCGCGATCCTTCACATGGTCGATCTGATGACCTTCTGGAATCGGGCCTACCCAATGCTCGTACGCCCAACGATGTGCATAGACCTTCTTCGTACCATTCCAGAACACCGGGTACGCACCAGGAATGCCGATGTTGGTGGCACCGGTCCAGATCCAACACCTTCCTTCGATCTTGAACAGTTCGCGGAAGCGAATCTCGGGGTCGGTTCGATAGAACCTGTTGCCCATTCACTGCAGTCCTCTCATGGTCGGTCCGGACATGAAAAGACCCGGTGCCGGAAGATGGTATGAGCATCCTCCGACACCGGGTCGTATGAGACGTGCCTGGTTAAGGCACTGCATCTATTGTACCAAAAACACAATAAACGCACAAGGGCCGGGACCTGGTGGTCCCGGCCTGCTCGGGAGTGTCGGTGCCCCCCGTTCGGGGGTCTTACCCGAGTGACTCCGGAAGGAGATCTGTGCTGACCTCCAGAACCTTGGCCCTGGCTTCTTCGGTTCTGTACCTAAGGCCAGGGTGGGTGTGAGATTAACTATCTCATACAAGTATGATACACCACATACACAACAAAGTCAAGTGATCGACTAGTGATGCACCTCGTGCCAGGTGCCGTCCGGCCACCGGATCTGGACCGGGACCGTCGGAGCTCCCACAGTGACGATCTGTGCAACCGACACCGTCGTCCGCAGTAGCACCTGGGTCTCGATCCCGGCCACCCGACGAGTGGGTGCAGGCGGCTGGATCAGTGCCTGGGTATCGACACCGACCAATCGACGGGTGGGCGTGACCGGCTGGAGGAGTACCCCGGTCTCGATCCCGGCCAGCCTGCCGTCGGTCACGCGATCTCCACCCCGTACTGGGTGCCGTTGACACTGGTGGCGGTCCAGTTCGCGCCGGCGGTGTCGACGGTCTGGACGAAGCCGCTGATCCAGCCGAGGCTGGATGGCAGCGCCACCACGGAGGACACCTGTCGCTCGCTCCCGTCGTTGCCCCGCATCATCAGCTTCATGCTCGCGGCTCCGGCATCGGACTTCAGCACGGCGGCGTTGGTCTGCACCGCCAGCACCGGCGAGGAAGACGACAGGTCGGTGAAGGCGTACATGTCCCGCTGCCCGACCGAGGCCGAGCCCACGTAGTCGGTGGCCGAGGCAGGCTGCTCGTCAACCAGTGCGTAGTTGTCGACCGAGTTGCCGTCCGAGCCGAGCAGCTCGGAGCGAGCCCCGTTCCCGTTCGGGACTAGGGTCTCCACCTTCACGTCCCCTAGAAAGGCATTGTATGGGGCCGGGCCGGTGTTGTCGCAGAAGTACACGTCATCGACAGACGCGGTACCAGCACCGCCGTTGGATCCGCCACTGACCGTGACGGTGGCCACATTGCCTGCCGTGTCCAAGGCGGTGGTGCTGCCCAGGGTGCTGCCGGTGTAATCGATGACCGTGTTGCCATTGGCCTTCACGATCACCCGCCCGGTAGTGGCGCTGAATGGCCCGCAGTACACCTCCAGGTAGTTCCAGGCCGCCACGAACAGGGTGCCGTCGGGTGCCGAGGCGACCACCGCGTTGCTGGTATCCCGGTTCAGGGTCACCGATCCGAGGGCGCTCCCTGCCACGTAGAGGTAGCGGGCGTTCCCCTCCGGGCCGTAGAGGCCGAAGTAGGGAATGGACGAGGGTCTCGCCATGTCGGCGTAGAAGGCGGCCCCGACGTACAGTCCGCCGTAGGAGCCCATGGGCACCGAGACCGTGTTGGTGTAGGTGCTGTTGCGCCAGCACTGTCCGCCGAACCTGCCCGCCGCGAAGGAGGACTGGTTGACGGCACCGGTGGTGGAGTAGTTCAGTCCGCCACGGGACCAGTTCATCACCGCCGATCCCGGGCTGTACTTGTGCTCGAACCCCTCGAAGCCCAGCAGTGTCATCAGATGTTCGCCGCCTCCCAGAGATCCCAGGCCACCGCGTTGGCAGGGGTGGCGGTGCCCAGCCAGTACACGACCGCCGAGGAAGGGCGAGCCATCGAGCCGTTGGTGCCGTGGTGCACCACCTCGATCCCGGCTGGACCGGTGGCACCTGGCGCACCGGCTGGTCCAGTAGCTCCGGTGGCTCCAGCCGGTCCGGTGGCCCCGGTCGGACCGGGCACCGTCGAGTCGGCTCCGGCAGGACCCGGAGGACCGGCGGGACCGGTCGCACCCGGTGCGCCCACGGAACCGGGCACCCCGACGGAGATGGTCGGCGGGTCGGCCTGCAGGTCCACCTGGGGCACCGGGGCGTAGACGGTGACATCGGTGTCCGGTCCACGCACGGTGACCGGCGGAGTGGGATCCAGGTCCAGGACCAGCTGGACGTACCCGCTCTGTCCGGTCATCGGGTGACATCCAGCTCGGCGGCGAAGTCCCCGTACACGACGGTCCACGGATCGGCACCGGAGTCGTCGTCGAGCTGCAGGTCCCAGACCCCCTTCTGGACGCTCTCGGTGCCCAGCCAGGTGCTCACCGCAGCACCGGGCCAACGGATGTCCACCCTCCCCATCGGGGCGTCGGTGACCGTGCAGACCGCGTCCAGGGCCACCGGAGCGTCCGAGGTGGTCCGGGCCTGGGCGGTGATCGTGTAGTCGGTCAGGTCCACCGGATGACCGGACTGTCGGATGGTCAGCTGGAACAGGTTCCGGTCGCCGGCCAGGACCCCGGAGACATCGACTATCGCCGGGGAGAGATCGATGCTCACCATGGAACCAGGCTAACGGCGAGCGCACGTCGCTACCTTGATCCTGAGGGGAGGTGTCGACCATGGATGCGGAGACCTATCACCTGCTCACGCTGATCGGGGTGATCATCATCATCGTGCTGCTGATCGTCCCGCTGATCCGTCGATGATCAAGAAGCTGTTCGACCGGCCCACCGGGGAGATCCTGGTGATCCTGGTCGGGGTCACCGTCTGCGGCTACGTGATCGCCCAGGGGATGATCATCCTGCTGCTGGCCTTCTTCACCGATCGGGACGTGTCCGAGGCAGCCCGGAACGTGGCTGACATCATCAACACCCTGATCGGCCTGCTGGCCGGCTACCTGGCCGGACGTACCGATGTCCATCTGCGCCAGGAGGAGAAGGACCGACAACGAGCCCGGGAGGAGAGCCGTGAGCCCTAGAGCGATCCTCGGCTACGGGTCCTCGATCCTGCTCACCGTGGTCGCGTTCACCTCGATCACCTGGGGCCAGGATCTTGCCGACAGCGCCACCAGTCATCTAGATGACACTGGAGGCACACAGGCACCCATCCCCAGTCCTACCCCTGGACCGACAGGTCCACCAGGACCAGCAGGTCCGATCGGGGAGTCCGGACCGAAAGGACCGAGAGGTGCTCCCGGAGTCGATGGGGTGGACGGGGCAGCCGGTACCGATGGAGCCGAAGGAGCTCCCGGTACCCCCGGGTCAGCAGGGGCCCAAGGGATACCGGGAGTACCAGGCAGTGTAGGCGTCCAGGGCCCGGTGGGACCGAGAGGTGGGCCCGGTCCCCGTGGTCCGGTCGGTGAGAGAGGGCAACAGGGACCACGAGGACCAGTGGGTGCCCAGGGTGTACCAGGAGCACCCGGACCGCAAGGACCACAGGGACTGCCAGGAGTACCGGGCCCGGTCGGACCTACCGGTCCGCCCGGTCCCTTCTGTGCCGAAGGATTCGAGCTGGTAGTGGTCAGTGTCCACCAGCGGGAGCCGATCGACCGGGACCTGGAGATCAGTGTCTGTGCCGCTATCGGTCAATGACATGACCGCCGGATCCTTCGGGCTCCGGGCTGGCGCCCTCCACCCTACGGATCCGACAGCGGTCGGTGGGATCTGTTCGCTTCGATGCTCCTTCGGAGCCCTCCGGCTCCTACGGAGCCAGTACACCTTGGGATGTGGCTCCTTCGGAGCCTCCGCGCTACGCACCATCCCTCCCCCCTGGTGCCTCGGGGGTGGAGGCACGGGTAGTGCTGTCGGGATGCCCCTGCAGGTACCGGACTGTCCGTCGCCGGGTGAACGTTGGGCATGCCTGAGGCTGCCCCTCTGACGGCCCTACCGGGTGACTGCCGGTTCACTTCACCACTTCACGCAGTGGTCGCGTTGCGAGTTCGATATGGAGTTCGATCCATGAACTAGAGGAGATCGTGACCCAGATGGTCTACGATGTACTCGCGTTCATGTTCAGATCGCACGCTAGGCCCGTCATGTACTCCGGGTCAAGCCTCAGAAGGCCCCTCCGGTCCAGGGATGTTCCGGGAGGGGCCTTCTCCACGTCATGGGGGAGTGGGGATGCGCCGGCTCGGGGAGCTCGCGATGCTGATCATCTGCGTGCTGATCGTGACCGGGGCACTGGTCGGCGGGACCTATCTGGTGGCCCAGGCGGTGGTCAGCACCATCGGTCATGTGGACGACGACCAGGTGCCCTGAGATCGCCCTGAACGGGTGGTTCCGGATGTCCTCGAACGGGAGTACGTTGCCCAGATGGTCATGGTCTGGAAGCGGTACGACTGCCCCGGCCATGGCGCCCGGTTCCACAAGAGCCCGGACTGCCGGCAGCTGACCAAGAAGCCGGCCCGGGGAGAGCCCCACCGGCTGATCAGCATGGAGCTAGACGAGGTGGAGAACCAGCCCTGCCGGACCTGCTATCCGGACGTTCCGCGACTGAAGATCCTGCGGCGGTACTGCAGGGTCTGCGAGAGCGACAGCGCCTGCGAGCACAACGGTGGGATCTATGTGCGGACCATCGACGGGGAGCGGATCTGGGCCTGGCCGGACTCCCCTCGCATGGCACTCTTTCGCAAACAACTCAAGAGCAATCCATTGACCTAACTTCATGCACCACATAGTGTGAAGGACGAGCACACGACAGGAGCATCCCACCCATGGCCGGAGTGTCAGCCGAGGCCCTACTCATCTCGGCACTGATCAACACCAGCACCGTCGGCGAGGAGACCAGGTACGGGGTCTCGCCGGCCCTCTTCGAGGGCTACCCCGACGAATACAACTGGCTGTGCAACTACGTGCAGACCTACGACTGCCAGCCGACCCGGGACATCTTCAAGCACAAGTTTCCGGGCTTCCTGTTCTCCGAGCACACCGACGTGCGCTCGGCCGCGGACATGGTGCACCAGTCCGCGAACCGGAGACGGCTGACCGTGGCGATCAGCGACGCCACCGAGCTGATGCACCTGGGTGATGTAGGTGCCGCCTACGAGGTGGTGCGCAGCGTCGAACCCAGGCGGGCGCTGGCCCGGCCTCGGAACGTGCTCACCGATACCGGCTACCTGGATGAATGGGACAGCAACCTGTACCGGGTGGAGCTGCCCTACCCGACGCTGCAGCGACACACCGGCGGGATCCGGGCTGGCAACCTGTGGTACCTGGCGGCTCGGCCGGGACAAGGCAAGACCGCGCACCTGTGCTCGTTCGCGAAGCGGGCGGTGCTGGACGGGAACCGGGTCCTGTTCTACTCCCTGGAGATGTCCGAGGAGGAGATCAGAGCCCGGTTCCATGCATCTCTGGCCCAGGAGATGGGCTACCCGACGATCACCTTGACCAATCTGCTGGACCGGCATCTGGATCGGGCACTGGTTCGGCGGTTCCACGGAGAGCTGGTAGGACGGATCGAGGAGCACGGCGGAGTGCTCGACCTGCACACGCCGGCCGATGGTCCAGTGAGCCCGTCGGTGATCGCGGCCCGGGCCTCCGAGTACGACCTGACGATCGTGGACTACGTCGGGTTGATGGCTCAGGACGGTGGTGGGCACGCCATCGACGACTGGCGGGTGATGGCTTCGATCAGCAACTCGCTGAAGACCACCGCACTGGCGCAGCGGACCCGACTGCTCTGCGCGGCTCAGATCAACCGGGACGGAGAGACCGGTAGCGCACCACCGAAGGTGAAGAACCTGGCCCAGTCCGATGCCCTCGGGCAGGACGGCGACGTGGTGCTGACGATGCGGGGGAAGCCGCACAAC
>Ga0126377_10001325_pt1 | contig 16152 bp, 15 predicted proteins | sample PanSoiMetPlot_22_FD_92647 | JGI IMG/M metagenome (GOLD analysis project Ga0126377, IMG submission 92647) | Tropical forest soil microbial communities from Panama - MetaG Plot_22 | ecosystem: Environmental > Terrestrial > Soil > Tropical forest > Bulk soil | place: Panama | collected 2016-02-17
GCCCAGCGCTATGTCTTCCTCAATTTTGGTTCGGGGCGGGGCAACATCGTCAAGATCTCGATCTGGTCCGACGGGCTTGCCAAGCTGAAGGAGCAGCCGTCGAAAGCGTGGATCGGGCGGTGGGTGAGCGTCACCGGCCTCATGGACGTGCCGTATCAAAGCAAGCGCTACGGCCATAAGCACCTGAGCATCACGGTGCAAGAAGATGGGCAGATCCAGCCGCTCGACGAAGCGGAGGCCGGCTTCAGGCTGGCGAGCATCGCGCCGCCGCGCGATGGCGGCCTGCCGTCGACCACCGCGCTCTCGGGCACACCGGCGGTCGCGCCGTCATCCGCTGCCAGCACGAAGGCAAGGAGTGTCGTGTCGCGCAGCCAAACGACTGCGCGCAAGCCCAAGCGCGCGGGCCGGCGACAGTCCACGCAGGCGGCGGCCGCTGCGCGACGGGCGGCTCAATTGCCGACAGGCAAGTCGGCGAGGCGTCGTCGGTGGATATGGGTGATCGCGGCGATCGCCATACTCGCCCTGTCGATCATGCTGCTTCGAATGTAGACAGGCACGGAAGCCGTTCAGGTCGCAAGAAATCGGCCGGCGTCGGCCACGATGCGCGTCCCGGTGCTCACCTTGAGATGGGTGATGCAGGCCATCACCGTGCGGGCGATGTCCTCGGGCTCGACCACACGCTTGAGCGGCGTGCCTTCAGCGATCTTTTCCAGTTGCGGGCGGCCGCGGCCGGCGACGAAGTCGGTGGCGACCGCGGCGGGTGAGACGCAGAGCACGCGGATCGTGGGGCCGAGCACGCGTGCCAGTGACAACGTCATCGTGTCGAGTGCGGCTTTCGACGCGCAGTAGCCGATATTGCTGCCGGAGCCGGTGAAGGCGGAGATCGACGAGACGTTGACGATCACGCTGTCGCCGCCGACGCGCAGCAGCGGCACCAGCGCGCGGATCATGGAGAACGGCCCGCGCACGTTCGCCACCAGGATGGAATCGAGCAGCGCATCGTCGAGCGCGTCGAGCTGCGCGTGAGGCACCGGACGCGTGAAGCCGGCCGAATTCACCAGGATGTCGGCGCGGCCATAGGTCTTGCCGATCTCGTCGGCGGCGCGCCGCACCGACGCGGAGTCCTCGACCGCGAGATGCTCGGCGCGATGATTTCCCTTGGGCAGCTGCGCGATGAGAGAGCGCGCGCGATCCTCGCCCTTGTTGTAGCAGACAACCACAGCGGCGCCTTCGTCGGCGAGCATCCGTACCGTGGCCGCGCCGATGCCGCTGCTGCCGCCGGTGACGACGGCGATCTTGTCCTTCAAGAGCATGGTAATTCCCGCGATTGGATCGAGCCCGGCTGGAAACTACCAGTCCTTGCGCTTGGGGTCGAAGTTCTTCTTCAGGCCTTTCCAGCAGTCCGGATAGCCCTGGTCGAGCAGTTCGAGCTTCGACGCGAATGCGGTGGGGCTCAGCGGATAGCGGGTTTCGAACATGAACGCCATGGTGCCGGACAATTTCTGCGGTTTGAGCGGCGCGCGCGACGCGCCTTCGAACGCCTCGGTGTCGGGGCCATGGGCAATAAGAGCGTTATGCAGGCTCATGCCGCCGGGCACGAAGCCGCCGGGCTTGGCGTCGTAAACGCCGTAGATCAGGCCCATGAACTCGCTCATGACGTTCATGTGGTACCAGGGCGGGCGGAACGAATCTTCCATCACCAGCCAGCGCTCCGGGAAGATGACGAAATCGACATTGGCGGTGCCCGGCCGCTCCGACGCCGAGGTCAGCACGGTGTAGATCGACGGGTCGGGGTGGTCGAACAGCGTGGCGCCGACCGGCGAGAAGCGGCGCAGATCGTACTTGCAGGGCGCGTAGTTGCCGTGCCAGGCGACGACATCGAGCGGCGACTGCTTGATGTCGGTCTTGTAGAGCCTGCCGCCGGACTTCACGTAGAGCTCGCACGGCTTCTCGACGTCCTCGTAGGCGGCGCAGGGGTAGAGAAAGTCGCGCGCATTGGCGAGACAGTTGGCGCCGATCGGCCCGCGCTCCGGCAGCTCGAAATAGGCGCCGTAGTTCTCGCAGATGTAGCCGCGCGCGACCTTATCGAGGGGATCAACCGCGAATTTGAGGCCGCGCGGGATGACGCAGATCTCGCCGGGCGTGACCTCGATCAAGCCGCACTCGGTGCGCAATCGCAATCCGTTGAGCTGCGGCACGATGAGCAATTCGCCGTCGGCGTTGTAGAAGTACTTGTTCTCCATCGGCCTGCTGACGAGATACACGTGACTCGCCATGCCGAGCTGCAGCGAGGCGTCGCCACAGGTGGTGATGGTGCGCAGACCCGTGATGAAATCGAGCGGCTCCTCCGGCACCGGGATCGGGTTCCAGCGCAGCTGCCCGATCGGCAGATTGCTCTCGTCGCGGCAGGGCGCGGTGCGCAGGTATCCGTGCTCGACCTCGCGAAAGCCGCTGGCATGCAAGGCGGAAGGCCGGATGCGGTAGAACCAGGTGCGCCGATTGGTGGCGCGCGGAGCCGTGAAGGCGGTGCCGCTCAACTGCTCGGCATAGAGCCCATAGGGCGCCCGTTGCGGCGAGTTGCGCCCGATCGGCAGCGCGCCCTCGAGCGCCTCGGTCTCGTGGGTGCCGAGGAAGCCGGACTGGTAGGGCAGCGCCGCCGCCGCGCCCTTGGCCGACGCGCTGCGGATGGCGGGTTTATCGAGCATTGCTGCCTCCATGGCGGTCGATCCGGATCGGCCGCGAAAATAAGCGCTATCTCAAGGCAAGTATAGCACCGGGCGGATCAGGCGGTCAGCACGCCGCGCTCGATCTGGTCGGCCTCGATCGATTCGAACAGCGCCTTGAAGTTGCCCTCGCCGAAACCGTCGTCGCCCTTCCTCTGGATGAACTCGAAGAAGATCGGCCCGATCACGGTCTTGGAGAAGATCTGCAGCAGCACCCGCGTGGTGCCGCCGTTCAACACCCCCTCGCCGTCGATCAGGATGCCATGCTTCTTCATGCGATGGATCGGCTCCTGGTGGCCCTTCACGCGCGCGTGCGAGCGTTCGTAATAGGCGTTCGGCGGTCCCGGCATGAACTCGAGGCCGCGTGCGGCGATGGCGTCGGTCGCGGCGTAGATGTCGTTGGTGCCGACGGCGATGTGCTGGATGCCTTCGCCCTTGTACTGCCTCAGGTATTCCTCGATCTGGCTCTTGTCGTCTGCGCTCTCGTTGATCGGGATGCGGATCTTGCCGCACGGCGAGGTGAGCGCGCGACTGTGCAGGCCGGTAAGCTTGCCCTCGATGTTGAAGAAGCGGATTTCGCGGAAGTTGAACGTTTCCGAATAGAACCTGTACCAGGTGTCCATGTTGCCGCGCCGCACGTTGTGCGTCAGGTGATCGAGGTAGTGGAAACCGACGCCCGTGGGCTTCGGATCGCGCGCGCCGAGCCAGATGAAATCCTTGTCGTAAGCCGAGCCCTTGGCGCCGTACCTGTCTACGAAGTAGAGGAGCGAGCCCCCGATCCCGATCACGGCCGGCACGTCCAGGGTCTTGTCGGCGCCCTTGTATTCGGTGGCGCCGAGCGCGACCGCGCGGCGCAGGGCATGTTTTGCATCGACGACCCGCCACGCCATCGCCGGGGCGCAGGGGCCGTGCTCGGCGACGAAGCGCGCCGCATGCGTACCGGCCTCCCGGTTGACGATGTAGTTGATGTCGCCCTGGCGATAGAGCGAGATGTCGCGCGTCTTGTGCCGGGCGACCTCGACATAGCCCATGCGCGCGAACAGCGCGTCGAGCTTCGCCGGGTCGGGATGGCTGAACTCCACGAACTCGAACCCGTCGGTGCCGGCGGGATTGTGGGCACTGATCGTGGCGGGCGGTGCGTCGTGGGGGAACGGACCCATAATCTGTCCTCGCACAGGGTTGCCGATTTCAGCAATTTTGCCGCATCCAGCTTGCAATTAGCGTGCAAAATCCACGTTGCTTCCCATATACATGCAATATATATTCGTTCTACAGCCAATATGCGCGGGAATCGTGCATGGATGATTTCGATGTCAACCTGCTCGGCGCATTGCAGGACGATGGCCGGCTGACCAACTACGATCTCGCCGAGCGTGTGGGCTTGTCGGCGTCGCAATGCTCGCGGCGCCGGCAGGCGCTGGAGGACGCCGGCGTCATCGGCAGCTATCACGCCGCGCTGTCGCCGCAGGCGCTCGGGCTGGACGTGATCGTGTTCGTGCAGGTGACGCTGGCGACACACTCGCCCGACAACTCCAAGCGCTTCGTGAAGCTGATCGAAGGCCTCGAGGAAGTGCAGGAAGCCTATTCGCTGACCGGCGAGGCGGATTACCTCGTCAAGCTGGCGGTTCCGGATCTCAAGGCGCTCTCGCGGATCCTCAACGAGGTGTTCCTGCCGCACGAGAGCGTGGCGCATGTGCGCTCGTCGATCGTGCTCGATCGCCTCAAGCAGACGATGCGGCTGCCGCTCCGACATCTTGTGGATGCGAATTCACGGTCGAAGCCAACCGCGAGGCGGTCCAGGAGGCGCGTCGGCCGATAGGCCGCCGCTGCCAGGCGTGCGTCCGGCCAGAATTGCGGCGCGATCGGTCAAGCCGCGGCAATTCAAGCAAGTAATTTCGGGTGGACACCACCAAATTTGATGGAACATCGTTCTGCTAATGCGGTTCACCGTCATCGGGGGTAGCATGTTCCGATGGAGCAAACCGATGTTGACCAGGCTGCTCGCCGCGATGCGTGCCACCTCGCGGTCCGTTTTGGGAACCATCGTGGCACTCGCCCTGTTGGGAGCGTCAATTCCGCTTACGCCGGCCAACGCCGGCGGCATCGGCGTCACGAGCTGCGTGCGGTCGCTCTTTGATTTTTCGTGTGTCGAGCGTTGGGTCGAGGGGAAGAGTGATCGGTCCACCCCCGGTTTCCGCGATCCTCGGGACGAGGCCGAATCCGCCGAGCGTGAGCGCCTGTGGACCGCTCGCTGCCATCCTGTCATCAGGCAGGATCGATACGGCGTGCCCCGCTATCACTATTCCGCCCCGGGCTGCGAGTACGGCAGATTCCAGGACTAGAGCGTCTTAAGCGTTCGGATTAAGCCAGCTGATCCAGCGGAAACCGCGCTACGTCCCGCAGCAGGGCGATGAAGGCATCGGCCTGATACTCGGCGGTAAGACGGCCTTTTTCCGCGGTGGCCTTGGCGGCGTCGCCGACGGCGCCGTCGGGATTGATGTCCTGCGCAATCCAGCCGAAGCTGTGCGTGCCCGCCGGGCGCAGGTGCTTGTAATCCTTCTCCATCTCCGCGGCTTTCGACGGGAACAGCCTGGCCTTGCTCATGTCGACGAGATCGGGCCGGAAATAGAGCATCAGCGAGGTCTCGATATCGCCGGCATGAATGCCGTGGGTGGCATCGAACGCCGAATAGACGTTGCCCGGCAACCCAAAGCGCCGCCATTGCGTGGTGGCGACCAGCATGCCGAGCGCGACGCGCAGCTCGCGCGCCACGATGCCGACCACGTCGGTGTTGCCGCCGTGGGAATTGACGATGACCAGCTTGCGCAAGCCGGCGCGATGCACGGCTTCGCCGATCTCAACCCAGATGCGAATGAGGTTCTCGGCCGAATAGGTGACGGTGCCGGGCGAGCGCAGGTGCTCGTTGGACTTTCCGATGGTCTGGACCGGCATGAACAGCACGTGCAGATCGTCGGGCAGCCGCGCCAGCACGGTCTTGATCATGCCTTCCGCGATCGCGGTGTCGGTCATCACCGGAAGGTGAGGGCCGTGCTGCTCGGTCGCGGCGACCGGCAGGATCGCCAGCGTGGAATGGTGATCGAGCTCCGCGAACTCGCTCGACTTGAGCTCCGCCCAGAAATGCTTGCGGGACATGAGCAATCCCCTATGCGATCGCGCGGAGGTCCTGCGCCTGCCACTGCGCAAGCTTGCCCGGGTTCATCAGCCCGTGGGGGTCGGCCAGGCGCTTGAACTCGGCCTGCGGCGCATCGACCCGTTTCCAGCCGGCGTTGTCGAGCACGAAGGTGTGCGGATTGGACACCGCGACGCTCTTGGCCTCGAGCTCGGCCATGATCTCGTTGAGCCGCTCCGCGGTCGTGTAGCGCACCAGGGGCAGGCTCGAGCAGGTCACCTTGCCGAAGCGGCGCTGGAATTCCAGATGCAGAAGCACCTCGTCGCGGAAGCGCTCGGCGACCCAATCGACCAGCTCGAGGTTGTTCGCGGGTGGGAAGCGAAGCTGCAGATAGGTGATGGTGGGATCGATCCGGATGGCGTGCAGCGTCGTGTGGTTCCAGGTGAACTCGTAGAGCGGCCGCAGTCCGGATGTTTCGGCGAACGCGGCCTTGCGCGCCTCCTCGGCGTCACGCCGGAACGTGACCTTGCCGCCGTGATCGGCCGCCAACAGTTCGCACGCCTCGGCCTGCGGCTCCGAGACCATCACGATCACCATGGCGTGGCCGATCTCGGCGTAAGGACCGAGGCGCCGCAGATAGGGCACGACCTGCGGATCGTGCACGGTGACGAGCTTCTTGGCGATGCCGTCGCATTCGGTGAAGGCATGGGCGAAGCGCGCCGCGGCGGAGAGCGAGGCAAACGTCGCGATCCGCTCGCACCAGGCGTGGCTCGGCGCCAGCGGCACCTCGACTTCGGTGATGATGCCGTTGACGCCATAGGCGTGCATCACCTTGAGCACGTCGCGGCCGCGCAGCTCGATGACCCGAGGTTCCTCCTCGACCGTGACGACCTCCACGCCGAGCACGGCACCCGGATCGGAAATCTGTCCCCAGGTGCAGGAGCCGGCGCCGGCCGCGCCGCCGGCGACGAAGCCGCCGATGGTCGCGTGCTGCCGCGTGGAAGGATAGAACCGCAGCTCGTGTCCGGCGGGCGCGAGTGCCCGATCGATGTCGAGCATGCGCGCGCCCGCACCGAAGCGTCCGGCGCCCGGACGCTGCCAGATCACCTGATCGAGCTTGGTCATGTCGAGCACGACCCCGCCCGCGAGGGGAACCGCCTGGCCATAGTTTCCGGTGCCGCCGCCGCGCACCGTGAGCGGCACGCGATGCCTTGCGCAGGCGGCGGCGGTGCGCATCACGTCGGCCTTGTCGCGTGGCACCACGACGATCTCGGCGCGCTTGTCCTCCAGCGTTTCCTTGAGGATGGGCGAGAACCAGAAGAAATCCCGGCTGCGCATGCGGAGCGAGCCGGGATCGTCCAGGATCGGAATGTCGGAAAGCTCTTGGCGCAGCGACGCAGGAATGGCCATCAGGCGGACTCACGTTCTCCACTGACCACATGGTATAGCAAACGCCGTGCCTGTCACCTTCGCGCCGCCCGCCTCCACTCTGACGTGTGCCGAGCCATGAGACACATTACTCCGTCCGCGATCCGGCCGCCGTTCGCACGCTACAGCTACGGCGTGGAAATCCCGCCCGACTGCCGCATTCTCTACTGCTCCGGACAGCTGGGCGTGGCGCCCGACGACCACGTTCCGCCCGGCATCGAGGAACAGACGCATCTCTGCTTCCGCAATATCGGCGAGGTGCTGAAGGAGGCCGGAATGACATTTGCGGACGTCGTCCGGATCAACTCCTTCGTGGTCTCCCGCGAGCACCTGAAGGGGTATATGAGCGTGCGCGATCTCTACATCTCCGATCCGGCGCCGGCATCGACGCTGATGATCGTCTCGGGATTTTCCCGGCCGGAGTTCCTGGTCGAGGTCGAGGTGATCGCCGCGGCGCGCTGAGCGCGACGCGGTGAAGGAGCTATCGACCATGGACGTGACCGAGGCAATTCACGGTGAGCTGACGAAGTGCGGCGTCAAGCTCGCCGCCTCGCTGCCCGACGATTGGGTCGCGCCGCTGATCCAGCGCATCGCCGCCGACAACAGCATCCGTCACGTGCGGGTGGCGCGCGAGGCCGAGGCGGTCGCGATCTGCAGCGGCGCATTCTTCGGCGGCGTGCGTGCGGTCGCCCTGATGGGCGCCACGGGGTTGCTCACCTGCACCGGCGAGCTCGCCACCCTCAATCTGCGCCATCAGATTCCGGTGTTCCTGATCGTCAGCCAGCGCGGCTCGATCGACGACCATCGCATCTATCAGGAGGTGCAGGGCCGGCGCACCATCCCGCTGCTGCAGGCCTACGACTTTCCATATCACGTGGTCGATCGACCGGACGAGATCGCGTCGATCCCCGACGCGTTCGAGACGTGCCGATTGCAGAAGCGGCCTTTCGTGCTGTTCCTGACGCGCCGGCTGGTGAAGGGGAGTGCAGCATGAGAGCGCGGGAGGCCATCGACGTGCTCGCCAGGCACCGCGGCGACGCCGTCGCGGTGTGCGCGCTCGGCATGGCGGCCAACGAATGGTGGGCCGCGACCAAGAGCGAGGACAGCTTCTACATGCACGGCGCCATGGGGTTTGCCGCGAGCTTTGCGCTCGGGCTCGCGCTCTCGCTGCCGCAGGTGCCGGTGTGGCTCATCAATGCCGACGGCTCGCTCTGCATGAATCTCGGCTGCCTGCTCACGGAGGCGTCGCAGGCCGCGCGCAACCTCAAGCACTTCGTGGTCGACAACGGCGTCTACCAGACCGTCGGCGGCCTGCCGATGGTGAACGAGGCGCGCACCGACTACGTCGCGATCGCGCGCGGAGCGGGATTCGCGCGGGCACGATCGATCCAGGAGCTTGATGATCTCGAACGGCAGCTGCCTGGGATCGCGGCCGAGGACGGTCCGTCGTTCACGGTGTTGCGGGTCGAGCCGGAATCCGGCTTCCTGCGCACGCCGCCGATGACCTATGAGGGGCCGGAGATGAAATATCGCTTCGGCCGCGCGCTCGAGCGCCGGTTCGGCATCGAGGTGTTCGGGCCGCAAGGATATTAGAATTATTTCCCGCTCCACAGACGCCCCAATGCCGCGCGTCGTTCGCGGAATGATGCGGTCGAGACCGGCAGGGTCGGCGCGCACTCCGACAGTGACACGGCAACTGGCGTCTCCGAAGCCGGCACCGTGATCTCGCTCTGGAAATTCGGCTCAAGTTCTGCCGCGGCGTAGACCGGTTGCGAGATCGCGAACGGCTTGCCCTGCTCGGCGGCAGCCTTGCGCATCTCGTTCACCACGTCCATGGCTTCGCCGACCGCCATCACCACCGGCGGATCGGACGTGCCGATCTCGCCGGCGGCGGCGGGACCGGCATGGACGCTGACGGCGATCTTCACCTTGTGGTCGCCGTGCCGCCCGAGCCTCTGGTTGAGGTCGGCAATCGCGCGCTCGATGGCGGCGGTCGCCTGCAGCGCCTGGCGGGCGGCTTGTGCCAATCCGCACTCGAGGCCGAACAATGCGCAGACGCTATCCGGCCGGACCGAGCTGATCGTGCCGCCGGCAAGGCGGACCGCGTTGCCGATCGCATCGAGGTAGCGCATCAGCAGGTAGAGCAGATCCTGCGGCAGGTGATCGTGCGCGAGCTCGGCGCGATTGAGAAAGTCGCAGAACACGACGACGATCTCGCGCTCGGGGCTGCGTTGCGGCGGCGGCAGCCGGTAGATCGGCCGCTCGGTTTGCATCAGCGGGATGACCGAGATGTCGCCCTCGGGACGCAATTGACAGGCGAGGCGCATGTCGGGCGGCGCGCCGATCCGTTCGAGGGTGGCGCGTTCCCCCGGCTCGGGCGCCGGGCAGTCGTCCTCACCCGCCGTCACCCGCACCCGGCAGGTCGAGCAGCGCGCCCGCCCGCCGCAGATCGAGGCGTGCGGGATGTGGAAGCCGCGGCTCGCCTCCAGCACCGACCAGCCGCGCGGCACCCGCACGGTACGTCCCGGATATGTGATGGAGATCAGGCTCCGGCGGCCGCGCTCGAGCGCGTTGCGAACGGCACGTGCGGCAAAGGTCGCGCCGATGACGCTGAAATAGCCGATGAGCAGGTTGTTGCGCCACTGCGCGATCGCGAGCCGCTGTGCGATGTTGGTCGGGTTCAAGTAGTCCATCGCCGCGACGGCCGCCGCCGGGCCGGTCGAGAGCTCGCGCGCCATGGCGATGAAGCCGAGGCCGGAGAACACCGGCAGCAGCAGCGCGAACGCGAACAGAACATAGCGCAACTGCCGATACCACGGCCGCCGGTTGAAGACGAAATGCAAACCCAGACAGCCATGCAGCCACCCCGGCGCCAGCAGGCCGAGTTGCATGCCCTGCGCATCCGCCAGCCAGAGATTGGTCACGACGCGGTTGTAGTCCGAGGGCAGGGCGAACAGCTCGTAGGCGAGCCGCGTGTTGGCGGCATGGCCGATCAGAATGATCGGCAAGGTGAAGCCGAGCGCGATCCGCAAGAGCTCGAGCGGCGGCAGTCGGAAGGTGCGCCGGACATAGACCGACCAGAGCGCAAGCAGGAAATGGATCCCCGCCGCGCCATAGAGCAGCACCGTGCCCGGCCGGCTGGACCAGATCTCGATCGCGATCTCGAGACCGCGTTCCGCGGTATAGAGCGAGATCAGGCCGAGCGCATGGTTGACGAGATGTGCCGAGATATAGGCGAACAGCACGAGGCCGGTGGCCAGGCGCACGTTCCGGATGGAAAGCCGCGTGGCCAGCTCCGAGAGCAGGCTTTCGCTCCGGAATCTCAATGCTTGGTGCATCGCCTCACCGGACATGTTGCTGCCATATCGCAAATCGGCAGCGATGAAAATGGGCTCAGGTTTCCGACAGCACGCCGAGCGCGAGGAAATGCCGGCGGATACTCTCCACATGCTCCACGAAGCGCGCTTCGCTGCGGGTGTGCGCTCCGCGCGGACGGGGGAGGTCGTTCACGACGATGTCGGCGATTCGCCCCGGCCGTGACGACATCACCACCACGCGATCGGAGAGCAGTACGGCCTCCTCGATGCTGTGGGTGATGAACAGAACGGTGTTGCGGTCGCGCAGCCACATGCGTTGCAGATCGAGGTTCATCTGCTCGCGGGTGAGCGCATCGAGCGCGCCAAACGGCTCGTCCATCAGCAGCAGGCCGGGGTTCTGAACCAGCGCCCGGCAGATCGCCACCCGCTGGCGCATGCCGCCGGAGAGCTCACCCGGATACTTTTCCTCAAATTCTTCCAGTCCGACCGAGCGCAGGAGATCGCGCGCCTTCTGGCGGTGGGTCACCGGGTCGAGCTTCTTGATCTCGACCGGCAGCAGCACATTGCCCAGCACGGTGCGCCAATCGAGCAGCACGTCGCGCTGGAAGACGATGGCGATATTGCCGACCGCGCCCTTCACCGGCACGCCGCCCACGGCAATCGTGCCCGACGTCGCCGGGATCAGCCCGGAGATGAGCATCAGCAGCGTGCTTTTCCCGCAACCCGAGGGGCCGACGATTGAGACGAACTCGCCGGCCGCGATGGCGAGTTCGATTTCGCTCAGCGCCTGGACCTCACCGCCGCGGGCGGTGACATAGCGCTTGGCCACGCCGGAGATTTGAATCGGGACGCCGGCTGGGAGCACGGTGGCTACTCGGCGACCCCGGTCGCAATGCGGTTCCAGGGCAACGCGATCCGCTCGATCCAGGCCACGACGTTGAAGAGCAGCACACCCAACAGCGAGAGCACGACCACCGCGGCGAACAGGAGCGGCGTATCAAGTCGGACCTGGGAGATGAGCTGCAGGTAGCCCAGTCCCTGCTCGGCGGCGATGAACTCGCCGACCGTGGCGCCTACGACGGCTTGGCCCATCCCGACCTTGAGCCCGCCGAAGATCGAGGGGAGGGCCTTCGGCAGCCTGATCTTGAGGAAGGTGGTGAGCTCGCTCGCGCCCATGGATTGCACCAGGTAGATCATCTCCTTTTCGGCCGAGCGCATGCCGATCACGGAATTGATGACGATCGGAAAGAACGAGATCAGAAAGGCCACCATCACCTTCGGCAGGATGCCGTAGCCGAGCCACATCACGAGGATCGGCGCCAGCGCGACCTTGGGGATGGTCTGCAGCGAGACCATGAACGGAAAGGCGACGCGCTCGAAGATGCGCGAATAGACGACTGCCACGGCGAGCGGGATAGCAATGAGCACGCTCAAACCGAAGCCGAACAGGATCTCCTGGAAGGTGACGAAGGCGTTGACCAGCAGGAGCTGCCAGGACACCCAGATCTTGGTGAGGATCACCGAGGGGCTCGGCAGGATGTAGTCGGGGATGTTCAGTGCGCGAACGGCGATCTCCCACAACGCGAAGATGACCGCGAAGATCGCGAGCACTGGGCCATTGCGGGTGATCCAGTCGGCGAGCTTGCTCGATGCGGCGGGCGGAGCGGCGGTGATGGTGGTCATGCGTTATCCTCCGCCCCCGTAGGGTGGGCAAAATCGCCTGTCGTGACGTAGACGCGCGTGAACGCGCTTTGGGCCCACCCTACTGGAGAAAGTCGTTGGTGAAATACGCGCCCAACGGCTTGAGCTCAGATATGCCGCCGGTCTCCTTCAGCAGCGTGAGATTGGCCTGCCAATCCGAGCCTTCCTGCCAGCCGACCGGCTTGCCCGCCGGCGCATTGGTCGAGACCACCGTCGCCTCGACCTGCCGGTCGAGCACCTCCGGGTCCTCGGGGACCTTCATGTACTTGGCCATGGCCTTGGCCGCGTCCTTGGGATTGGCCATCGCATCTTGATAACCCTTGGCGGTGGCACGCAGGAGCTTCTTGACGATCTCCGGGTTCTGCTCGGCGAAGGCGTTGCCGACGATGATGGAGGCGCCGAGCAGGTTCAGGCCGAACTCGGACACCCGCAACACGTTGAACTTGACGTTCGCCCGCTTCTCGATCTGCGGCCATTCATTGCTGAGATAGACCGACATCACGTCGATCTTGCGGGTGAGGAACTGGGTGGTGCGGGCGGAGGCGTCCATCTGGATGCGCTGGATCTTGTCGATATCGACATTGTTGATCCGCGTGAACGGACCCAGCATGTCGCCGAAGGTCTCGCCGACCGATATCGCCAGCCGCTTGCCTTCCAGGTCCTTCGGGGTCTTGAGCGGCACGTCGGGGAAGGAAATCACCCCCATCGGCGCCTTGGTCTGATAGAGCGCAACGACCTTGATCGGCAGCCCCTGGCTCACTGCCTGGGCGGCCGAGACGGCGGGCCCATAGCCAAATTTCTCGTTGCCGCTGGCGACGAGCTTGAGCACGGTCTGGGCGCCGGAGCCCTCGGCGAGATCGACGTCGAGCCCTTCGGCTTTGTAGTAGCCCTTGTCGAGGGCCACGAACAGCGGCGCATACTCGCCCTTGAGCTTCCAGGTGAAGCGTACCGTCAATTTTTCGGGCGCTTGCGCCAGCGCGGGCTGCCAAACTGCGGTTGCGAGCAGGGTGGCCCCGGCTGCGATGATCAGCCTTCGCGCTGCAGGTCTCATGTGTCACCTCTCGAAGTCCCCGGCGGGTGCTGAAATGCACCATTCATGCCAGCCACCTAGCCATGTGATGTTGCCGGACGGGCCCGAACATGCCAAGGGTCACGCCACGGTGACTGGCAAAAAGTGTGCAAACGTGGGCTTTTTTGCCGCGGGAAAGGCGGCTGTCGCATCTGGTCCGCAGCTTGCGGTATATGCTTGCGGTTGCGGCGGGGCGCGATCGGACCTGAGAACTTGTCATGGCCGCAGTGCGGTTCTTGTTGAACGGAAAGCCGGCGAGCGAGGACGCCGCGCCGCCGACCATGACGGTGCTCGACTGGCTGCGCACCCGTGCTCATCTCACCGGCACCAAGGAGGGTTGCGCGGAGGGTGATTGCGGCGCCTGCACCATCGTGCTCGGCCGGGAGGTTGACGGATCGGTGCGATACCGGGCGGTGAATTCCTGCCTGATGATGCTGCCGCAGATCGACAATTGCGCTGTGCTGACGGTGGAGGGCCTGGCCGGGACCGACGGTGCGCTCCATCCGGTGCAGCAGGCGCTGGTCGACGCCGATGCGACCCAGTGCGGCTTCTGCACGCCCGGCTTCGTGATGGCGATGTTCGCCTTCCACCACGGCGGCGAGCCGGCGGACGACGCCGTCATTCATGACGCGCTCGCGGGCAACCTCTGCCGCTGCACCGGCTATCGGTCGATCGTGGAGGCCTGCCGGCGCATCGCGCGCGGGCCCGCCGACCGCTTCGCGGCCGAGGCGACGGCGACCGCCCGAGCGCTGGGCGCCCTGCCGCCGTGCCCGGACTATTGCGCCGGCGCGCAGGTTTTTCTCACGCCGCGCTCGCTCGATGCTTTGTACGACGCAATGGCGCAGGCGCCGGACGCCATCCTGCTCGCGGGCGGCACCGATCTCGGGTTGCGCGTCAGCAAGGATCGCGAGGTGCTTCCGACGGTGATCTCGCTCGCGGCGGTCGCCGAGCTGCGGCGGATCAAGGCCAGCGATGATGCGATCGAGCTCGGCGGGGGCGTCACCTATACCGAGATCTTGCCGTACGTGGAGAAGCACTTTCCATCGTTCGGCGCGCTGGTACGGCGCATTGGCTCGCGGCAGATCCGCAATCTTGGAACAATCGCCGGCAATCTCGCGACCGCCTCGCCGATTGGGGACACGTTGCCCTGCCTGATCGCGCTCGGCGCCACGGTGACGCTCAAGTCGCGCGCCGGCGAACGCACGCTGCCGGTGGAAACCTTCATCACCGGCTACCGGAAGACCGCGCTGGCGGCGGGGGAGATCATCGCATCGATCCGCATTCCGCTGCTGCCGGCCGGCCAGAAATTCTCCGTCTACAAGCTGTCCAAGCGCTTCGACCAGGACATCTCGACCGTCATCGCGGCGTTTCGCCTGGAGCGGCAGGCGGACGGCAAGGTGCGGGCGCTGCGCGCGGCCTATGGCGGCATGGCGGCGCGCGCTCTGCGCGCGGCGTCGCTCGAAACCGCGGTGATCGGCCGTCCGTGGACGCCGGCCTGGCTCGCTGACGTCGATTCGCTGCTGGCGCGCGACTTCACGCCGATGAGCGATCATCGCGGCGGCGGCGCCTATCGCCTGCGCGCCGCTGCCGGGCTGCTACGCCGCTTCCAGCTCGAGACGTCGCTCGCCGCGCCGATGCGGGTGGAGGCGCTATGAACGAGATGCTCGGACGCATTCGCGGCGGAGTGCACACGGCGGTGCGGCACGACAGCGCGGTCGGGCATGTCACCGGCGCGGCGCGCTACCTCGACGATGTGCCCGACGTCTCCGGCACGCTCGAAGCCGCGCTGGTGTTGAGCCCGCATGCCCACGCCCGCATCACGTCGATCGACCTCTCGCGCGCGCTCGCCGCGCCCGGGGTGATCGTGGCGATCACCGCGACCGACATTCCCGGCAGGAACGACATCGCGCCGATCCGCAGCGACGAGCCGGCGCTCGCCGCCGGCGTGGTCGAATACGAGGGGCAGCCGGTCGCGGCGATCGCGGCTGACACGCTCGACCAGGCGCGCGCGGCGGCGAAGCTGGTCGATGTCACCTACGAGCCGCTGCCGGCGTTGCTGACGGTCGAGGAAGCGGTAGCGCGCGAAAGTTACGTCTCGCCGCCGCAGGTGATGGTCCGCGGCGAGGTCGAGCCGGCGCTGGCGTCGGCAACCCATCGCTTGGCAGGCGAGCTCAGCTGCGGCGGCCAGGACCATTTCTATCTCGAAGGGCAGATTGCGCTCGCGATCCCCGGCGAGGCGGGCGACATGCAGGTCTGGAGCTCGACCCAGCACCCGACCGAAGTGCAGCACGGCGTCGCGCATCTGCTCGCGCTGCCGTTCAACGCGGTCACCGTCGAGGTGCGTCGCATGGGCGGCGCGTTCGGCGGCAAGGAGAGCCAGGCCACCATCATCGCCGGCATCGCCGCGGTGCTGGCCTGGAAGGCGAAACGGCCGGTGAAGCTGCGGCTGCCACGGGACGACGATATGCGGGCGACTGGCAAACGCCATCCGTTCCTGATCCGCTACGATGTCGGCTTCGACGGCGAAGGCCACATTCTCGCGCTCGACCTCACGCTCGCCGCCAACGGCGGCAGCGTCGCCGACCATACGCCGGCGGTGCTCACGCGCGCGCTGTGCCACGCCGACAACTGCTACTTCCTGCCGAACATCCGTTTCCGCGGTCTGCCGTGCAAGACCAACACGGTCTCCAACACCGCCTTCCGCGGTTATGGCGGGCCGCAGGGTATGCTGGCGATCGAGACCATCGTGGAGCTTGTCGCCCGCAAGCTCGGGCTCTCCGTAGA
>Ga0126377_10001326_pt1 | contig 16151 bp, 11 predicted proteins | sample PanSoiMetPlot_22_FD_92647 | JGI IMG/M metagenome (GOLD analysis project Ga0126377, IMG submission 92647) | Tropical forest soil microbial communities from Panama - MetaG Plot_22 | ecosystem: Environmental > Terrestrial > Soil > Tropical forest > Bulk soil | place: Panama | collected 2016-02-17
CCGAGGAGCGTTTGGTCGACGCGGCCGAGCGGGTCGCGACGCTCGCCTCGTGGTCGCGTGCCGCGAGACTCGTGTCGCACCGCGTCGGCACCGGATCACCTCATCCGGGGCTCACCGCCGCGCGTCGCGCGATCCGCATCACGGCCGCCCCGGACGGCGTCCCCTGGCCGTTCCCGGCCGCTCCGCATGTCGTGGAGTTGTCACCGCCGATGAACATGGCGATCGCACCGGGTACGCCCTGGGGTGTCCTGGCGCCGCTGTCGGCACTCGTACCCGCGACCACCGGCATCCGTCTGACCGACGCGGACCTCGACGGCGACGCGGCGATCGCGGAGGCTATCGACGCGCAGCTCGACCGCGCCGCCGGTCGGTCGATTGTCGTGGTCGTCCGTGACGCGCACCGTCACGAGTGGATGCGCAACGCGCTCAAGCACGTGCTGGCCACGCGGCCGGACGCCGTCGTGGTGGAGATGGGCCTGCCGGCCGGTCCGCTCGCGGCGACCCAGATCTGCACCTATGGCGCGTCGTCCGCGTGCGCGCGAGCCGTCGCCGAGCTGCTCGCTGGCGTCGGACCGAGCAGCGAACAGCCGGCCGCCGCGCTCGCGCACTGATCGCCGGGTCGCCGAGTCGCCCGGTCGCCTGATCGCAGCGCGTCCCAGGGCAAGCCACCGCGGTCGTCGCTCCGAATGACTACCGAGTTAACAGCCGCGCACGCCACCGGGGGTTGTCCGCCCGATGGCCGAGCGGAACAATGCACCGTAGGTCAGCGCCAGATGCGTCAACCGGCCCGCGAGCCGCGACGTCGGCGGCCCGCCTCGGTCAGCCTCGGTCAGGGGGGTTCCGTGCCCGATGTCGCGCCCGATCGGGCCGCACGTGTGCGCGCCGCGCTCGAGGCAATCCACCGCGACTACGGCGCGACCGGGCTGGACAGCACGGCCGTTATCGACAACGCCATCGACGATGGTCCCGATCGGGTGCTGTTGCGGGCCGCCGCCACCGCACGGGTTGGCGACGCGCTTGCCGGCCGGTTTGCCGACGCCTCGGCCGACGCCTCGGCTGAGGATGCCGTCCGCGAAGTGGTTGCGGGCAAGCCGGCCGACATCGACGGCGACGAGTGGCGTTTCGTCGTCGAGGAGTACGCGCGCCTGCTCGGCCACCCGATCACCGCGAGGCCAACGTTCCACGGCCGCGCGACGCCCCGGACCCAGCCCAACCGGGGTCGAGTGCTCGACGACACGACGGCCTTCGACATCGCGGCCGGCCTGCCGCCACTGGATTACGCACCACGTCGGCGCAGCATTGCGACGCCGCTGATCGTCGGCATCGCGATCGCGGTCGTGATCGCCGCGGCGGTCACCGTGATCGTGTACGTCAGCACCGGTACGCCCTGCCGTGGCGGGATCTGTGCCGCGGACGCCCCGCCGTCGCCCACCCGGAGCGCCGCGACGGCCACCCCGACCACGCCCGCACCGACGCAGGCGGTCGCCGCGAACGTACCCCCGCTGTCGGCCGTGATGCCCGCCGACGTCGACCTGCCCACCTGCCGTACCACCGACGACGATCCGTTCCTGGACAACGTGATCGCCTATTACGCCTGCCAGGCAGGCGCCACCGCGCGGCTGCCCTACCTGCACGTCTGGGGATACCAGTTCCAGGACCAGGCGACCTACGCGCGGGGCATCGACGCGTTCAACGCGTTCGTGAAGTTCGATCCGACCGCGGCGGAGGGCAGGTGCCCGCCGGTCGCGACGTACGGCAGTGTGCGCTGGCATACGCTCGCCACGCCGGACGTCGAATCGGGCACGCTGGAGTGCTATTCGGACAGCTCAGAGAACCACTACTACGTATGGACGGACGACAGCGAATACACCATCATCGTGGCCGAGTCCGGTCCTGAGCAGGCATTTGCCCAGCTGGACGCGTGGTGGCATGACAACAACCGGAACACCTGACGCGGCGTCGCCGAGCGGTCGACCGGCACACTGGGTCGGTGCGATCGGCGGCGACGACCGCAGTCGACAAGGACAGACCGACAGGGGCCAGATCCGACAGGGGCCAGATCCGACAGGGGCCGAATAGGTGACGAACGACTCGGGATTCGACGCAAGCGGACTCGCGCGCCAGGCGCTGCGAGACGTGAACGCCGGCCACGGCGCCGCCGGACTGGACAACGTCAAGCTGCTCGATCAACTGTTGCCCGACCTGCTCCCGGGTCAACCGCGGGAGGCCAACCTGTTGCGCGCCGCGGCCGGATCTGGCGTGGCCGGGCTGCTGCGTGACCGCCTCGGGCGGATGCCGACCGACGCGGCGGTCCGCGACGTCGCCGCGGTGCTCGCCGCGCGGAGCGCGCTCGATCCGACAGCGTGTGTTTGGGTCGTTGGGGAGTATGCGACCGTCCTCGGTTACCCCGCGCCGGCCACGTTGTCGCCGCCGGTCGGCGGCCCGATCAATGTAGGCGGTGGGCTGGCGGCCGCCGGGACGGTCGCCGATCTAGCGCCGGGCGCGGGGCCGTTTGCGGCGCCGGCGGCACCGAATCCACGACCGGCAGACCCAGCGGGTACGCCCGTCGCGCCGGCCGTCACGCCACCGGCCTCGTGGCCGCCGCTGCCGGTGGACCCGTGGCGCACGAGCGCCCAGCCCGTCTCGCCGAACGTGTCGCTGCCGGACGCAGCTTCGCCGCCGGTGTCGCCGAACGTGTCGCCGAATGTCTCGCCGCAGAATGTCTCTCCATCGAATGAGTCGGCACCGGGCGGCACCGCTGCCATGCCGACGGCCCCGTTTGGTGCGCCGGCCTCGCCGGCCGGCGGTTTGCACCCCGAGCCCGGTCAGCCACCACCCGGCCAGTACGCACCCGGGCAGTACCCGGTGGGCGGCTATCCGCCCAGTGGATACCAGCCCAGTGAATACCAGCCGGGTCAGTTCCCGCCCGGCGCCGGATATCCGTACCCGACACCGAAGCGGAGCAAGGCACCGCTCATTGTCGGCATCGTGATTCTCGTACTGATCGTCGCGGCCGGCGCCGGCATCCTGGCGCTGACGAACCATCCCTCGCACCCGAACGCCGGAGCGTCGCACTCGCCCGGGGCCACCGCGTCGACACCTAGTAGCGGACCATCGCCAGCGACCTCGACGCCGGCCGGTTCCATCCCGACGCTCGACACGCTCATGCCCACCGACCTCGACGTGGACTTGGACTGCGACGTCACGACGACCGGGCGCGACACGGGCGTGACCGGTGTGCTGACCGAATATCAGTGCACCGAACCGAGTACGTCTGACCTGCCCGGCGCGTTCATCGACGCGTACCAGTTCGGCAGCCCCGACTCGCTGACCAAGAGCCTTGCCGCGTTCAACACCGCGCGTGGCTTCGATCCCAACGCGAGCACCAACGACGACTCCTGTCCGCCGACCTCCGACCACGACGGCAAGCTGCAATGGGGCGTCGGCGACAAGCACAACCGCGGCACGCTGGAGTGCTACATCAGCAAGTCGGACACGTGCGTTTACATCTGGACCGACACGGCCGACCGCACACTGTTCTATGCCGGCACGACCGGCCACCAGACATGCGCCGACCTGCAGGACTGGTGGCGCCAGGACAGCGGCAACGCGGACTGACGGCACTCGATGGGCGACGGCGCACCCGTCGCGCCAATTGCTTTCACGCCAACACAAGCAGATCGGAGGGAGGGCGCGAGTGGCACCGTACGGCACGGATCCAGACGACGACACGCGCGTCGTCCTCCCGGGTGGCGGCATCGCGAAGCGGCCGATGCACTTCATCATCGCCGCCGACGGCTCTTACTCGATGAACGGCGAGAAGATGCAGGCGCTCAACTTCGCGATCGCCACGATGCTGCCGCAACTCGTCGAGTGGGAGCGCGCGCAAGAAAACGTCCGCGTGCTCGTCCGCGCCATCAAGTTCGACAATCAGGCGACCTGGCACATCGAGACGCCCACGCCGGTCGCCGATGTGCGGTGGACCCCGCTGCGATGCGAACCGCGAGCGCTCACGCACATGGGCGCCGCGATGCGTTTGATGGCCAGCGTGCTCACCGCGGACCGGCTGGAACGCCGAGCGCTGCGTCCTACTCTCTTGCTGGTGACCGACGGTATCGCGACCGACGACTTCGAGGCCGGCCTCGCCGCGCTGCTCGCCACGCCGGGCGGTTCGATGGCAATGCGCATCGCGGTGGCCATCGGACCGGATGCGCGCCGCGAGCAACTCGCCGCGTTCAGCGATCCGGGCGTCGAGGTCCTGCGCGCCGATCGCGCCGATCAGATCCCGGATCTGTTGCTCGCGGTGTCGATCGCGGTCGGCCGCATGTCTGAGGTACGCGCGGACGACGGCGCGCTGGTTGCCGGACTCCGTACCACGACCAGTGAGAGGCCGTGGTCGTGATCCGATCGCAGGGGTACCCGTCTCGGCCGGCGTGGCGGGTCGCCGCCGCCGACGCGACCGGCGCGGTGCACGTTGCCAAGCAGATGCGTTACGAGGACGCGTGGGCGGTCGCGCCGGCGTACGCGCTGCACCGTGACGGTTCCCCGGTGGTCGTCGCGGTGGCGGACGGCCATGGTCACGCCCGGCATTTCCGCAGTGCGCGCGGCGCCGAACTCGCGGTCGCGCTCGCCGCACGGCGCGGGGTGGTGGCGGCCAGCGACCTCGAGACCGCGACCGACATCGGCCATGTCGAGCTGACGCTGCGGAACGTTCTCGCGCCGGCCATCGTGGATGCGTGGCGCGAAGACGTGCATCACGACATCGCGGAGCGCCCGGTCACCTTGCCGGAACTCGCGGCCGCCGGTCTCAGTGCGGCGCCGACCGCGGAGGATCTGCTCTACGGCTACGGCACGACACTGCTCGTCGCGGTGGCCGCTGGGGCGTGGCTCGGATTTCTCCAACTCGGCGACGGCGACCTTATCGTCGTCGCGCCGGACGGGTCGGTTGGGCATCCGGTCCCGTACGACCCGCGGCTGGACGGCCTTCGTACCACCAGCCTCTGCCAGCCCGACGCGCTCGAGTCGGTCCGGTTCGGCGTCGTCGACGTACGAGCGCAACCGATTGGTGCGGTGCTGCTTGCCACCGACGGATTCGGCAACGCGCACGCCAACAACGACTGGGAGTCGACGTTCGGCACCGATCTCGCCAACCTGTCCGCGCAACGTGGCGTCGAATGGGTCGTCGAGCACCTGCCCGAGTGGGTACGCGAATGCGCGTCCGCGAACGGCAGCGGCGACGACGCGACGGCGGTGCTCCTGATGGCCACTGGCACCACGTGGCAGGGCAACCACGCCGACGATCTCCGGATGGGATCAGATGTGCTCGTGGCCGCATCGGAACCGCCGGCCGGCTCCTCAGGGCCGCAGCACGCCGCGACGTCGTCCCCGCAACACGCCGCGATGACGCCGGCACACCATGCCGCCACGACGCCACCGAATCACGCCATCACGCCCGCGGTGCCACCGCAATCCGCACCCGCACGCCATCGGCGCGGGCCGTGATGCAAGGCAGCGGTCCGGTTCGCGAGTTGCCACAGCCGGGCGATGTGCTGCATCTGAGTCGTACCAACGAGCCGTTGCTGGTCCGCGAACGCGTCGGCGAGGGCGGCCAGGGCGTCGTGCACCGGGCCACGATGTCCGGCGGCGAGCAGCTCGCGCTCAAGTGGTATCGGCCGCACACGCACAGCCGCGCTCAGTACGAATCGATCGAGCGTCTGGCATCGCGACCGGCGCCGCATCCGTCGTTCCTGTTCCCGCTCGACACCGTCCGGGCCACGCATCTCACTGCGTTCGGCTACGTGATGCCATGGCTCGACCCGACGTACGTGTCGTTCGCGAGCTACCTCAACGAACCCCGCGCACCGGGGCTGAAGGCCAAGGCGACCATCGGTCGCAAGCTCGCCGAGGCGTTCAGCGCGTTGCACACATCCGGGCTGTGCTATCGCGACATCAACTTCGGAAACCTGTGGGTGGACCCGGTCCGCGCGGACGTTGCGGTCATTGACAACGACAACGTGGGTACGGACGACGGGCCGGTCACCGTGCTCGGCGCGCTGCGCTTCATGGCGCCGGAGGTGATCCGCCGCCAGGCGCGACCGTCCACGGTCAGCGATCTCCACTCGCTTGCCGTGCTGCTGTTCTACCTCCTCATGCATGGCCATCCGCTGGACGGCGCACGGGTCGAGGCGAGCATGTCGTGGGAGACCGGTCGGCACCGCACCGACGAAGAGCTCGCTCGGCGGCACTACGGCGACGAACCGGTCTTCGTGTTCGACCCCGCCGACGTGTCGAACCGCCCGACCATCGAGGCCGGACCGGCAAGCTGGTGGCCGGTTTACGCCGGCTTCGTACGACGACGCTTCGAGCACGCGTTCACCGTCGGTCTGCGTGACGCGTCACTGTCCGGGCGCGTGCTGGCCGGTACGTGGCGCGACACCCTCGCGCGCATGTACGACCTTTGCATGGTCTGCGAGCACTGTCGGGCGGCGCTCGTGTTCGACACGGATAACCCGGACCGGCCGTGTTGGCACTGCGGTCACGTGCCGCGCCGACCGAACGTCCTCGACGTGCCGCGGAGCCGTTGCACGCTGGTGCTCGTCGACGGTGCACGACTCAGTCGGCACCACGTCAGCAACGATCGCGACTACGACACTTCCATCGGTGTGGTAGCAACCGATCCAGCAACGGGTCGCCTCGCGCTGCGCAACGTGAGCACGACGCGATGGCTGGCACAGGCCACTGACGGATCTGCGGCCACGGTCGAACCCGGGCAGTGGCTGGCGATTCGCGGCGCGACGGTGGATTTCGGCGAAACGACCGGCGAGATACGCATCCCCTAGCTTCAGAGCATGCCGCCCACGGTCTGCCAGGCTAATGTCGCGGGCGGCCGATGCGTCGGATCCAGATCCACGCGCCGAACATCGGGATGACGGTCAGCAATCCCATCATGAAGCAGTCGAAGAACCACGTCGGCCCGCTGTGCTTACGGAATGCGTCGCAGACCGGGTCGTCGGCGGTGGTGATGCGGGTACCGGCCGGGACGTCGGTCGCGGGCTTGCCGCACGTGGTCACCGGCATGGTCTGCAGGCTCGACGTCGACGCCGCGGCCGCGAAGCCCCAATGCGCGCTCGTCACGTAGCTCAACGGCTTCAGGACCGCGTTGCCGACGTTGAAGAACGCGCCGGACAACAAGAATTGCGCAAGCAGCACGACGGGCAGGATGGTCAACGCCTTGTCGGGGTTGTTCACCAGCGCCGAAATCATCAGCCCGAGCGCCATCGCGGCCAGACCTGCAAGCGCCGCGACCACGATCAGTTCGAGCTTGCCGGAGCCGAGCAGCGCGCCATGCGTCGGGCCGCCTTGGCGTGCCGTACCCAGCAAAGTCAGGATCGCGGCCTGCACGATCGTGAGAAGCCCGAGCACGACGGCCTTGGAAACGAGGTACGCGCCGCTGGACAGGCCCGCCGCCCGTTCCCGGGCCAGGATTGCACGCTCCTTCACGATCTCCCGGACCGCGTTGCCGGCGCCGAGGTAGCTCGCGCCGAGCACCAGCGCGAGCAAAACCGTGCCGCCGCCACCGCTGGCCGATGCAGCGCGCGCCTGTGCCGCGGTGAGATGCGTGTTGAGGCCGTCGTGTCCGAGCGCCAGCAGCATCAGCAATCCGAGGATCGGCGCTTGGACAAGCAGTAGCGCCAGGTTCCGTGCGTCGCTGGCGATGATGTCCACGTACCGCCGGGTCAGCGTGGTGAGCTGGCGGATGGGGCTCGGCACCCGCGCCGGATTCGTCGTCGCGACGGCCGGCGCCAACGCTGGTGCGGCGGCGATCGCGCGCCGCACCGGTTCGTCGCGGTAGGCCTGCGCCTTCGGCGACGCGGTGAACGCCTGCTTCGCGACGCCGGCCGGCGCCTCCTCGAGATGCGTGAACACCTCGGGATAGTGCTCGGTGCCGAAGTGTTCGCGTGCCTCCGACGGCGGCCCGAAGTAGGCGACCTGGCCACCGGGCGCAAGGAACAGCAGCCGGTCGCACAGGTCGAGGCTCTCGGTGTTGTGCGTGACGGTGATGACCGTACGGCCGGCGCGGCTGAGATCGCGCAGCAGCGTCATGACCTGTCGCTCGTACCCGGGATCGAGCCCGGACGTCGGCTCGTCCAGCGACAGCAACGACGGTCGCGTCAACAGCTCCAACGCGACGCTGGTGCGCTTGCGTTGCCCGCCGGACAGCTTGGCGACCGGCAGACCCGCGCGTGCGGTCAGACCGAGTTCGGCCATCACCTCGTCGACGCGTTGTTCGCGATCGTCGGCCGACACGTCCGGCGGGAAACGCAACTCGGCCGCATAGCCGAGCGCCCGCCGCACCGGCAGTTGGCTGTGCAGGATGTCGTCCTGCGGCACGTACCCGATGCGGTGGCGCAGCTCGTCGTACGCGTGATAGAGGCTGCGGCCGTTGTAGAGCACCGCACCGGCGTCCGGCGGCCGGGTGCCGGTCAGCGCGCGCATCACGGTGGACTTGCCGGCGCCGGTCGGCCCGAGGATCGCGAGCAGCGAGCAGGCGTCGAGCGCGAAGCTGATGTCGTCGAGCAGCCGCTGCTGGTCGACCGAGACCATGATGCCGAGCGCGGTGAGGTTCACGCGACCGTCGTCGATGTATTCCTCGAGCTTGCCGTTCGCGAGGACGTAGAGGTGATGCGCGACGCTGATGATCGCGCCGTCGGTCACCCGTACCCGCCGCGTGAAGCGCTGGCCGTTCACGAACGTGCCGTTGAAGCTGCCGAGATCCTCGATGAACCAGTTGCCGCGTCCGTCGCTGGTGAGCTCCGCATGATGGCGCGACGCGAGCAGGTCGCCGACCACGATGTCGTTGTCGGTGGCGCGGCCGATCCGGGTGCGCCGTTCCGGCTGGTACACCACGCTGAATTGGCCGAGCGTCGGGTTCATCGGACGTGGTTGGCCGCTGCGCGCCGGTGGCTGGCCGCTCGGCCCGGCCTGCTCCGGCACCAGGGCGCCGACCGCGAGTTCGATCGGCTCGCCGGTGGTCGGATTGCCGAGCATCAACCGCATCGTGCCGGTGACCACGAACCGACCCATCCGCGTGGCGTCGTAGAACGTACCGTTCGAGCTTGCGTCGGTGGCGACCCAGCCAACGCCGGGTTCGTAGCCGACCGTCAGATGCCGGCGCGACACCTTCTCGTGCGTGACGAGCACGTCAACGCCGAAGTCGCGCCCGATCACCACCGGCGATGCCGGCCCGAACGTCTGGACGCCGTGACTCGTACGGATCCGCAGTGGCGCGACGTCGCTCGGAATGACTGGCGGCTCCGAGGCTCCGGGGGCGATCGTCACGCGCCGCAGCATATGCAACGCACAGGTGAAGCGTCGATGGCCTGCAACGCTGATCCTGGCCACCAAAGGGCCGGCGATGCTGCTAGCCGACCACGGTCGCCACGATGGTCGCGGCGCCCGGCGCGAGCGTCAGTTGCGCCGATCGGAGATTCGGATGCTCGAGCCAGAACAGCCGGACCGTGTCGACGACACCCTCGTGGGTCGGCGGCCACTCGACGGACGGTGTGAAGTCGTCGATCACGATGAGGCCTCCGGGCCGCACCCAGGCCAGCGGATCGAGCGGCGGCTCGCGGTGGCCGGCGCCGCGCTTGCCGGTTCCGCCGCCGTCGAGCACCAGCAAGTCAAATCGCGCGTACGCGGCAAGCTCGCGCCAGTCGCCCTGGCACACCCGTACCCGCGGATCGTCCTCGAACAGAAGCGCGGCGGCGGCCGCGCGCTCCGCGTCGCGCTCGATCGACACGAGGCGCGCGCCCGGGTGGGCTCCGGTGGCGAGCCAGGCGAGCCCGACGCCGCACCCGGTGCCGGTCTCGCCGATGATGCCCGCGCCGATGCCGCGCGCCAGGAGCCGCAACAGTTCGCCGTGTGCTGGCAGGCTCGAGTTCGCGAAATCCAGGCGGCGCGCGAGATCCACGGCCTTGGCGACGGCGGGTGGCAGGTCGCCCCACGCGAGGTACGCGGCGGTGCCGGTCGGGCTCACGCGATGCGCCGAGTCAGATCGCCACCACCATCTTGCCGACGTTCTCGCCGCGCAGCAGCCCGATGAACGCGTCGGGCGCGTGCTCGAGCCCATGAACGACGGTCTCGTCCGCGACCACCCGACCATCGCGGATCCACGGTGCGACCTCGGCCAGAAACGCTGGCATGCGGTCGTGGTGGTCGATCACGATGAAGCCGCGCAGGGTGAGCCGCTTCGACACTGCGAGGCCAAGGTTCGGCGGCCCGGGACGCGCCTCCGTTGCGTTGTACGCGTCGATCGCGCCGCACAGCGCCACCCTGCCGAAGTTGTGCAGCGCATAGATGGCCGCCGTCAAATGGTCGCCGCCGACGTTGTCGAAGTAGACGTCGATGCCGTCCGGCGCAGCGGTGGCGAGTTGGCGGTGCACCGGACCGTCGTGGTAGTTGAACGCGGCATCGAACCCAAGCTTGTCGACGAGATGGTTGACCTTCGCCGCTGAGCCGGCGCTGCCGATCACGCGGGAGGCGCCACGCAGCTTCGCGATCTGGCCGGCGACGCTGCCGACCGCGCCGGCCGCGCCGGACACAAACACGACATCGCCCTCGCGCAGGCCGGCGATGTCGAGCAAGCCGACGTACGCGGTGAATCCGGTGGTACCGAGCGCACCCAGGTAGGTCGCCGGGGTCGGCGCGGCAAGTGGATCGACGATTCGGGCGTGCTTCGCGTCGAGTAGCGCGAGATCGCGCCAGCCGAGCGAGTGCAGCACCGTTGCACCGACCGGGATCGTGTCGCTTCCGGACGCGATCACCTCGCCGATCGCGCCGCCGTCCAGCGCCTTGCCGACCTGGAACGGTGGCACATAGCTGCGCACATCGTTCATCCGGCCGCGCATGTACGGGTCGACGGACATGTACGTATTCCGCACAAGCACCTGGCCCGGGCCCGGATCGGGCACCTCGACGTCGACGAACGCGAAGTTCTCCGGCGTCGGCCAGCCGACCGGGCGACTCGCGAGATGGAACTCGTGTCCGGTTAAGTTCGCCATGTACGCCACCTCTCGTCCGCTGTCGGGTGACAGCTAACCACGTCCGCTACGGGAGCGGCGGTCAGCCGTCTGCGATCCGCGGCGCTCGGCCCGTGGTCCCGCCCCGACGCAGCGGCGTCAGCTTTGCCACCTCGGCTCACGTGGCGGCGTCAGCTGCTGACGTGGTGCAGCGTGGCCCAAATGCCGTAGACGGCGAACGCGGTGGCGAGCACGCTGAGCGTCCACGCAGGTGCCTGTCGGCCGCCGCGCCGGCGTACGAAGATGGGGTAGACCAGGAACACCATCGCCTGACTCAGCCACAGCGCGACAAGCGACGGCTTGAGCAGGTTCTCGTAGAACTCATCCGGGTTGATCAGGCTGATCGGCGCGGTGACCACGAGCGCGATCGCCAACCCGCCGATGACGCGTCGGATCCGCCACGACGTCACGGCATGGATCAGCCGGCTGAGCGCGAGGTATTCGACCAGCATCACGCCGGCGATGCTGGCCGCGACCCCGACGCCGATCGTGATCGCGAGCGCGTGGCCGGAAAACACGCGCGCCACCGCGACGCCCGGAAGCTCGTCACGCGTAAACGCCGGGTCGGCGGCGAGCGGCGCGACCGCGGCGACGACACCGACCGCGGTCAACACGTACGCCGTGATCAGTCCACGTCGCATCGTCACCGATGCCGGACGCGCCACCTCGCCGCCGAGGAACAGCGGCAGGCTCGCGCAGATGTAGAGCAATGAGGTCTGCGCGGTCGCGACGGCAAGGGAACCGGCCGGCGCATCGGCGGTGAACGCCGATCCACCCGGCGAGTTGTGCGCGATGGTGACGCCGGCAAGCACGCCGACCAGAACGAGCTGCCCGATCGCGAGCAGACCGGTGACCGCCAACGTCGCGGCGCGTCCGGCGAGCATCACGGCGGCCAGCGCGACCGGGATGCCGATCTCGAGCCACGGCTGCGCCGGCTTGATCGAGGGCGACACCGCGGGCAGCGTGTCGTAGACGATCGTCGCCGTCGTGTAGAGCAGGTAGAGCACGTAGCTGAAAATCCAGAACCCGGCTTGCACGAGCGCGATGCGACGGCCGACGGCCGCCTCGACAAACGCGTACAGCCCGCCCTCGCTGTTGACGTGCTTGACGTAGCCGAGCCAGATCACGAGCGGTACGAGGAACACCACGGCTGCGGCCACCATGGCCAGTCCCGCCGAGGCGCTCGCATCGGCGACGATCGTCGGGGCATACAGCGCGGCCAGCGCGAGTGGCCCGCCCGTCGCCGTGACCGCGACACCAAGCAGCGGCCAAAAGCCGATCGGCCGCCGCTCGCCTTGTTCGACAAGGGGCGGCCGATCGGCCAACGATTGCTCGGTGTCGCCCGAGCGGGATAGGAACGCGGTCACCTATCTCCTGTCATCCCATCAGCTCCAAGCGCCACCCGCGCCGGGGCCAGAGGAACTCGCGCCGGCACCGCTCTGGATCGCATTGCCGCTGGCGTCGACCATCCACCATTCGGCACCGAACTGGTTGCTGCCCTCGCCGTTGGTCTGCCCAGCCGACGAGTCGCCCGCGTAATAGTAGAGCGGGTGACCGTTGTAGGTAACCTGCGTCTTGCCGTCGGAACGCTTGGTCGTGCCGAGGTCGCTGGCGGTCGCGCCGCTGCCCGCGGTCGCTTGGCCGCTGACCGTGAACGGTGGCCACAGTTGTGCGCACCCACCGGTGCACATGGACGACGTACCCGTGTCCGCCGCGAAGAGGTAAAGCGTCTTGCCGTTGCCATCGGTCAGATACGTGCCGGACGGTCCACTGTGCGTCATGACCGTCGAGCTGCCAGACCCGCCGGAACCGGCCGAGTTCGAGCTACCCCCGGACGAAGCACACGCCACCGCCAGCACGAGGACCGCCGCGAGTGGGACGCCCACCCGGACGGCCGACGAAACTTTCCGCCAGGACAGGTTGCGCATCGTGATCATCTCTCCTCAGCCGCCGACCTTCCGACCGGCGCTCGTTGTGATCTTGGTTCGCCTGCGCACGTGGGCTCTCCACCTAGGGACACGACGCGCGGGCGCGGTGGGTTCAAACGTTGCGTGGCGGCCGTCACACACGGCGTACGGTGCCGGCCGGCGTGCCGGGCATATCCGCGCGCCGACCGTTGTTCCGGTGGCAGATAGTTTCCGCGTCAAATAATTTTGACCACCGGAGCCGGACCGCGCAGGACCGCTACGGTGGATATGGGAGGACGTCATGCCTGCGGTTACCGTTCCCGACATCACCGTGTTGCCACGGTTGGCCACGCCTGACCCGGTTGTCGCGCGGCAGCGCCCGGTTCGGCTGGTGACCACCGCACCGAGCGGGTACGAGGGCGAGGGTTTCCCGGTCCGGCGCGCATTCGCCGGCGTGGACCTGGCCGAGCTCGATCCCTTCGTGCACATGGACCAGATGGGCGAGGTCGACTACGCGCCCGGCGAGGCGAAGGGCACGTCGTGGCACCCGCACCGCGGTTTCGAGACGGTCACGTACATCATGGACGGCACGTTCGTGCACCACGACTCGAACGGTGGCGGCGGCATCATCACCAACGGCGACACGCAATGGATGACGGCCGGCGGCGGGATTCTCCATATCGAGGCGCCGCCGGAGGACCTCGTGGTCAGTGGCGGTCTGTTCCACGGCATCCAGCTCTGGGTCAACCTGCCGCGTGCGCAGAAGTTCGTGGCACCGCGCTATCAGGATCTGCGCGCGATGGAGTCGGCGTTGATCGCCTCGCCGGACGGCGGCGCGCTGCTGCGCGTCATCGCCGGTGACCTCGCTGGACACCAAGGACCAGGTTCGACGTACACACCGATCACGCTCATCCACGCCACGCTGAGCCCCGGCGCCGAGCTTTCGCTGCCGTGGCGCGCGGACTTCAACGCGCTCGCCTACGGTCTTGCCGGTCGCGGTTCGGTCGGCCCGAACGGCCGTCCGTTCCAGATGGGACAGCTCGCCGTGTTCGGTGCCGGCGACACGCTGACCATTAAGGCAGACGAGCGCCAGGAGAGCCGCTCGCCGAACCTCGACGTCCTGCTGCTCGGTGGCCGGCCGATCCGGGAACCGGTGGCGTTCATGGGACCGTTCGTGATGAACACGCGCGCCGAGCTCATCACCGCGTTCGAGGACTACCAGGCGGGCCGGCTGGGCAGCGTACCGGCCGTGCACCACACGCCGACGCACATCGTCGAAACAGGACAGACGGAGTAAGCGACAAACACCGCGCTCGGGCCGGTCCGCCACCACGGCGGGCCGGTCCGCCACCACGGCGGGCCGGCCCGCGGTGTGTCGTTAGCCGCGCGCCGACGGCTTCACGAGCGGGAACGCGATCGCTTCGCGGATGGTACGGCCGGATAGCGCCATCACCACGCGGTCGACACCGAGCCCGAGTCCACCGGTGGGCGGCATCGCGTATTCCAGCGCGGTCAGGAAGTCGTTGTCGAGATCCATCGCCTCGGCATCACCACGAGCGGCGAGCAGCGACTGCGCAGTGAGCCGTCGCCGCTGCTCCAGCGGATCGGTCAGCTCCGAATAGGCGGTGCCGATCTCCATGCCGTACGCGACCAGATCCCAGCGCTCGGCCAGGCGCGGATCGTCGCGATGGGTACGAGCGAGTGGCGACACCTCGACCGGGAAGTCCACATAGAACGTCGGCGCGACGGTGTGCGCCTCCACGAGTCGTTCGTAGCACTCGAGCAGCACCTGCCCGCGGTTCCACGATGAGTCCAACGGCACGCCGGCGGCGCGTGCCCATCCGGCGAGCGTTTCCGCGGGCGTACCCGGATCCACCGGCTTGTCCAACGCGGCCGCGACCGCGTCGTGCACGGTGACCACCGACCACTCGCCGCCGATGTCCGTCTCGGTGCCATCGGCCCGCCGCGCGACCGGTCGGCCGTACGCCGCCGTGGCCGCCGCGAGCACCAGCGCTCGGGCCAGCTCGCGCATGTCGGTGTAGTCGGCGTACGCCTGATATGCCTCGAGCATCGTGAACTCCGGGTTGTGCGTGGTGTCCACGCCCTCGTTGCGAAACGTCCGACCGATCTCGAAGACGCGTTCCACGCCGCCCACGGCAAGACGCTTCAGATGCAACTCGGGCGCGATGCGCAAGAACAGCCGCATGTCGTAGGCGGACGAGGCGGTGATGAACGGACGGGCGTTAGCGCCGCCGTGCGACCGTTGCAGGATCGGCGTTTCCACCTCCACGAAGTCGCGACCGACGAGCGCGCCACGCATCGCGTGTAGGACTGCGCCGCGCAGGCGAAGCATGTCGCGCGCACCCGGATCGACCACGAGGTCGACATACCGCTGCCGGACCCGCGCCTCCGGATCGACGAGGCCGTGATGCTTGTCGGGCAACGGATGTAGACACTTCGATGCCATCCGCCACTCGGTGGCGCGCACCGACAGCTGGCCACGGTGCGACGTGACCACCTCGCCCTCGATCGCCACGAGATCGCCCAGATCGACGGTGGTTCGCCACTCCCCGACCGCCGCCGCGTCCATGTCCGGCTCGCCGAGCATCACTTGCAGGTCGCCGCTCCAGTCGCGGATCGTCGCGAAGGTGAGCGCGCCATGCCCTCGTACCAGCATGACGCGCCCCGCAACCGCGACCCGCGCCCCGGTGCGAGAGCCCGGCTCGAGATCGCGGTATGCCGACCGGATCTCGGCGCACGTGTGGGAGCGCGGGACTCCGACCGGGTACGGCTCCCGCCCGGCCGCACGCAACGCGTCGAGCTTGCCGATGCGTACGAGTTCCTGCTCGGTCCGACGGACCTCCATCTCGCCGGACTCGGGACGATCCGCAAGCACCGGCGAGACTGGTGCCGGCGGCACGTCGACCACCGCCTGGGTTGCCGGCAGCGCGGCGACACGTCGCCGGCCGCGGGTCGCGGTCATGGCAGCGGCCCGACCACGGCGCAACAGCGTTCGCATGCTCGGCACCACCACGAAGCCTTCGGCGATGCCCGAGGCGAGCGCGACCTTTGCCAGGTCCCGACGATCGTCGAAGCACAAGAAGCGGGGCAGCCACTCCGGGCGGTACTTGAGATTCGACCGGTAGAGCGACTCGAGCTGGAACCA
>Ga0126377_10001327_pt1 | contig 16145 bp, 14 predicted proteins | sample PanSoiMetPlot_22_FD_92647 | JGI IMG/M metagenome (GOLD analysis project Ga0126377, IMG submission 92647) | Tropical forest soil microbial communities from Panama - MetaG Plot_22 | ecosystem: Environmental > Terrestrial > Soil > Tropical forest > Bulk soil | place: Panama | collected 2016-02-17
CCCCTCTCCGAAGAGGTCCTGGTAAACATCCGACACCGCTGTTGTGTACGGGTCAATGCCGGTATTGCCGGAAAAGACTTCCACAAACTTCGAGCGCGAGGCACTGCTCAGCGAGATACTCACGCGCGGTTGCAAAATGCCGTAGCCATGCACGACGCGGTTTGTGGCCGCGTCGATCCGCGGTTGGTTAAGTGGATGAATGGCCGTACCGACTAACTTCCGGGCGACGTCGCGAGGTAGTTGTGTGTCAGAGTCGAGCGTAACTACGTATTTTATTTGCGCCAGCAGAGCGTCGTCGGCGGTACGCACTACAAAGCTGGAGCTGCCGCCGCGCAATAGCCGGTTGAACTCCTCCAGCTTTCCTCGTTTTCTTTCCCAGCCCATCCATCTATTTTCGCCCTGATTCCAAAGCCGACGGCGATGGAAGAGATGAAAGCGATGAGGCTTGTCGCTGCTGTGACGGCGATTCAGTTCTTCGATGCCACTCTGGGCAATGGCGAGCAGTTGGGAATCGGTTGGCATTTCCTCGGCCGCCGCGTCGGGAAAATCTCCCAGCAACGCAAAATAGATGTACTGGTCCTGGTTGGCGAGAAAATGTACTTCCAATCTTTCGATTAGTTCGTTTACTTGCGCCTCGTTGAAGAAGATCGTGGGCACGACGACCATAGTCGAGGCATCTTCGCTGATGCCCTGGGCCGTATCCATTTTTGCCAGCAGGCGAGGTTCGAAAAAGTGAGTGACATCCCAGTTCAATACGCTTAGGGCCAGGTCACTCGCCGGGATCAAGGCCAGCACCAAACCAGCGACCAGGGTGGGCCAGCGCGCTCCATAGTTCAACAACGCCATCCCGAGCAGGGCACCAATCAAAATTAGCAGCAACGCCAAAGTGCCGAGATAGCCGGCGGTCGAATTGCGCAACATGAAACGACGCAGGCTTTCGATAAACTTCGGTTGATAAGAAAAGGTGTGCTCCAGTTGTTCGAGTCCGGCATCGATCAAAAAGTAGCCGACATGATGAGTCGCAGTATCGGGCTCATTGGCTGTCGCGGCTTTTTCCGCCAGGGCTAACACCGTCCTGGCGACCTGAAGTTCGCTCGTTTCGGTGCGCTTGCTGATTCGCTCAATCACGTGTCGATAACGATCTCGCGATTTGAAATCCATCTTGAGATAGGTGCCCGTGGGGTCCTGGCCCAGCAAGGGCTCGATGAGACTTACGCTCTCGAAGAAATCTTCCCAGTCGAGAGTTGAGAGCAGGCGCATGCTGGTGATGATGTTGCCAACCGTGACCTGGGTGGAGGCTTGACGCTGGTGTTCGCCATGGATGATGTGCTCAACACTGACTCTTTCTCGCGCTAGCTGTTTCTCTATCCAGTCCATCACCGGCATTACAGAAGGATCCTGCTCACGCAGGCGCTGGATCAGTTGCACCACGAATGTTTGCTCGAGATGCTCCCTTTTACTCAACCGTTCACTGACCAGTTGCTTGATTCCCGCCGGGTTGCGGGATGCGAGTTCGAGCAGTTTGTCGGCCAGCCTGTCAGCTTCCTCGCGCTGGTCGCGCGCGTGGGACATATTCAGTGCGAGTCGCCGCAGATTCTCTACCAACGCGAGTCGCAGCGTGATTGCGACGGCCCATAACTCGCCTATAGAAAGAGGACTAACGCTTTGGTAGGCAGCGATAAAGCGGCGCAGCGTGTTGGTATCAAGGCGCGAGTCGGTGTGGGCAATCAGCGCCAGGGCGACGGCGTAAATTCGCGGATAGTCAGTAAGTTCGCCTTCCGAAAGTTTTGGCAGTTCGTGATAGTAACCCTTGGGTAGATCCTGCCGAATCTCGCGCAGTTGTTCTTCGACGATGTGGAAATTATCAATCAGCCATTCGGCGGCTGGTGAGATCGCGCGTCCGTTGCGAATAGCCTCCACGAGGATCCGATAGGCGGCGACCAACTTGCGGCCATTGTCCTCGAGTCGCGGCAAGAGTTGCGCGCGGCCCTTCTTCATCACCGTTTTATGTTCCGCAGCGAGCGACTGCGCGAATTGTTCCAGGCGTTCGATGCTGTAGATCTCGCCGCGAATCGTTGGATCGTCGAGGTAGGCTGACTTGCCCCCCAGCTTTGTCGATATAGCTTCGAGAATCTCGGCCATAGAAGAGAGTTCCGGCGCCACTGAATTTCACCGAAGTGAAGCTCCAGCACTGAGTTAAGGACGCGGGGGTGTTAGGGGAACTTCAGAATATCATGAATCGGGAAAGTTCGTAGGTAGTGGTAGTTGGTCAGTGGTTAGCGGTTAGTGGTCAGTAGCCAGTGGTCAATCGTTATAGGACCTATTCGACCTATAGGACCTATTCCCCAAAGACCACTGACTACTGACTAATATAGTATACTGCGCCGGTTTTCATTTTCTTCTTAACGGTCCGCCTGAAAGCATGCGTGTATTAGGAATCGATCCTGGTAGTCAAACAACTGGGTGGGGTGTCGTGGAGGGCGACGGCCGTCGCTACGCACTGCTCGAGTTTGGTTCGATTCGAGCGCCTTCAAGTTTGAAATTTTCCGCGCGGCTCTTGCGGATGTGCCAGGGGATTGAAGAGGTCATTGAGCGACATCGTCCCGACGCCTGTGCGCTTGAAGATGCCTTCATGGCGACTAATGTGAAAGTGAGTATGAAACTGGGGCAAGTTCGTGGGGTCGTGCTCCTAACTGCCGAACGCGCTGCGCTCGAGATACATGAATACTCACCGCGACTCATCAAGCAGACAGTGGTTGGTTACGGTAACGCAGAAAAACATCAAGTGCAGGAGATGGTCAGGCTACTCCTTGCGCTCAAGCAGATACCTGAACCACACGATGCGGCGGACGCACTAGCTGTGGCGATCTGCCATTTTCATCATGCGCAGTTCGCGCAGAAGCTGCGGGCAGCCGATGGACGTGTGGATCTGACGACCGCACTTGCATCACGGCGTCGCAGCGTTCGTTTATCCAAATAGAGAAATCGCGCTGCTGATTCGTGCCTCACAAACACGAATCGATGACTTTTTTCAACCTCACCGGAAAAGGAGTCAGAAATTGACAAACCTCACGACCAAACTCTTTCGCCCAGCCGTTGTTTTACTAATTTCCGCCTGCTTTGGCAGTTCAATCGCTCAGAGTCGCAAAGCTCCGCCTGGCGGGCGGACTGCCGTGGTCATTGACGAGCGACTGGCGGCAGTGCGCTCAACCCCGAGCCTATCTGGTGTGCTGGTGCGACGACTGGGTCGCGGGAAGTTGGTGGCAGTGCGGGCAGCCAGGCAAAGTGGCGATGGTCCGATCTTCTTGCTGGTCAACCTGTCGTCACGAACTCAGGGCTGGATTGAGCGCGAGGCTGTGGTCGCTCCGTGGCGAGTTGGCGACGATCAGCGGCTGTTGCGAATGATTCGCGGCTCGACCGAGTTTGATCGGGTTACCCGGGCCCGCATCTTTCTGGATTACTTTTCGCGTTCGCCTGCGCGTGTCGAAGTGCTGCAGTTGCTGGCTGCGGCTGCGGAGGAGGTGGCGCCGAGGCTATCACGTGACGCCGCCCGCCGACTGGGAGGTAATCGCGCGGAGACATCGGAGGCCAGTTACTTTCTCAACTATTCGGGACTGGATCGTTATAACCGGCAAGGAGTGCGGTTTGTTTTCGATCCTGGTGGGCGGCAGTTTCATTATGATGGGGCGGCGTGGAGAGAAATTGTTCGGCGCTATCCTCGGTCGTCTCAAGCAGAAGAGGCCCGAATGCAACTCGCTCGACTGGCTGAATTGATGTCTAAGAGGTGAGATACCACCGGCTGAAGCCGGTGGTCTCCACTCGCGGTTTCTCGAGACATTAACTAAGATCCCTGAAATTTCTCGCGCACGGCTGTTAATAAAGACTTTAGACCCTCGTTTACGGAAGTGGAGACGAAGGAGAACAACCGTGCAGGCAGCCGCTAAACCCTTGCGACTAGTTAACGATCCTCCGGGAGAACTCGAACAGCTCTTCCGAGCCCATCACGGACGCGTTTTTCGCACCGCCCACCGCATCACCGGCAGTGCGGCGGACGCTGAAGATGTGCTGCAAACCGTCTTTTTAAGATTGATAAAAGGCCAGGAGACTTACGATCTGTCGCAAAACCCCGAGGCCTACCTTTCACGGGCAGCGATCAATGCATCGCTTGACCTGTTGCGAAGTCGTAATCGATCGAAATCAGTCGGTCTTGATGAGGTTGATGAGGAAGCACTCCCTAGCCGGTTTCAGGGACCTGAGGCCGAACATGCCGACCGGGAATTGCACAATCTCGTAAGACAGGCCGTCAGTCATCTGGGCAAAACCGCCGCTGAGATGTTTGTACTGCGTTACTACGAAGGCTTTGACAATCAGGAGATCGCCGCTTTCCTTAAGACCTCTCCACTTGTAGTTGGGGTTGTTCTTCACCGCGCTCGCACAAAACTAAGAAAAGAGATCGGGCACTATCTGGAGAAACATCATGAAAAGCAATAACGACGAAACCCTCGACAGAGTAACTGCGGAGATCCGCAGCGAAGCTGTGGATCCAGTGACAGTAGAAGCAGCGGCGAACCGTGTTTGGGCGCGAGTCTCCGCTGCCGCCGGCGCAGCAGAAGTACAGTTGCCGGCAGTAGAACGGATTGAAGGTTGTGCGGACTTTCAATCGCTTATTCCCGCGTACTTGAGTGGCAGCCTCTCAGAAGCGCGCTCGTTGCTGTTGGTTGATCACACCCACGAGTGCATCCCTTGCCGCAAAGCGATGAAGCAGGCGCGCGAACGGCGTCTGGGGACCATCCGGAAAGTTGCTCAGGCGAAACGCTTCAATTTATCGCCAGTCGTTTTGCGTTGGGGCATTGCGGCCGCGGTGATAATCGGCGTGGGACTGCTGGCGGTACCGTTGCTGCAACGGTACTCGCCGTTTGGGGGACAATTTGAGGCCACGGTGCAAGCGGCTGAAGGACCTGTCTACCAGGTTGCCGATAGCAGTGCTGTCGCCCTTAAAGCCGGAGCAAAACTACAAAAGGGTGATCGCGTCCGCACGGCAAAGGATGGGCATGCATTTGTTCGCCTGGGAGATGGTTCGGTTATCGAAATGAAAGATCGCTCCGAGTTGTACCTGACCAAAAACGGTCAAGGCACGACTATCCATCTCGACCGCGGCAACATTATGGTTGAAGCCGCAAAGCAGGGCAGTGGCCACCTGTTTGTTGACACTGGCGATTCACTGGTTTCAGTTACTGGAACTGTGTTTTCCGTAAATAACGGCACCAAAGGTTCCAGGGTCTCCGTCGTTGAAGGCGAAGTGCGCTTGAACCACGCAGGCAGCGAGCGGGTACTGCGGCCTGGCGAACAAGGCGTAACTAATCCTTCGATTGCCACGATTCCGGTTAAGGATGAGGTTGCCTGGAGTCGCAACGCTGGACGCTACGCGCAAGTGCTGGCCGGCTTGTCAGGAATTAACGCGAGTTTGAGCAAAGTGACGCAGCCTGGGTTGCGTAACTCGACCCACTTGCTCGACTTGATGCCGGAAGACACCGTGGTCTATGCCGCGTTGCCTAACCTGACCAACACTATTGCCGAGTCACATCGAATCATCGAGCAACGGTTGAGTCAGAACCCGGCGTTGAAGGAATGGTGGGAGAAAGAACACTCGGGCTCGGGTCAGAACATGGACCAGGTGATCGAAACGATTCGTCAATTCGGCGATTACCTCGGTGAGGAAATTGCGGTTTCGGTACCGATGGACGGGAAGGGAAAACCTGCCGCTCCGCTGGTACTGGCCGAACTCAAGAACTCGGAAGGGTTCCGTGAATTCCTTGAGCAGCAAATAGCGACCTACTCGAATGGTCACAAGGCGGAACCAAGCCTGGTGTTTGTGGAGAACCCGTTAACGACTCCAGCCGGCGCCGAAACAACGGACAAGAAGGAACAACTCTACGTTTGGATTCAGAACGGACTGATGGCCGCTAGTCCTGAGTTGAAGCAGCTACAGGGATTGGGCGGCGTTATAGCTGGCGGTGGCTCAAGCCAGTTTGTGGCCACTCCTTTCCATGACCGTATTTCCCAGGTTTATCAGGAAGGCGCAGGTTTAGTGGTGGCTGCAAACCTGGAAAGGGTTGTAGCTGAAACAAAAGCGGACCGAGCAAAGGGGCCGGATGCAGAGAAGCGCGAGAGTGCCCTGGGCCAACTGGGAATTCTCAACGTGAAGTACTTCGTGCTCGATCAGAAAGAGACCAACGGCAAGACGCATACGCAGGCTTCGCTATCTTTCAGCGAATCGCAACGCGGTATCCCGTCGTGGTTGGCTGCGCCTGGACCGATGGGTTCGCTCGAATACATTTCCCCGGACGCAAATGTAGTTACAGGATTTGTGGTGAAGAATCCGGTAGCCCTGGTTGACGATCTACTGGGCGTGATGTCAACCGTAGCTCCGGAGTTGCGCAAGACTCTCGACAAGCAGCAGGAGTTGCACGGTTTGAATATTCGCAGCGACATTGCCGCGCCGTTGGGTGGAGAGTTTGCCTTTGCCATCGATGGACCAATCCTGCCAACGCCGTCGTGGAAGCTCGTGTTTGAGGTTAACGATCCGCAGCACCTGCAACAAACGTTGGAGCGGATTGTTACGGAAGTGAATGCGGAGGCGGCCAGGATCAGTAAAGCCGGCCTCTCCTGGGAGCAGAACGAAATTGGCGGTCGCACTTACTACACGTTGCATTCTGCCGAGTTCCCGATGGAAGTGAGCTACTGTTACGCAAATGGCTACATGATTGTTGGACCAAGTCGAGCACTGGTGGAAAGATCGTTGCGGTCGCAGGAGGCGGGGTACAACCTGCTGCACTCGTCCAAGTTCACCGCCGGTCTACCAGCAGATGGTAATGCGAACTTCTCGGCTGTCTTCTATCACAACCTGGCGCCGCTGGTGCAGCCGCTGGCCGACAAGATTGCTACAGCGGCCAACAGCCTTCCCGCGGGAACCGGTAAAGAACAGGCGATGAGAGCGATGGCTGCCGATATGCCGCCAACGCTGGCATATGCTTACGCACAGGGCGATACGATCATCTTCGCCGCCAACACTGATGGTGGACCATTTGGGTTGAGTCCAGCGACAATTCTGGGCATGCCCAATGCCTTAGAGATGCAAAGCATCATTCAGAGAGGAATGAGTGGAAAGAATTAAACTCTGACTAGCACAAGCGACAGAATACGTCGCCTCGCTCGCGAAACTAGCCTTTGGTCCCGACGCGCTGCTTGCAGTTCACCAAACTGCCAGCGGACTCGCGGGACCAAAGGCACAAGCCTTTAGGTCAACAGAATATGAAGTTGCTCTCAATCTCTCTCGGCTCATGGCTGTTGGGTCTCTTATCGTTGCTGCTGACTTTCTCACTCGCCAACGGGCAACGACTGCACCCGGCTGAAATCCAGGGCGTCACCGTAACCTCTCTAGTCATGGCGGCGTTGCTCTACTCACTGGCTTATGCGCCGGTGCTCTCCTGGTTACGCAAACGCCTTGGTGGTTGTAGACCCGCGTTCGCGTTTCCTCTTGTTTCCGCTATCGTGCTCAACTTGCCTGTGTTTCTCATCGAAATTTTAGCAATAGGCAGAACTTTAGCGCCCGCAGAAGCGTTAGCATGCATCGGTACTTTTTTGTTGATGGGCGCGGTATTTGGTTTAGGATTTGTTTGGAATTATCAGAACACAACGCTATAAGAAGAGCATGGCACTCCCCGCGACAGTTCAAGCCGATCTAATCAAAGAACAAACAGCCGCCGAGCCTGCGGTTATCGATCTACATGGTCTCAGCGTCTCGTTTGGCCGGCGTCCAATCCTGAGAAACTTACGCGGTGACCTACGGGGCAAGGCCATTGGTTTGCTCGGACCTAACGGCGCCGGCAAGACAACTCTTATTCATACACTGCTCGGCTTCCACCCGCCGACTGCCGGCACCGCGCAGATCTTTGGTCACGACATTGCGCTCGACGCTAAACAGATCAAATCGTTAGTGGGCTATATGCCGGAACGCGATTCGTTTATCGCGAAGATGAGTGCGGTCCATTTTGTGCGCCTGATGGCCGAACTCTCCGGCTTGCCGGCGGACGCGGCCCTCGAGCGGGCTCACGAGGCACTCTTCTATGTTGGGTTGGGTGAGGCGCGCTATCGCAAGCTGGATACCTACTCCCTGGGCATGAAGCAGTTGGCCAAGTTGGCCCAGGCGATTGTACATGGTCCAAAACTCATCTTTCTTGACGAGCCGACCAATGGACTCGATCCGCCCGCACGCCAAAGGATGATCCAGTTGATCCGGGAGATTCGCGACAGCGGGCAAGCGCACATCGTCCTGTCGTCGCACCTGCTGGTCGACGTCGAAGAATGTTGCGATGAGATCCTGATTCTGCGTGATGGTCAGATCGCTGTCTATTGCAACCTGGAGGAGGAACGCAGATCCAATCGGAAATTCCTGATGCTGGAAACTAGAGGCGACCAGTCTGGTTTTGTCGAGGCGCTTGCAAACCTGGGCTGTGAATACGCTCTGTCCGGTCCGCAGCGGATGAAAATAGTTTTGCAGGACGGCGTGGAAGTGCGGGACCTCTATCGACTCGCGGCGCAAACAGATTTGCAGCTGCGTCGTCTGAGTTACAAACGCGATTCGCTGGAAGACATCTTCCTGAAGGCAATGGAGAACGGTAATGGCAGTCTATGAACAGACTTACAAACGCTACGCCGGGCCGTTGACTCCAGAGTGGAAGCGGTTCCTCGTGATTCCGCGTCATGAATATCGAGCGGCCTTCAAGTCAAAGCTATTCACCGCATTTTTTGTCGTCTGCTTTGTGCCTTTGCTAGTCGAAGCGATTCTGATTTACCTGCATCACAATGCCAACGCGCTGGGAGTTTTCCGTCTAAACGTGCGGGAGCTGATACCAATCGACGGTTCCTTCTTTCAGACTTTTGTAGGCTTACAGGGCGGGTTTGCGTTCTTTGTGGCGCTCCTGGTCGGTCCGCCACTGGTATCGCGCGATCTGCGCAACAACGCCCTACCGCTTTACCTCTGTCGTCCCTTCTCTCGCGCCGAGTATGTGCTGGGGAAGATGTCGGTGTTACTCATCTTACTGTCGTTGATTACCTGGATTCCCCAGCTGCTGCTGTTTCTGTTCCAGTCGTACCTGGAGGGCTTCGCATGGTTCAAAGACAATTTGTGGATGGCGAGTGCCATTTTTATCGGTAGCGTTGTCTGGATCTTATTGCTGGCGCTGTTGTCGCAGGCTGTCTCGGCGTTGGTGAAGTGGCGGGTAATTGCCAGTGCCTTGCTTTTACTCATCTTCTTTGTGCCCTCGGTGCTGGGAGAGATAATTAACCAGCTGTTTCTCACTCGTTGGGGCAGCCTGATCAGCCTGGGCGCATTGATGAAGAGCGTGTTGTCAGGATTGTTTGGCACCTTTGTGCGCGCCTCGGGCCACATTCGCATTACGGACTTCGACGATCAGGTGGTCCGCGACATAGTTCTCTATGAGCCGCCCCTGTGGTGTTCATGGGCCGTACTGTTTGGAGTTTGCGCAATCTGTCTCGCCTTGCTCGCACGAAAAGTAAGGGCGTACGAGGTCGTTCGTTAAGATGACTGCCGTTGCTACTGACCAATTGATCATCTTCGATGATGTCTCCAAGTTCTATGGAGAGATCCTGGGAGTGAACCGGGTCAATCTACAAATTGCGCCGGGGATCACCAGTCTCGTCGGACCTAATGGCGCCGGGAAGTCGACGGTGATGAACCTGATGACTGGTCTATTGCGGCCGACGCGCGGCAAGATTTCGCTCCTGGGCATCCCGACCGATCAGCCGGATCGGTTGTTCCGAAAGGTTGGCTACTGCACGCAGTTCGATTCGTTTCCTCGCGGTCTAACCGGGCGCGAATTTATTAGTGCGTTTCTCTCCGTGCATGGCTTCGATAGGAAGAAAGCAATGGAATTCAGCGAAGTGGCGCTCGATCGAGTGAACCTGCTGGATGCCGCCGATCGAAAAGTTGCCGCCTATAGCAAGGGGATGCGGCAACGAGTCCGGCTGGCGCAATCAATTGCTCATCAACCCGCCGTACTTATTCTGGATGAACCGCTGAACGGCCTGGATCCGATGGTCCGTTCGGAAACAATTGCGCTGTTCCGTAAACTTGCCGCTGAAGGTCTACACCTGATTATCTCTTCACACATTCTGCACGAAGTCGACATGATGTCTGATCGGGTGGTGCTGCTTAACAATGGTTATGTGGTGGCTGAAGGGAACGTACATGGGGTGCGTGATGAGATGGAGGAGCACCCGGTACAGATCCTGATTCGTTGCGACCAGCCGTCTAAGCTGGCAGCCTACGTGTTTGCCCAGGATCATGTGGTGGAGGCCCGCTTACACCAGGATCAAGGGGGGCTGTTTGTAAAGACTCGGGATGCCGACCAGTTTTACCTGTTGCTGAACCGGGCTGTCGCGGACGGTGAAATCAATATTGAGTCAGTCGCTCCAGTAGACGACGACTTGAGTGCTGTCTACCAATACCTGATTGGATCGAAAGGCGGGAGTGCCTGAGCATGGCGTCAACGACTAACCAAATCGCGGCGGGAACAGCCAACCAGACTTTGCCCTGGACGTTGTGGTGGCGCCAGATCAGAGCGATCTTTCGCCTGGAGATCGAGAAGAACTTTCTCAGTCGGCGTTCGATCTTGATCTACCTGATTGCGCTACTGCCAGTCTTGCTGCTCGCACCACTCGCGCTTTTCACGCCGCCGTCGCGCGAATGGCGAGAGTTCAACCAGTACAGTGTCATCTATTCATTTATCTATAACGGACTAATTCTTCGCACCGTAGTGTTCTTTGGCTGTGCCTGGATCTTCATGAACCTGTTCCGCGGAGAGATAGTGGATCGCAGCCTGCATTACTATTTCCTGAGCGCGGTCAGAAGAGAAGTGCTGGTTGTGGGGAAGTACTTTTCCGGCCTGGTAACGTCGGCCATTCTCTTCACTGGCACGACCGTCGTGGCCATGCTGCTGCTTTATTTCCCACATTTCTATTCCGAGAGCGCACGCTATTTCTTTGATGGTCCAGGTCTTGGTCAACTGTTTACCTATGCCGGAATAACTATTCTCGGCTGCATCGGCTATGGCGCGTTCTTCCTTGTCGTCGGTCTGTTCTTTCGCAATCCGATTATTCCCTCCGTACTACTTTACGGTTGGGAGTGGCTCAACTTCCTGCTGCCACCATTGCTGAAAAAGGTAAGCGTCATCCACTACCTCAATTCGCTCATCCCGGTGCCAGTGTCGGAAGGTCCCTTTGCGGTGATTGCCGACCCAACGCCTGCCTGGATCGCGGTACCTAGTTTGGTCATTGTCACTTTGATTGTGCTCGTCATGTCTGCCTATCGCATCCGGCACATGGAGATTCGCTACGGCAGCGACTAAACTTTGGAGTGCGGCGACTTGTCGCCGCTTTGTGATCTAGTCTTTTATCTCGATTACAAAGCGCCGACGAGTCGCCGCACTCCAAAGAGTTGGCGCACCTCAATCTAACGACTTACATACTTGTTTCCGCGGATCCAGAAGCGCCACGGTTTAGACACCCACTCCTCGGCATAGTCGATCCCAATCCTTGGACCAGACTCAATTACTGATCTCCCCACCCGTTCGTATTCCTCCAACCAGACACTCTTGCCTGTGAGATCGGCCCGATCCAGCCGGCGATCAATTCCCAACGCGATACACAACTTGCCCGGACCATTGGTGAGGTTGTGGTCATGATGTAAGTGGCGGCGCTTTCGAATCGTTGCCAGGCCTTCAACCGGTTCCAAAGCACGCACAAGGATGGCGTGGGGAATGTCTGCTTCATTCGTGACTACGTTGAACTGGTTGTACATACCATAGACGAAATAGACATACGCTAAGCCGCCCGTTTGATACATTGTTTCGGTTCGTTTTGTTCTACGCCCGCCATAGGCGTGTGAGGCGCGGTCTTTGGGGCCCCGATAAGCTTCGACTTCCACTATCATCCCGGAGACCCGCTGTCCTCCGGTGGGGACCACGAGTAACTTGCCCAACAACTCACGGGCAATCTGCAGCACATTTCCGCGGGTGTAGAATTCGCGCGTGAGTTTGCGATGAGTGATGGCGGTCATTTCTAACTGCGCAACTTCCAGAGCATCACGACAAAGATCACAAAGCCGATTACCACGATTCCCCGGCGCACCCAGATTTGACCAATTCGGACGGCCATGGTGGCGCCAAAATAGCCGCCGGCCAGCGCCGCACAAGCCATCAAGAGCGAGTCCTGCCAGACCACCAGGTGTTTGAGCGAGAAACTTAGTACCGCGACACTGTTGATACAGATCCCCAGGAAGTTCTTGATGCCATTTGCCCGGTTTAGATCATGGAGGCCCAGCAACCCCATGGCCGCAAGCATCAGAATGCCATTCCCGGCGCCAAAGTAGCCGCCATACATTGCCGAGAAGAATTGGAAAACTATGGCCCCGCTCCAATAAAGATTCGTTTGGTTCTTCTCTTCAATGGAACCGAAACGCAGCCGCTTGTTGATGACTCCTTGCAACATGAACAGGATCGTGGCGAAGAGGATGAGGAAGGGAACCAGGCGGGCAAACGTTTTCGAGGGGGTACTGATCAGGAGCCACGCTCCTACCGCGCCGCCGATGATACTGGTAATCCCCAGGCGGATCAGGATGTGGGAACTATTCTCCAGCTCTTTACGGTAACCGAATAGGCCACCAAACAGACCTGGCCAGAGTGCGACAGTACTGGTGGCATTGGCAGTCTTGGCGTCAAGGCCCAGCCAAATCAGAACGGGGAACGTCAGCAACGTTCCTCCGCCGGCGATTGAGTTAACGAAGCCCGCTGCGAACGCGGAGGCAAGCATGAGCAGCAAGGGGAAGAGACGCATACGGTAGTCGGTCTAGTTTTTTGTCTGCGGATCTCGATAACGCCACGGACAATCCGACAAAACACAAAAACAGGATCGACCCGAAGCTTGAAAGTCGTGCGCCATGTTAGAATGCGCCGCGCCCTTTTCGCCAGTCTGGAAGAATGCTGCCAGTAATCATTGCACAAAAAGGGAAAACTTACCCCAAACTGTCAAAATCAGATACCACCCGGCTTCAGCCGGTGGTATCGAGTTTTTGGACACAGTCTCGTCAGTTGATGAGATTCAGAATGACAAGTCGAATGCTTCCCGTAGAAAGGACCTGAACCATCCACTCACTCCCGTGAGAGGGATTGTAGATCTATGTCCAAATCTCTGACCGTTACCCAGAGGTCATGCCCGTCCATCCTGTCGCTTGTTTGCCTGCTGTTAGTGTTCTGCTCTGGAACTTCGCGCGCCGGGGTCGCATCGCCTCTAGTTGCCAAAAGAACTCTCCGGGTGATGACTTACAATATTCATGTTGGTGTTGGAATGGACAAGAAATTGGACCTGCAGCGCATTGCGGAAGCCATCAACCGTGAGCAGCCGGATCTTGTGGGTCTGCAAGAAGTAGATCGGGGAGTGAAGCGAACCGAAGGCAAAGACGAGATCGTAGAGCTTGCCGGGTTAACCAAAATGCAGTATGCGTTTGCTCACAACCTCGATTTTCAAGGCGGCCAATATGGAGTAGCAATACTTTCGCGATTTCCTATTCGCAACATTGATCATCGTAAATTTGAAAACAAACGCGAAGCTGAGCGACGCGGGATGATCCGGGTGGAGGTTGAGTTCGGCGGCAAGATTGTTAACTTCGTGACGACTCACCTGGATTATCAATCCGAAGACGGGCGCGTTTTTGAGACAGAGCAGTTGTTGAAGTTTCTGGCTGATGTTAAAGGCCCAATCATTCTGGTTGGCGATCTCAACGACGAGCCTGTTGGTGCTGCGTATCAGTTGTTGCTCGGGACCTTTAAGGACGCCTGGGTGGAGAATCGCACTAAGACCGTAGGGCTGAGTTATCCAGCCGATAAACCGGTCAAGCGCATTGACTACGTTTTTTATCGCAGTGCTGAGCGAATAAGATGCGACAAGGCCTGGGTGGTTGATACGCCGGCCTCGGATCACTTGCCGGTAGTGGTGGAGTTGAGGTTTGGTTAAAGACGTGGCGCAGGCCGAGAAAGTTAAGGAGAACTGACACAGCGTGAATCACTCTTCCAGAGTACTCGCCTTTATTTTCCTGATCGTGGCTTGTGCCACAGCGACCCGGGCGCAGGACGGCCTCGACAAGATCGACTGGCCCACCTACCAGGATATGGCCGTCAAGCTGATGCAGCAGTATTTGCGCGTCAACACTTCAAATCCGCCGGGCAACGAGATTGAAGCGGCAAAATTCTTTAAATCGGTTTTCGATCAGTACGGCATTGCCAGCGAAACTTTTGAGTACAAGCCGGGGCGCGCCAACATCATCGCGCGCCTGAAAGGCAATGGCTCCAAGCGGCCACTGATCCTGCTCAGCCACATGGACGTGGTGACGGCTGATGCTTCGGCCTGGGAAGTCGATCCTTTTTCAGCTGAGATCAAAGAGGGAAGTATTTACGGTCGTGGTGCGCTCGATATGAAAAGTGAAGGACTGCTGCACCTGATGACGATGATCCTGCTAAAGAAAGAGGGCCCGGCGCTTTCGCGTGACGTGATCTTTCTGGGCACCGCGGATGAAGAAGTGCACGATGAAGGCTCAATCTGGATGATTGCTAATAAGGCGTCGCTCTTCAAGGATGCTGAGTACGTAATTACCGAGGGTGGCGACAATTTACTCGAAGCAGGCAAAGTGAAGTTTGTCGGGGTTGATGTGGCTGAGAAGGCGCCGTTCTGGTTACAACTTACTGCGACCGGTCAGCCCGGCCACGGTTCGCGGCCGATTGCCGACTCGGCTACAAACCGGTTGGTGCGCGCGATGAACCGAATTCTCGATTGGGAAACTCCGGTAAAGCTGTTGCCCGCGGTCGAGCGCTACTTCAAAGATATAGCCCCACTGGAAGTGGAGCCATTTCGCTCCAAGTTTGCGAATATTCGTGAGTCGTTGCGCGACCCGGCGTTTGTGAAGGAGTTGAGTAGTAATCGAGAGTATAACTTTCTGCTGCGAAACACGATTTCCCTCACCATGCTCAGCGGTAGTAAGCAGACGAATGTGATCCCCAACGCGGCCACCTGCAACCTCGACGTCCGCTTGCTGCCAGGCGAAGAGCCGGCGAGTTTCTTGAAAGCTCTCACGGCTGTAGTCGCTGACCCCACCATCAAGATTGAGAACGTCAACACCTTCAAACCCCCTAACAGCTCACCGATTGATACGGAACTCTTCAAAGTAATTTCACGCGTGACCAAGTCGCATCACCCCGAAGCATTGATTACTACCAAGATGCTGAGTGGCTACACCGAGAGTCAACTCTACCGGCAACTGGGAATAACGGCGTATGGTTGGGCGCCGATCTACACCACAGTTGACGAAAATTCGGGTGTTCATGGAAACAACGAGCGGATCACGGTCAAGAATGTGCGTGAAGGTACGAGAGAGTTCTACGAAGTGGTGCGAGAAATCTCCCGCTAATTAGCCCCCCTGATTGGTCGAATTACACGTGTTATAACCAGGGGGATTGGTATGTCTAAAGATGCCCATGAAATGACTGAGCAGGAAGTGCGTTCCCGGATCATCACCTTGGCCTTCAACGGCGATGAGCGCCTGTTCATAGCTTTCTATCGAAAGTTGCAACAGGGAATTCCTGACGGAACCGGAATCATCCTGCGCGGCAGCGTCATTACTAACAAGCGTCACGAAGATGGTGCTCCTTTTGACTCGCAAGGGGTGGGGACCAGCGATCTGGACGTGACGTTAGTCGGAAAGAAAGTAATGGAGGCCTGGGCTGACGATGGCTACTACATTCCTGCGCTTCATACAAAGCCTCTTTCCGATGAGAATCCAACCGTCGCCGTCAGCTTGAACCCGCTGCGCGAGTCACTCCAACAGCTGGTCGGCCGCCCCGTAAACATGCAGGCGACTTCCAGCCTGGTCCTCTATGCGCGCGATGTTCTTTTTGGCGAACCCTATCACGTGGTGGTTGCTCCTGGGGAAGAGACGTGAACTTGAGACTGCTCAGCTACAACATTCGCTTCGGCGGCCGGGGTCGTGAGCAGGCGCTCGCCGAGGCGATCAGGAG
>Ga0126377_10001328_pt1 | contig 16145 bp, 36 predicted proteins | sample PanSoiMetPlot_22_FD_92647 | JGI IMG/M metagenome (GOLD analysis project Ga0126377, IMG submission 92647) | Tropical forest soil microbial communities from Panama - MetaG Plot_22 | ecosystem: Environmental > Terrestrial > Soil > Tropical forest > Bulk soil | place: Panama | collected 2016-02-17
CACCAACGCCGGGGGCGGCGCCTACGTGTTCTTCACCAAGCCGTTCGCGACGGCGGCCACGTCCATCGTCGCCACGGGCGAGGCCACCGCGGGCGACTCGGGTATCTCCGTCGTCGCCGCCCCGCTGGCCATCCCGCTGGAGTTCGACCGGGCGTCGATCATCTTCCGGGCCGTTACGACGGGACCCAGCTTCATGCTGGCCAACGCATCCGTCGGCTTCTACTGGCATGTCTGGGGACCGAGCTAGGAGCGCTCATGAACGTCGTCTGCACCAACGAGGCCTGTACCGAGAACGGGATCCCCAAGGGCAACCCCATGGACTACGCGCCCGAGGACATCGTCTGCGGCGGCTGCGGCGGCCCGGTCGAGCCCACCAGCGAACCACCCCCCGAACCCCCCGCCGAACCGGCGGCATAGCCTGGGCATATGGCACGACGACCCCGACGCTCCAGCGCCCCGGGGACCTCGAAGCTCCCCGCCAGCGCCTTCGCCTACCCCTCCAAGCGGGCCTACCCGATCAACACCAAGGCCCGCGCTCGCAACGCCTTGGCCCGAGCCGCCCAGCCCGGCACCGCAGGCACCTACGAACACGTCGCCCGCGCCGTCCGCCGCAAGTGGGGCAACGCCATCACCTCGGTCGGCACCAAGAAGGGGGTGCTGCACCGGGCCGGGACCCGCAAGGGCGGCAAGCGTCCCCGCTACCGGCGCCGGTAAACGGCTGGGGCCCAGCCCCCCTGGCCATGGGAGACTGGGCCCTGTCTGGTAGCGTCTGCGGTTGGTGCCCCGCCTGGGTCCGAGTTGAGTGGCTTTGGATGGTTGCTTCCTCCTCCCCGGCGGGGCACCTGCCGCGTCTCAGCAGAACTGGGTGCGCAGATCGTTGCGAGCCTGACGCAGCACCTCGGGCTCCGAGCCCGGCTCGCTGTAGAGCTTCATGCGCCCCAGCCCGGTCCGCAGGTCGGCCACCTCCGGGCCCTCGGCGGCCATGGCCCGGTCCCACAGCGCCGACACCTCGGCCTGGAAGGCGGCCGACTGCTGCACGCTCCCGTCGACCATGGCGCAGGTGTCGGTCACCAACTGGTCCCAGTCCGACGCTGGGGCCGTGGTGGTCGTGGCCTCCGTCGTAGTGGGTCCGGCCTCGTCCTCGGCCGAGCCAGCACACGCGGCCAGGCCCAGGATCAGCACCCCCACCCAGAACTTCATGCGGCGCCGAGCACGGGCCTGAGACCGCTTACGCCGCCTCGGACCAAACCAGAACGCCCGGCCGAACAGGTTGGGGTTGAAGGCGGCATGACGCCGCTGGGTCGCAGTCAGTGGGCGCTTCACGGCGTCCACCTCTCCGCGTCCGGGCCCCCGTGGTCGGGGCACGGCATCGGCTTGAAGCAGCGTGACCGCCACATCTCCCGGCCGTGGTCGTCCTTGGTCTCCACGATCGCCGTGCAGTAGCCCGCCTCGGCTTCGTCGGCCAGGCGCTCCAGGTCCACGTCGGTCAGGATCGTGCCCGACTTGGTGCGGTAGCGCTTGCCCTCGGGATGCTCGACCGAGGGACAGGTCATCGAGGTGTGGCCCGGCTCGTTGCAGAGCGGGCACCGGTAGCTGCGCGAGACCAGGGCCTGGACCCGCTCGGCGTCCTCGCCGGTCACCTCCCGGCGGGGCGGGGCGAACAGCCCCTTGCTGGGGGTGTCGACCACCCGGAACTCGTGGCGGTCGTACTCGGTCACCTCGGGGTGGGCGATCGGCAGATGCCGCAGCACGTCGGGCCCGTAGGCCAGCAGCGCTGCGGCTACCGACTCGCCCGCGTTGCCCATCAGGTTCGGGGTCCGGGCGTGACAGGTCTTGCACTCGTAGACCACGGTCACGGCGCTCATCACGACCGCCCCGGGATGCCGATGTCCCACACGGACTCGTCCACGAATTGGCCGTAGGCGCACTTGAGGTGCCAGTACTGGATCCCTTCGTTGAGCGTCCACCTGTAGCAGCCGACGCGGCGGCCCCGACGGGCGATCCCCTTACCGCAGAAGGCGCAGGCGAGCACGCCCTCGACAGGCCAGCGCTTGGGATTCAGGCCCACACGGACCAGGTTCGGACCGTCGTCACCCACACGGATGACGTACGGCGGATCGGACAGGCTCATGGATGGTTCCTTTCGATGGGGGCGCCGTGCGCCTGTTCCAGCACCCCGAGGCAGTTGCGGCAGGTGGCGGTTTCCTCGGGGCGGTAGCCGGGCCGATCTGCCGGGGCCATGGGCCCCGGCAGCAGGCACAGTGTCTTCTGATAGCGGGCCAGGTGGATGGTCTTGGTGGTGAGCCGCACGGCCCGCAGCAGCGGCTCGCCCGGATAGTTGTAGCGGCTCGGGGTCGGGTTCCTCACTTGTAGTCGTACCTCTCGGGCTCGGTGGTGGCCATCAGCGTGTGGTTGACTCCGTCGTCCAGCCACCGGAACGGTCCCTCGAAGCCGTAGTCCTCGACCATCGTCCGCAGGATGCGCTTGGCTTCCCGCAGTGAGCTAGCGGCGTCGCTCAGTTCGTAGACCCCTAGTTCGTCGCAGGGGTCGTGCATGGTGACGAGGTAGGCCCCGTGGCGCTTGGCCACTTCGCCAGCCGTGATGTCGGCGCTCACTGGACCACGTCCAGGAACAGGGCCAGGACCGCGAGCGGGAAGCCCGCCGCGTTCATGGCTGCCTTGGGGTCGCTGCGCCGCTGGAAGTTGCCGTGGTAGAGGTCGTAGGCCTCGTCGTGGTACCGGATCGCAGCGCTCCAGGTGAGGTGGCCCTTGTGGGGCTCCCACAGCTTCCAGTCGGCTTCGTCAGTCTCGAAGATCCAGCCCGGGTGGTAGGCCATGCGCTGCGGCTGGCCGGTGGGTGCGGCCCAGCCGGTTCCGTCGACGGGGCGCCGCTCTTCACTGCAGGACCCACAGACCCAGGCTCCGTCGCGCCAGTGGCAGACCCCGTCGAAGCAGCGAGAGCACGTCCGGGCCTCGCGCAGGGACGTGTTGTTCATGGATTCACCTTTCAATGATGGATGGTTACCTTCTGCAATCATTATAACATACCGTGTCAAATGGGCCAAATCGGAGGCTCTCGTGAACTCTCGTGTTTCAGCCCAGATCGGCGATGGTCAGGTGCCGCAGCGCGTTGCGCACCGCCGCGTGGTGCCGGTCCTCATCGATCCAGTGCGAGTAGGTCTTGTGGGTGACCGCCACGTCGTCGTGGCCCATCATGTCCCGCACCACCAGGATGTCGACCCCGCCGAAGATCAGGCTGGAGGCGTAGTGGTGGCGCAGGGCGTGGAAGTGGTCGTGGCGTTGGGCCGGATCCAGGCCGAGCCCGGCGATGGTCGCGGTCCAGATGTTCGACCACGCGGGGTGCCACAGGGCGTTGCCCCGCTCGGTGGTGAACAGGTGCCCCGAGCCCGCGGGCTTCCCCGGCCGGGCGTCGCCGTACTCGCGGGTCCCCGGCGGGAACGTGGCCATGTGGGCCAGAAGCTCGGCCACCAGTTCGTCGCTGATCGGGATACGTCGGGTGGAGGCCTTCGTCTTGGGCTCGCCGAAGCGGCCGTCCTTGCGCCACTGGCGGTCCACGGTGATGAAGGCGTTGCCGGGGGTCAGGTCGAGCCGGTCTACGGTCAGCCCCAGCACCTCGCCGATCCGCAGCCCCGCCCTGGCCCCCACGGTCGCCATGGCGGCGTAGCGGGCGGGCAGCGCCGCGGTGATGGCCATGACCTGAGCCTCGGACAGCGCCACGATTCGGGGCCGGTCGCTCTTGGGCAGCTTCACCCCGTCGCAGGGCGAGTGGGCCAGGATCCGGTCCCGCAGGGCGGCCCGGAACATGCCCGAGACCACCCCGTAGTAGTTGCGGACCGTGGGCGCCGCCATGGGCACCTCCTGGCCGTCCCGGACGACGGTGCGGCTGTTCACCCAGTGCTGGACGTCGGAGAGCACCACGGAGCCCAGCGGCATGGTGGCAAGTGCTGAGGTGTACACCTGGGCCCGCAGGATCCGGTGGCGCTCCTTGTAGGTGCGGTCGTCCAGCCCGGCCTTGGCCTTGAGGATCCAGTGCTCGGCGAACTCCTGCACGCTCTGGCGCCGCAGCGATGGGTCGTTGACCGCCCCGGTCGACACCGCGGCCTCGGTCTGGCGCTGGAACTCGATGGCCTCGGCCAGGCGGCTGAACCCCTGGCGGCGATGGAGCCGGGTCTGGCCCTCGTAGATGTCGAAGCGGACCGAGTAGCGCTTGCCCCGGTAGGCCTCGCCCCGGTCGTAGATCCCGGGGTGCTTCCTGAGGGGCGTTTCCTTGGGTGGCATGTGGATGGTTCCTTCCTGTTGCGCCTACCACGCGCCTACCGGGGTGGCTCAGGAGCCTGTTTACCCTGGTCAGGTGCGTGATGCCAGGGTACAGCAGTAGAACTTCAACATCAACTACTGGGGTGCTCAGGCCTACCCATACCTGCCCTGACCAGGGCATCTCGGTTGGGCCCATTGGCCTGGGCAGGCCCTGGTAGGGATGGCTCGCGCCTACTTCGCGCCTACCCCTCGGCGGGCCCGTAGCTGTCCGGGTAGATCACGATGGGAGTCAGGCCCTGCTCCTCCCGCAGCGGGTTCGCGATCTCCACGCAGGCCCGGCGCAACTGGCGGCGCTCGCCCTCGAAGACGATCGACGGCACCCGGTCCGGGTTGAAGCTGAACAGGTTGCCGCAGGCGAAGCACGGGCCCGTGGCGATCAGGTAGCCGGTCATCCCTTCCTCCCGGTACGTCGGAGCCACCGTCGAAAGCTGCGCTTGCTGCGCCGCTCGAACACCTGAGACCGTCGCCCCTTCCGGCCGAGGCCGTAGGACAGGAACCGGGTGTAGCGGCTCATCGGGCGCTCCAGTAGGCCGAGCCGTCCTCCGACTCGTTCAGATCACGCACCAGGCCCATCACCCGCTCCAGTTCGTCCGAGCCCACCTGATCGATGCCCGCGTTCTGGATCGCGTCCTCCAGGCTCTGGCCCTCCTCCAGGTAGCCGACCAGCGCGTCCACGTCGACCACCGTGATCCCGAGCCGGTCGGGGACCAGGGCGTGCACCGTCTTGTCGTGGCTCACCGGCCCTCGATCCACTCGATGGCCTCGGCCAGGGTGCCCGCGGAGTAGGCGGTGAACGGCGGATCATCGAGGTGGGTGAACACCATCCAGCACTGCATCCGTGCGATGAACACGACGTGCACGCCGTCGTCGCGGCGCAGGTGCAAGCTGTCGCCCCCGAAGGTCTCCCAGCGGGACAGGTCGACCTTCATCCCGGGAACGCCCCACCGCGCAGCGGGATCACCCCGCCCGAGCACCACTCGACCGCCACCGGTCCCATGATCGCCCCGAAGCACCCGCAGCACACATAGGCGGTGAACGGGTGACGCTGGCGGCGAGCGCCCGTGATGTCCTCGGCCACCTTGTGCCAGGCCTCGGCCCCACACATCGTGCAGCGCTCCTCCACCGCCCATGGCTCCCGCCGATGCTCCAGCAGCACGTTCCTCATCGTGGCCTTTCGGTCCAATCCTTCTCCCGATAGATCGCCATGAAGCGCGAGCCCGTGGGGTAGCCGCGCCCACCCAGGCGCAACGTCCAGTACCAGCGTTCACCCTCGGGATCTGGCGACCACAGGAAGCCAGCCGGTTCCATCACCTCGTCGGGTTGGTGGGTGAGTTCTGGTGGCTTCATCATCGCGGCGGCAGCCTCATCCGGTAGCGCTCCCGGTTCAGCAGCGCCTGGTCGTGCACCTTCCCCCAGACGACCCACACCCGCAGGTTCCGCAGCAGGATCCACAGCAGCGCCAACACTGCGGGAACGCTGATCCACCAGGTGCCGCTGCCGCTCATGATGAGCCACAGGTGCCAACTCACCACCGCCAGGTTTACCCCGGCCATGAACGCGATCGACCAGCCCCGGCGGCGACGCACGCGGATCGCCTCGTCCAGCCAGCCGTAGGGGTCGACGTCGGTCACGACGTCACCCGCAGCAGTCCCCGGATCGCTCGGATCGCATCTTCGTGGGACGGGGCGGCGACCAGCACAGCCCCGATCGCATCCAGCAGCGCGTAGGGGTTCTCGGGCCGCATCACGCTCTGGTCTGTCGGGGGCACCGTGCCGATCATCCGCATGCCGCCCTGGGAACCGTCGCGGTTGCCGATCCGGTAGACGCCGCCGACCATGAAGTCGACCTCCCCGGGGTCGCCGTCATGGACCTCGGGCATCTCCCAGGCGATGCTCCCCTCCCAGGAGTCGCCCACGTCGATGCGGTCGGCGATGTCGTCCAGTACTGCCGACAACTGCTCCTTGGTCATCGGCTCAGGGACCAAGTTGCTCACTCCGCCTCCCGCTTGGTCCGGGCGAACGTCTCCAGGTCTCCGACGATCGGGGCAACGATCTTCTGCACGTCCTCGCCGCCCCAGAACCGTGACCCGCCCTCGGTCGTGTTGAACGTCAGATGGGCACGGAACTCGCCGCGCTCCATCCGTACCGTCAGCACCAGCAGGGGCTCGGTGTGCATCACTCGCCTCCCGTTCGCAGCTTCCACAGGCTCCGCTTCGACGCCCGGCCCGCCACGAAGTTGGCCAGCCGTTCGGCCACCGCCCGGTCCTCGGCCGCCTCGGCGATCAGCCGCCGGGCCAGGCGCAGGCGCTCGTTGAAGTTCTCCTCGCGCTTGGTCGGGTCGGTCGTCGTCCGATGGCTGCCCCAGGTGACCGGGTGCTGACGGCGCCAGATGACCCCGTCGTCGTTCACTGGTCGTTCCATTCGGCGAAGTCCACCTCCCACACCGCCTGGTCGTCGCCGACCTCGAAGGTGAAACCCTCCAGGGCGTCGCGCAGCGTCTCAGCCAGGTTCTCGGGGACCGGGGGGTCATCGACGGTGTCACCCTGCTCGACCGGCAGGACGTGGAGGACGAGGGCGACGTTCATGCCGGACCGGCCCCCTGGAGCGTGGTGATCCACTGGTCGGTGGCGTTGCGGAACATCATCGTCACGTTCCCTTCGCCGTCGGTCACCAGGCCCGTGATCCGCACTGTCGAGCCCAGATCCGGGAGCGTCGACAGCGGCAGGGGGTCGATGCCCGCCGGGGTGGTCAGGCGGTCCAGGGCCTCCACCCGGGCCACCGTTCCCTTGGATCCCTTCACGCCGTTGGCGTTGCGCTTGGCTTCGGCTTCGGCCAACCCTGCGGCCCGCCTCTTACCGGCCCGCCGGGACCCGTTGGTGTGGTCCTCGGCCCAAGCAGTCACCGCCCCCTTGTCCAGTTCGTGGGTGAGGTTGGTGATGCGGTAGCGCAACTCGGCGGTGCCACGCCGCCCGTTCATCGGCTGAGGGATGCGCTCCATGGTGAACCCGACGCCTTCCAGCACCATGACCGCGTTGGAGAACACGTTGGCCTCGGTCGTGCCCACGTCCATGCGGCCCAACGTCTCGCCCCGCATGAGCCTGCGTCTTATCCGCCCCACCGCGGGCAGTTCCTCGTCGGGAACCTCGGTACCACGCTCACGGCTGAGAGCATCGAACAGCGGGATGACTCGGCCACCCGACGCCATCAGCCTGTGCTCTTCTTCCGCGTGGCGCCGACCAGCGCCTCGTGCATGGCATCGGACGAGTCGTAGATCACCGCCCGGGACATGACCTCGGTACGGACCTCCCAGGCCTCGACGCCCCCGGAGATCTTGTAGCCGTCCGGGTAGTCGTAGCTGTTGCGGAGGATGGACCCGCCCGGCGACCAGAACTGGTGGCGGTCGCAGCCGCAGCGCTCGCACATCGAGGCCCGGACGATGGCGCCGCTCTGGTGGTAGAAGCCGATGCGCTTCCAGCGGTGCCGGTCGACTCGGCACTCCAGGAACTTGTCGTCGTAGTCCTTGGAGATGCCGTCGGTCTCGGGCTCGGCGAGCTTGGGTGCCATGCTCAGGTGACCTCGTTGTCTGGGCAAGGATGGTTCCTTCCGTTCATGACCAGCGTGCGGGATTGGGGGGATCGTCCCCTAACGGGGGCAACCCCAGCTTGGCGCGTCGGATGTTCTCGCGGCTCATCTTCCACCGGCCACCGATCCTGGTGGCCCCGGGAATGAGGCCGAGCCGGGCGTTGCGGCGGAAGGTCGTGGGGTGCATGTGTAGAGCGGCAGCCGCCTCCGTGCTGTCGCACATATCGGTGCCGTCATCGTTGGCGGCACCGTCGGGATTCGACGGCATGACGAGCATCACACTCCTGGGGGTCTGGGGGTGTCAGGGCGGGTTGGGTCCGGCATCCCCAGCACCTGCGACCTACCACCCCCTTCCCTTTGGGTGAAAGATGTATCACCCGTGCCACTCAGCGTGCCCGTCGCCAAGGGTGAACGTAGAGCGAACGGTGAGGAAGGGCAAGGATTCCGCACAGATTGAGAAATTTCTTGCGAGGAATGAGTGACACTGGGTGAACACCGTGACAACTGTGAGTGAATGTCGGCCGTGATGCGAGTTGCTGTAAGGCGATGCCGAACGACGCGAAACAGAGCACAGCGTGAGAATACTGTGACGTTGCGCGGTGAGTGGCGGATGGTGTGTCCTGCGCCACATGGCCGTCATCCGACCCCCCGATCGCTGGTGGGTCACCCAGAAAGGCGCCGCTGAACGGCTCGGGGTGAGCACCTGGACCATCCGGGTCATGATCCGCAACGGCGACCTGCCCACCGTCACGCTCGGGCGCCGCCAGGTCATCCGCATCGAAGACCTCGACCGGTTTCGTACAGGGCGCCGAGCGTCGTGACCGCGGCCACTGACGCCGTCGAAACCCTCCTCGACGCCCTCGCCGAGCGCATCGCCCTGCGCGTCGCCGACGAAGTCGCCGCTCGGCTCGAAGCCCATGAACCGCCCGCGGCCCTCTCCACCCAGCGGGCCGCCGACTACCTCGGGGTCAGCTTCAACCACGTCCGCCGGATGATCGAAGCCGGGACCATCCGGCCCGTCCGGCTCGGGGGCCGCGTCACCATCCCCCGGGCCCAACTCGACGCCCTGCTGGCCGCAGCATGAGCCGGGACCTGTCCATGTTCGTGGTGGGCCGCCCCATCCCCCAGGGGTCCATGCAGCCCTTCCGGGCCGGGACCCGCATCCTCATGCGCCACGTCAAAGGCACCGACCTCGCCATCTGGCGGGCCGCCATCTCCGACACCGCCTACGACCTGTGGCACCCCGAGCCCCCGCTGGATGAGCCCGTCGTCGTCGGCTGCCAGTTCCAGCTACCCCGGCCCACCAGCCTGCCCAAGCGGGTCGTGCTCCCGGCCAAGCGCCCCGACCTCGACAAGCTGGTACGGGCCGTGCTCGACGCCCTCTCGGGCCTCGTGTTCACCGACGACGCCCGCGTCGTGTCCATCGTCGCCTCCAAGCTCTACGCCACCGGCCAGGACGCCCTCGGGGCCCGCATCTCCGTCCGGCCGGTGCTCGATCGCGACCCCGGCCCCGAAGCCCCGGTTGACATGGGTATGGGAGTGCCCCACCAGGCGGGGCCGGGGTCGTGAACCTTCCCGCCCAGCACCCGCCCTACGGCTGGGAGCACCTGCCGCTCCGAGCCGAGCCCGGCCGCCAGCCCGACGCCCCCTACTGGCACCAGGCCCGGGTGCTGTGGCCCGAACACCTGGCTCCCATCGCGACGGCGTTTGTCGATGCACGCATGCCGTGGTGGGAGCTAGGCCACCGCCCCGCCTTCGCGGCCATGGGCGACCGGACCCTGGTGGTCGTGCGAGGCCGCCTGGGTCTGACCGCGGTGGCCTTGGCCGAAGTCCGCCCGTCGACCAGGGCCACCCGTCGCCCCGCCGAGATGCCAGGCCAGATGTCCCTCTTTGCCCAGGAGGCCTCGTGACCACCATCAGCTACACCGAGGAACTGGTCGTCGTCACCTGCTGGTGCGGGATGAGTCACGCCGTCCCCGAGGCGCTGCGCGCCACCCAGCTACGCAAGCACGACGACGGCATCAAGTTCGACATCTACTGTCCCCTCGGGCACACCTACATCGTCGCCGGGAAGCCCGCGGTCGAGAAGGAGCGGGAAGCCCGTCGCCGAGCCGAAGCCGCGCTCGTCCAGGAACAGGACCAGCACAAGGCCGAGCGCAAGGCCCACGCCGTCACCAAGGCCAACCTCACCAAGGCCCGCAAGCGCGCCGACCGGGGCGTCTGCCAGCACTGCCAGCGCAGCTTCGTCGACGTCGCCCGCCACGTCCGGACCAAGCACCCCGAGGCGGTGGGCGATGGCTGACTTCTGCCGCGACTGCACCCTGGATCTCTTCGAGGTCGAAGGCTGGTCCGACCTGCCCGCGGGCTGGCAGCTATGTGAGGGCTGCGGCACCCACTACCTCACCACCGACGGACGACGGCTCTGCCAGAAGCCCACGCCCGACGAGGCCGAGGTGACCGACCTGCCGTGCGTCGAGTGCGCCACCGCCCTGGATCTCCTCGTATGAGCGACACCATCCGCTGCCCGCGCTGTGGGAGCGCCAACGCCGAATGCATCGATGACCACGACTACCACGGCCACATCTGCCACGACTGCGGCTACACGGGCGAGTACCCCGACGGCCTCGGCGTGGCCTTCGAGCACGAGGTCCCCGACGATGCCTGACGGCGGCGACCCCGAAGCCATCCGCCGGGCCGCGGCCGACGCCGCCATGGTCCTCGCCCAGATGCCCGGCGACCGCTGGGCCCACGCCGTCTCGGACCGCCGGATCCGGCCGCGCCAGTGGTCCGTGGTCGTCGGGACGGCGTCGACACCCTACGAGCAGAAGGAGGCATGAGGTGGGGGACAACAAGCCAGCCACCCTCATCCAGGCCGCCACCGCCGTCGGGACCGGAATCACTACCCACGTCGGCGCCGTCCCGGCCTTGCATCACTTCACCTGCAGCCACTTCGTCATACCCATCACCGCGACGGGGGCGGTCGTGCCCCACCGCCATCCCGCCTTCCCCAGTCTGGGCCGGGTCGCCTGGTTCACCACCGACGTCTGGGCCGACCCCGACCGCACCGGGCTCACCTCGCGCACCCTGGCCTGCGACCGGACCAAGCACCGCTTCCGGGTCACCGAGGCTGCCATGTGCCTGCCCTGGATCGAGGTGCGCAACCTGATGGTTTCCCTCGGCCAGCCCGGCTTCGAGCGCGAGACCATCCACGACTTCGAGTACTACGCGGCCCCCGAGACCTGGTGGATCTCCGCCGTGCCGGTGCCGGTGGTGCGGGCATGAGGCCCAACGACGTGCCCGCCGCCTTCGGCTACCCCCGGCCCGACGGGGACCACGTCTGGGGCTGGTGCGACGTCTGCGGCCAGCCCAGCCTCGTCACCAAGGCCACGGTCGAGGACGAGAAGCGGCCCCGCTGCCGGATGACGCCGCGCTGCGAGGGCCGCCACATCCCCCGGGCGGGCGCATGACCACCGCTGCCGAGTTCCTGGAAGCCAACCGCGACGCCAGGCCCGAGCCCGAGTTCAACAGCCGGGGCCAGTACGTGGTGCCCGACCCCGACAAGCCGGGCAAGCGCAAGGCCGCCACCCGGGTCACCACCATGGCCAAGACCATCGAGGACATGTTCGGGCTCACCCGCTGGGAGAAGCGCAGGGTGGCCGTGGGCATGGCGCTGCGCACCGACTTCTGCATCGCCGCTCTCGCCGCCGGGGACGACGACAAGGAACTGGATGAGGTGGTCGAGGCGGCCAAAGAGCACGCCGGGGGCAACGCGGGTCGGCGCCACGGCACCGCCATGCACGCCATCACCGAGCGCCTGGACCGCGGCGAGCAACCCAAGGTGTCGGCGTTCATCCAACGGGACCTCGACGCCTACCGCTCGGCCATGGCCCCCTTCGTCATCGAGGCCATCGAGCGCCTGGTCTACATCCCCACCCTGAACGTGGCCGGGACCGTCGACCGCTACGTGCGGCTGCGCACAGGCGGCCCGCTCACCATCCTCGACCTCAAGACCGGGCGCCTGGACGACGACCGGGTGTGGGTGCCGTGGCTGATTCAGACCTGCCTGTACGCCAGGGCCAAGCTGTGGCTGGCCCTGGAAACCCAGGAGTGGCACGACATCGGCGACGTCGACCAGGACCACGCCTACGTGCTCCACCTCCCCCAGGGCGAAGGCAAGGCCACCCTGTGGCGGGTCGACCTGAGCCTCGGCGACGAGTTGATCTACCTGTGCACCGAGGTGCGCCGGGTGCGCAACCTCAAAGGCATCGCCACCGAGGTCACGAACCTGGAACTGGCACTAGAGTCCTCTACCCCACCGCGGACCCAGGAAGGCAGCACACCTGCGGTGGATCGTGAGCCCGCCCCCCAGCCCGACGATCCCCAGCCGTCGGCAGTGCGGGGCGGGCTCACGCTTGTCCCGGGGGAACGGCACTGGCCCATCTCGGTGGACGACAACGGGGTCACGGCGAATGCGGCCAACCTGCGCCAACTCAACGCCCTGGTGCGCGGCGCCAGCCCGACCGTGCGGGCCCGGCTCGCCGTCTGGGAGCGCGACGCCACCAAGGCCAAGCGGGCCTTCGGGGGCAGCCAGGTCACCGAGCGCCAGTTCCGCTGCGCCCGCGCCGCCCTGGCCTGCGCCATCCACCTGGCCGACTGGCAGATCGTCCTCGGACTCGCCCAGGTGCTGTCCATGGGCCAGGCCGACATGGAAGCCCTCCCGCCCGACTGGCTGATCGGACCGTGCATCGGCTCGCTGTCGATCGTCCAGGCCGACGCCCTCGCCCACCTGGCGCTCACCGCCAAGGACTCGGGCGCGCTCGATCCGTTCTGAGGAAGGAAGGAGCCATCCATGAGGATCACAGTGAAGGAAGGTAACGGCCTGAGCTACGAGTACGACGGCTCGGAACCGCTCGCCGTCGGCGACACGGTCCTATGCCCGGAGAACTGGGTGTCCCGCATGAAGCACGGACCGGGCCCGTTCCCGACCACCGTGCTCTCGCTGGAGAGCGCCTACACCGGCCCCTGTTCACGCATCATCCGAAAGGTGACCGACCTATGACCCGATCCCAGGACTGGCTGAACGACAACCGGGGCGGGGGCGACACCTACGACGGCGTCGAGTTCCCCACCATCGGATCCGGGGCCCGCGGCAAGGTGATGGAGCCCGCCTTCGTGGCAGTCACCCAGTTCGGGGAGCGGCTGTGCATCAACCTGCAGACCGCCGACGGGCCGCGCACCTGGTGGGTCAAGCCCGGCCCCCAGGCCCAGGCCCTATCCAAAGGCCTGGCCGACGCCGGGGCCGCCGACGTCGAGACCGGCGCCGACATGGCGGTGGCCATGACCGGCGAGAAAGACACCGGCAAGGGCAACCCCATGAAGCTCTACGAGGTCCGCTACAAGAGCCCAGCCGGTCAGGCACCACAGAGCGGCACCGAGCCCGACCTGTTCGCCGGGCTCGGCTAGCACCACCCGGCCGGGCGGGGCTGCAACCGTCCGGCCGGGGGCCAGCCCGATGAGCCCCGACACCGTCGACAGCCGCCCCTACGAGGACGGCCACGGGGCCTACCTGGCGGCCGGATGGCAGGGCGTCCTGCCCGTCGGGCTCGACCGGGGCGTCCCCTGGCGGGCCCGCAAGGCGCGTCCCCCCGACGGCTACACCGGGGGCGACGGCGGCTGGCCCGACACCACCCAGATCCGCACTTGGGCCGCCCAGTGGCCCCAGTTGAACCTGGGCCTGCGGCTGCCGCCCGACATCGTCGGCGTCGACGTCGACCACTACGTGTCGGCCCGCACCGGGGAGATCAAACGGGGCGGCGAGGTGCTGGCCCGCATGGTGCTGGACTGGGGGCCGCTGCCGCGGACCTGGCGCTCCACCTCCCGGGGGCTCGACAACCCGTCGGGCGTGTACCTGTTCCGCATCCCGGTGGGGCTGCGGCTGATCGGCTCCACGCCGGGCGGGGTCGAGTTCATCCAGGCCCATCACCGCTATGCGCTGTGCTGGCCGTCGATCCACCCCGAGGGCCGCCTGTACCGCTGGGTGGATCCCTCGGGCGAGGTGGGCGGGATCCCCCGCTACGACGACGAGGCCATCCCCGATCTGCCCTGGCCGTGGCAGGACGGACTGACCGCGCCGGCCGCGCCAGACGGCGCTCAGTACCCCGAGGCCGCCCCGCAGAGGGCCGCCCAGGAGGACTGGGCCCCCGCAGTGCTGCGGGCCTGGGCCGAGGCCGTGGAGCGCCTACGTGCAGCCCAGGTCGGGGGGCGTCACGACACCGCGGTGGCGGTCGCCTGCGGCTTCGCCCGCCAAGAGCAACTGGGCCTGGCCGGGGCCACCTCGGCGCTGGAGCGCTTCGGCCCGCTGTTCGTGTCCTCGGTGGCCGCCGACCGGGGCGGCCCGGCCCCGGCCGAGCGGGAGTGGCAGGCCGCCGTCGCCTCGGGCCGGGCCAAGGTCCAGGGTACGGAGTCGACGGTGGCCGCCGAGCGGGAGTCGGTGGACGAGTTCTGGGAACGGCACCGGGCCCGGCGGGAGACGCCTCCGAGCGAGCCCGAGCCGGAGCCCGACGAGACGGACGAGGCCGACGGAGCATCGTGGGTCCCGGCTGACGTCGACGCCGCGCTCAACGGCGAACTGCTCCGACCCAAGCCCCTGCTGTTGAACCGGGGCGACACCGGAGCCTTCTACGCCGGGCAGGTCAATTACCTGCATGGGCCCGACGGCATCGGCAAGAGCTTCGTGGCCCTGTTCACCTGCATGGAAGTGATGGCCTCGGGCCTGCACGTCCTGTGGCTCGACTTCGAGGACACCCTGGAGACCGTCCTGGCCCGGCTGCTCGACTTCGGGACGCCGCCCCCGACGATCCGGCGCTGCTTCCACTACGTGCGCCCCGACGAACCCTCGTCCCGGGCCGTGATCGACGGGCTCGTGGCCCTCGTTCAGGCCCACGGCGTCGTGCTGGCCGTCATCGACTCGGTGGGCGAGGCGTTCGCGGTCGACGGCATCGACGAGAACCACGACAACGAGGTCGCCCCCTGGTTCCGACTCATCGCCAAGCGCCTGGCCGACGCCGGGGCCGCGGTCATCCCGGTCGACCACGGCACCAAGTCCCAGGAGGCCACGTTCTTCCCGTCGGGCTCGAAGCGCAAGCGGGCCATGGTGTCGGGCTGCGCCGTGTACGTGGAGCCGGTACGGATGCTCACCCGGGACGACGGCGGGCTGCTGCGGCTGGTGTGCGCCAAGGACCGCCACGGCACCTACCGGCGGGGCGAGGTCATCGGGGAGTTGGAGGTCTACGTCCGGCCCGTCATGGGTTCCCGGGTGCTGGGGTGGCGGCTGCGGCCCCCGCCCACCGAGCCCGAGAGTCCGGCCATCACGGGCCTGGAGGTGGCGGTGCGGGCGGTGGTGCGGGCGGCCCGCAAACTGCGGGATTCGGGCCTCGACGAGCAGCCGTCACTGCGGTCGCTCACCGCGGCCGTGGACCTGGTGGCGGCGGCCGGGACGAAGCGAGCGGCGGTTGACCTGGCGGTCAAGCAGGGTCTTCTGAAAGAAATTTCCGGGACCAACCGGAGCCGTCGGTTCGTGCTGGTGGAGCCGGATGAGGACGAAAAAGATTAGGTGTGTCCCGGTGTGTCCCAGGTGTGTCCGACACACCGGACTCTTGACTCGGTGTGTGTGTCCCCTACTACCCTCGGTGTGCCCCGCTCGCGGGACTCACGCACACCGGGGGTGGGACACACCGACGAGTCCGGGGCCGGGACACAGGGGAATTGAAACAAGTTCTAGCCCGTGTGTCCGGCACACTTGAGGCCTATGAGCGCCTGTGCAATCTGCGAGCACGCCGACCGGACCGGCTCGTGGGTGGATGCGCCTGGCTTCGAGGGCATGACGCACTGCCGTCGCTGCCACCGGTCCTGGCCGCGGGCCAGCGAGCTACAGCACTGCACCGCGTGCTGTCGCACCTTCACCAACGCCCGCGCCGCCGACTTCCACCGCGGGCCCCGGGGGTGTCTGGACCCGGCCAGCGTCACCGACAGCAACGGCAACTCCCGGCTGGCCCTGTCCACCCGCACCAGGGACGCCCGCGCCACGGTGGAGGTGTGGGCCCAGGCCGCCCGGCCCGGCCACGCCTGGCCCCGCTCCTAGACGGCCGCCAGAGCCGCGACAACGGGCCCTGGAGCCATTCCCAGGAGGGTGGGGGTGTCCAACCGGGGTGGGGGTGTCCAACCGGGG
>Ga0126377_10001329_pt1 | contig 16140 bp, 10 predicted proteins | sample PanSoiMetPlot_22_FD_92647 | JGI IMG/M metagenome (GOLD analysis project Ga0126377, IMG submission 92647) | Tropical forest soil microbial communities from Panama - MetaG Plot_22 | ecosystem: Environmental > Terrestrial > Soil > Tropical forest > Bulk soil | place: Panama | collected 2016-02-17
CGGTCGATCTGTTTCGCCTTCCGGTGATCAACCGGACTCTGGTCGTGGTCTTCCTTGTAGGCTTCGCGCTCTTCGGCGTGATCGCGTTCATCCCGCTGTTCGTGCAGAGCCTGATGGGTGGCACCGCCACGCAGGCTGGCCAGGTCCTGACTCCGCTCTTCCTGGGCTGGGTCGTGATGTCGATCGTGGGCGCAAAAGCGACCGTCCGCCTGGGCTACCGCGTGGCGGCGATCGCCGGCAGCATTGTCATGACGCTCGGATTTGTCGGCTTGACGTTCCTGGACACGCATTCGACCCGCACGATGCTGCTGGGGAGCTGCCTGGTGCTGGGCGCCGGCATGGGCACGCAAATGATCTCTGTGCTGCTCGCCGTACAACACGCGGTCGATCGATCGCGAATGGGGATCGCTACGTCGCTCAATCAGTTCTCGCGCAGCGTTGGAGCCGCGGTTGGCGTCTCTGCGATGGGCGCGATCCTGGCGCAGACCCTTGCGGGCGTGGCGCTGCCGAGCGCCGCGCCAGGATCGACAGTCATCGTGCTATCGCCCGCGATGCTTCAACTGTTCGCGTCGGGACTGCACCGCGTCTTCGTGGCCGGTCTCATCGTCTCCGCGACCGGTTTCGTGTCGACGCTCTTCCTGCCCACCATGCATTTCTCGCGCAGCATCCCGTCGAGAGCCGGCGAGCAGATGCTCGAAGCCGAAATGACCACCCTGCGGGCGGAAGATGAGCCGATTCCGGTCCCCGAGTAGAGTTTGAGCGCCGGTCTCTCCTTTCCTGGCGCCAGAGAGCTCGCGGACCTGATTCGAGCCCGCCAGGTCTCGGTGCGCGAGGTGATGCGGGCGCATCTCGATCGGATCCACTGCCTCAACCCACGTCTCAACGCGATCGTCGCGCTGCTGTCTGACGACGAGTGCCTCGCGCATGCTGATGAATCCGATCGCCGTGCGGCACGCGGCGAGCGGCTCGGTCCGCTGCATGGCCTGCCGATCGCATTCAAGGATCTGCAGCCGGCCGTCGGCTTCCCATTTACTCGCGGCTCGTTGATCTTCAAGAACGATCGACCGCAGGCCGACTCGGTGCTCGTGGAGCGCCTTCGCGCGGCAGGCGTCATCCCGATCGGGAAGACCAACGTGCCCGAGTTCGGGATGGGGTCGCACACCTACAACCGCGTCTACGGCACGACGCGCAATCCATTCGATCTGACGAAAAGTGCGGGCGGATCGAGCGGAGGCGCCGGTGCGGCGCTCGCAGCCGGCCTGGTGCCGATCGCCGACGGCACCGATCTGGGCGGGTCGCTTCGCAACCCGGCGAATTTCAACAACGTCGTGGCGCTGCGGCCGACGGTCGGGCTCGTTCCCAACGCTCCTGATGCGATGCCGCTGTTCGGATTCTCGGTCAACGGACCGATGGCGCGATCGGTGGCCGATGTCGCGTGGCTGCTGAGCGTCATGGCCGGCCCCGACGATCGCGATCCTGGCTCCATGCCCTCCGACCCGTCGTCGTTTCGACAGCCGCTCGGTCGCGATCTCAAAGGCGTCCGCGTCGCATGGTGTCCCGATCTCGGCGGCCTCCCACTCGACCCGCGTGTGCGATCTGTCCTCAACAGTCATCGAACGACATTCGAGACGCTCGGTTGTGTCGTCGACGATGCGTGCCCGGATTTCACCAACGTCGATTCGGTCTTTCTCACGATCAGAGCCTGGCGCACAGCCGCCGTCCTCGGTCCGCTGCTTCATACCCATCGCGATCAGATGAAGGCGGACGCGGTGAGAGAAATCGAAGCCGGCCTTGCGCTCACGGGGGCGGACGTCGCGCGCGCGTTTATTCAGCACGGCGAACTGCTCGATCGGATGCGGCGCTTCCACGAGACCTATCCGTTCATCGTCTGCGCCGTGAATCAGGTGCCGCCGTTCGACGCCACGCTCGACTGGCCGACGTCGATCGACGGCGTGCCGATGGACCACTACATCGCGTGGATGAAGTCGACGTACTGGATCAGCGCCTTGTGTGGCCCCGCGATCTCAGTGCCTGCCGGGTTCACTCCGGAAGGGCTGCCGGTCGGGATCCAGATCGCCGGCCGTCGTCACGATGATCTCGGTGTGCTGCAACTCGCGCATGCGTTCGAACAGGCCACACAGGTCGGCCGCAGGCGCCCGACTAGTCCTTAGTACTTATGCTTGGTTCTTAGTCCGTCCCTGGTCCTTGGTCCGTCCCTGGTCCGTCCTTGGTTCTTGGTCCGTCAAAGCGCCAAGGACCAGGGACCACCGACTGTCAGTGCGTTCCAGTCACCGCCTTGGCCTTGATCGTCTTCACCATCTGCGCGTAGGGCTCGATCACGCCATGCACCGGCACGTCGCGATCGACTTTGAGCTTTCTCTTTTCGACGTTGGCCAGCACGTTCTCGCCCCACGGGTGCTGCTGCCAGGTGGCATCGTAGAGATCCGCCTGCACGAGCAGACGGTCGCGCGGCACGTAGGCAAAGAGGTTCGTGCCCTCGCGTGGGTTGTCGAGCAGGTGATAGAGCTGCACCTCCATCGACTTGTCCTTGAGCGTCAACTCGTCGTCGACGAACTGGAAATCAGCGGCCCGCGGGTTCTTCTGCAGAGCATCGGGCTCGATGGTGTGCGGCCGCGCGAGCAGATCCTTGAAGAAGGCTTCGTTGTCGCGATGAGTCACGATCGTCAGTCCTTCGGCCACGGCCACGCGCAGGCCCCCGGAGTGGTCGAAGTGATGATGCGACACGATCGCGGTGGTGAGCGGCTTTTTACTGAGCGTGCGCGCCTTGTCGATCACCGCCTTCGATCGAGCCTCGTTGAGCGGCGCCTCGTAGAGCACGAGGTGGTCGTCGAACTCGAAGACGATGCTGCGGTGGTTGCCCGATCCGGCCAGCCACCAGATGCCTTTGGCGACAGGCTCCGCGGTCACCGTGATCGGCGGCGTCGGCGGCAGAGGCGCCTCTCGCACGTTCTGGGATGCCGCCAGGTTGCCGACGTCACCATCGACCGCGTTCTTCGAGACCCGCAGATCGAACTGCAGGTATTTGTCCATCTTCGTCGTGAGGCGACGCGGCAGCTTCAGATCGCTCGCGTCCTGATAGTCCGCGAACGACGTGACGATCGCCACATCGCCCATGTTGGTGTTGTCGTTCATGTATGTCACCTGCGACGGCAGGCGCGTCGAGCGATCGACGGCAAGCGTCAGCATGTCGCCCGCCGCGGTGGTGACATCGACCCGATCGACTGCGCCGTCCGCACGGGCGTTCGTCAGCTTCGCGTCCGGATTGAGCGCCGCGAGCATGATGGTGATCGGGTGCTGGAGCAGCTCGAGCCGTCGGTCGCGCGCCGCTGCCGCACCCGCGCGCGTCATCGCGCCATCCGGTGCTACGTTATAGGCGGTGTCGCCGTCGAGCCCCTGCGTCTGCTGTTGCGTCGTCGCGCCGGCAAACAGAAACTGCGCCTCGCGCCGCTGACGAACACGAGTACGGCCGTTCGGAAAGTCGATCGCCCGGCTGTACTCGGTGACCTTCCAGACCGGGAGCTCGTCGTTCGGCATCCGGTTCTGGCCTGCATTGGGTGCGCTCCCGCTGCCCTCGATGGTGAGCGTCTTCACTGCACGAATCCGATCTGCGCCGCCAAGCGCCGCCGCCGCGTCGTCGATGATCTTGCGCTCGGGAGGCGTGGATGAACAGGCGGCGATGAAGACGGTCGCGATGATGAACGCAGCAATTCGGTTCATGAAAGAGCTCCCTCGCTAGCTTTGTAGGCCGGGCCTGTTCTTCAGGCCCGGCGTTCACAGGACCCTACGTACGCATCAACACTGTCCCCAACGCCGATCTAATCGCACCGAGCGGGTCGTTCTGAATACTCTTGGATCGCCACGCGACGAACCCGTCCGGGCGCACGAGTGCGGCGCCGTCTGCCGTGAGTCCATAGGCCGCCGGAAACCGCTCGTCCTCAATGATGTGCGCATCGAGCTCGAGCCCGGCGACTTCCTGTGCGGCGGTTCGCGCGGCCGGAACCCATGCCTCACCCGCCGGGGGCGTCAGTACTGTGAACGACCGGCCGTAGAAATCGAGCGTGGAGATCTTCTTGCCGTTGTGCTGGATCCAGAGGTGCGGCGCTCTCGAGCCGGGACGGCCGAACGATTCGCGGGGATCCTCATGCCCGCGATCCAGATCTTCTTCGGCGACGACGGCGGGCGAGCGATACAAGTACCCTGCTTCGATATTGAAGTCGTTGGCGAGTGGCTGATAATCCTTTGCCCCCAGATACGTCGCCGATCGCGTCACGTATCGGGTGTAGGCCTGTTCAACGGTGAACTTCGATGCCGGCCGCCGCTCGGCGTCGTAGGTCTCGAGCAGCGCCGGACCTGCCACTCCCTTCAGCACCAGCGCCAGCTTCCACGCGAGATTGTGCCCATCGTGAATCCCGGTGTTTCCGCCGAAGCCGCCATTGGGAGGCATCAGGTGCGCGGCATCGCCCGCGATGAAGACCCGACCATTGCCGAATCGCCGGGCCACGTCAGAGGTTGCACGCCACCGCGCGACGCCATCGATCGTCACTGGCAGGTCGGGCACACCCGCACCCGCGCGCACGAGCTCGATGAGTCGCGATTCGCGCACGTCGTTGGCCGGACTCGCCGCTTCGGGCCGCGACGTATCGCCGACGGTGTTGACGACGAGAAAGCCTGAGTTGCCGTCCTTGTCCATGCGATAGAAACCGGAGAGCTCGGCATTCTTCACGTAGATGACGCTGAGCGCCTTGCCGACAACGTACTTCGCCAGCGGCGCGTGGAAGTAGATCGTGATGGCGTTGGAGAAGACGCCGCGGCCGTCGAACTCGATGTCGAGCAGCTCACGGACCCGGCTGTGTGCGCCATCGGTGCCGACCAGATACTTCGCGCGAATCTGCTGGTCGCGGCCCGAGGCAATCTCCTTCACCGTGGCGGTGACCCCATCCCCGTCCTGTTCGAGGCCGATGACTTCATGCCCCTCGATGACCCGTGCGCCCGCCTTCTGCGCCCGCGCGCGCAGAATCGGCTCGAGGCCGGGCTGCGTGACGAAGAGCCGCCGGCACGGGCTGAGCGCATCCACTCCTTCGTTGAGGCTTGGAATGAGACCAGCCAGCTGCTGTCCCGCGAGCGTGTCCATCAGCACCACCGCACCCTCGGGCTCGAACTCCCTCATCGACTGCTCGCGGACCTGATCCTCGATGCCGGCCGCCCTGAACATCTCGATCGTTCGCATGTGGAAGAACGCCGCCCGCGGAACGGGAGATCCGCCGACCAGTCGCTCGACGGCGAGCGATGCGATCCCATGCTGCGCAAGGAACATCGCCGTCGACAGCCCGACGAGCCCCCCACCGGCGAAGAGGACAGGAACGTCATCCACAGCGTCTTTCACGTCAGGCGCGCCTCGTCGAAGCCGCGAGCGCCGCACGCACCCGCGCGTGTGTGAACGGCGCGGTGCGGAGCCTCGCGCCGGTCGCATCGAACACGGCGTTGGCAAGTGCGGCAGCCACCGGCGCGGTCGCGGCTTCGCCCGCGCCGAGCAGCGGCTGATCCGGCCGATCGATCAGGATGACGTCCATCGCCGGCGCCTCGGGGAACGTCAGCACCGGATAGCTGCCCCAGTCGACGCTCGTGACGCGTGAACGATCGAACGTGGTTTCTTCATGAAGCGCGCGACTGAGCGTCTGAACGATGCAGCCTTCGACCTGGTTCCTCAACGCATCGGGGTTCACGATCAGCCCGCAGTCATGGACGCAGACGATGCGCCGCACAGCAATGCCACCGGTGGCGGGATCGACCGCGACATCCATCGCGATGGCGACATAGTTCTCCGCCTGTTTGTAGCGTGCGTACGCCATGCCCCGTCCGACCAGCAGGCTCCCTTGCTTCGCCTGCGGATTCGGTGAGACACGCGCCTGCCAGCCGATTCTCTCGGTGGCGCGGCGGATGACCTCGACCGCCCGAGGATCGGTGAGCCGGCTGAGACGGAATGCCACCGGATCCGATCCGATCGCGTATGCGATTTCGTCGGTGAACGACTCTACCGCGAACACGTTGGCGATCTTCCCGGGCGCACGGAGATTCGAGATCGGAAGGGGCGACTCCTTCAACGAGTGCACGACAACGCTGACGGCGTCTGCCGCGTAAGGGGGATCGCCGTTCTGCGAGAGCAAGCCGGCGTTGCGTCCGTTCTCCTGCTGAAGGCCGGCCGCTTCGGCCGCCAGTAACGCGCGGGCGCCGGGCATCTGCATCGGCAGCCACATCTGGTTGTCCCAGGCGACGATGCGTCCGCTTGCATCGAGGCCGGCGCGCAGATCCAGCAACTGCTGCGGACCCTTTGGATCCCAGGCCAGTTCGTCCTGCCGCGACCACTGCACCCGCACCGGCTGGCCAAGCGTCTTCGAGAGCAGCACCGCATCGGCGGCCACGTGATCGCTTCCGTTGGTGCCGTACGAGCCCGACCCTTCAGCAAAGATCACCCGCACCTTCTCTGCGGGCAGTCCAAACACACGTGCGAGGTTGTTGCGCAGGCCGTGCGTCCCCTGCGACGCGGACCACACCGTCGTCGTGCCATCGGCCTTGACGTCGGCCACCGAGCACGACGGTCCCAGCGAGGCGTGGCTCTGCATCGGCCAGAAGTAGCTTGCCGAGAGCATCTTCGATGCTCCCTGCAGTGCACCGCGCACGTCGCCCTTGTTCACGACCGACTGATCGCGGTCGATTGCGCCGTCGCGCGCCCATCGATCGAGCCCGGCGCTTCCTGGCAGACGCGGCGCTTCGCTCCACGTCGCCTTCAACGCCGACGCCCCTTTCACCGCGGCCCACTCTCCTTTCGCCACGACCGCGAGGAAATTCCCCAGGCGCACCGCGCGCGCATCGGGAATGCCTTTCAGCGACGAGTCATCGACGGCGGTCAGCGTCGCGCCGACCGAAGGCGGACGGACAACGCGCGCATGCAGCATGCCTGGAACTTTGACGTCGTGCACGTAGGGATGACGCGCAGCGGTCTTCGCGGGCACGTCGGGACGCAGCAGCGGCTTGCCGACCACGTTGTATTGCGCTGGCGATCGCAGCGGCGCCTCGGCATCGACCTTCACCGAGAACCGACGATCGCCGATCAGGTCACCGACCGTGACGCCCGCACCGCCTGAGAGCGGCCGCACCTCGCCATCGGCGATGGTCAGATCGGAGGCCGGTCGATTGAGCCGGGTCGCACCCAACGCGAGCAGCGCCTGCCGGGCGCTCGCCGCCGCCTGACGAATCTCGGCACCACCTCGGGTCAGACCCGTGCTGCCGCCGGTGCCGCCCTGATCGGGACAGATGCCGGTATCCCCATCGATCACGGTGATGCGTGCCGCCGGCATGCCGAGCTCTTCCGCCGCCATCTGCGCAACGGCGATGCGCAGTCCGGTGCCGACGTCGACTTTGCCGCTGTAGATCGTCGCGGTGCCGTCGGCATGAATTGCGATGAAGCTGTCGACGTCCGCCGGATCAAGGGGCTTGTCGAGCGGCTTGCCAATCGGAGTCTGCGCCCACACATGTTCGGGACGCCAGTTGCTGAAGGAGAAGGTCACGACGAGTGCCCCGCCAGCTTTGAGCAGCTCGCGTCGCGAGAGCGTGAGGAGGGTGCTCATGGTTCTTCTCCTCTACGCCTGCGCCGCGCGCATGACCGCGCGCAGGATGCGCGTGTGCGTACCACACCGACAGATGTGACCGGCAAGCGCCTGCCTCGCCTGATCGAGCGTCGGCCTCGGCGTGCGTGCCAGCAACGCGCGTGTCGCCATGATCATCCCGTTGGTGCAATACCCGCACTGCGCGGCCTGCTCGGCGATGAACGCCGCCTGCACTTTATCTGGTGAGTCGAGGCTCCCCGTCCCTTCGAGCGTCATCACCGTGCGATCGCTCACGCGGCTCACTGGTGTCGTGCACGACCGGATCGGCGCACCGTCGACATGCACCGTGCACGCGCCGCATTGGCCAAGCCCGCAGCCGAACTTCGGTCCGTGCAGATCGAGCGCGTCGCGCAGCACGTACAGCAGCGGCTGGTCGGGATCCCATGAATCGACGGACACCGGTTTGCCGTTCAGCCGGAATCGATAAGTGGGCACCGCGATATTGATCCTCGAAGCGGAGAAGAATTCAAGCGGTATACTGCGCACTCCGAGGTCAAAGGAGCACAACGTCATGACGAGATCGTTGTTGGCCGCATTCCTGTCGGTGGTGGCTCTGTCCGTTGGTCTCAATGCGGACGCGAATCACCCGACTGGCACCAAGGGCCTTCTGCTCATCGACAAGCTGGGCAGCACGATTCGCTTCTTTGACCCGACAACGTTCAAGGAGCGATCGAGCATCAAGGTCGTGACCAACCCGCACGACTTCGCGTTGTCGGCGGATCGCAAGACGGCGTACGTGCCTCTTTATGGTGACGGGGTCTACGGGCGCAACCCGAATCCGGGCCACGAAGTGCTCATCGTCGACCTGGAGGCGGCGAAGGTGGTCGGCTCGGTTGATGTGTCCCCGTATCGCGCGCCGCACGGCATCCAGATCGACAACAGTGGAACGCTGTATGTCACCAGCGATCTCGACCGCAAGCTGCTGGTGATCGATCCGAAGTCGCGCAAGATGGTGAAGGCGATCGACACCGAAGGCACGACGCACTGGATCGGCATCCTGCCGAACGGCAGCAAGATCTATGCGACCAACAAGAACGACGGCCCCTTCATCAGCGTCATCGACGTCAAGGCCGGCAAACTGGTCTCGAAGATCGATGTCCCAGGTGGCACGCAAGGGGTCGCCGTGTCACCGGACGGCAAGCAGGTGATCGTCATGGCGTCGGCCAACTCGACGGCGCTCGTCATCGACCCGGCGACGGACATGATCATCGATCGCATCACGCTGAAGGATCAGAAGGGCGGAGCCTACAAGGTCTACTACAGTCCCGACGGCAAGTACCTCCTGACGATGAACCTCGGCTCGACGTTCATCAACATCTTCGACGCCAAGGATCTCCATGCCCCGCAGCGGACGGCGACCGTCGGCAAGGACCCGATGGGCATGGCGTTCTCGGCCGATGGCAAAACGCTGCTGGTCGCCAATCACGGCGATGGCAGTGTCTCGGTCATCGATCTCGTGAAGATCGAAGCCGTCAGCAAGTTCCAGGCGGGGACGGGTATCGAGACCCTGACGTACTACTAGAACCAGAGTCTCCTATCACCAACGATCACCAATCCAAGATCGTCAAATTACCATTGCTCTCGCCGCCCGGCCGGTCGGTCGGTAAACCGATTGACTTCCCGTCGGACGAAGCGTAGATTCCACGCCACTGATCTATCAGTGATCCGGTCTGCGCGAGGCCGAATCACTCGTACCCCAACCGGTCACCCCATGGTCGGGCGTCTGCCGTGCCGCAGCGCCCAGGAGGCGAGAACACATGCGTTCCGCGTTCAGGTGTGCCGTCGCGTTGGTGTGGACGGTCCTCCTCCCCGCAGCTGCGTTTGCCCAGGCGTCGATTGCAGGCACCGTCAAAGACACGTCCGGTGCGGTCCTGCCCGGGGTCACCGTCGAAGCGGCAAGCCCGGTACTGATTGAAAAGGTCCGCACTGTCGTCACCGACAGCAACGGTCGGTTCCAGATTGTCGACTTGCGCCCGGGCGCGTACACGGTCACCTTCACGCTCGCCGGGTTCAACACGTTCAAACGGGACGGCGTGACTCTCAGCGGCGCCGCGGCGTCGACCGTCGATGCGGAACTTCGCGTCGGGTCTCTTGAAGAAACGATTACGGTGACGGGTGAATCGCCGATCATCGACACTCACACCCTCACCAAACAGCAGGTGTTGAGCGCGGACGTCGTCGACGCTCTGCCGAGCGCCCGCAACTACGTCACGCTGGGACGGATGGTGTCGGGCACCAACGCGACCGGCAACGGCTCCAACGACGTCGGCGGATCGCTGATTCAGGATGTCGGCGGCAGTCTCACGGTTCACGGCAGTCGCGCCACCGATCAGCGCGTGACCGCAAACGGCATCAACACGATGACACTGCAGGCGGGCGGCAACATCGGCGGCCAGACACCCGATGTCGGCTCGGCGGCGGAAGTGACCATCGATACGACGTCCCTCTCGGCGGATCTTCCAACCGGGGGTGTCCGCATCAAACTTCATCCCACGCGACGGCGGCAACCGGTTCGCCAACTCCACCTTCTTCAACTTCACGAATCAGGGTCTGCAGGGCGATAACTTCTCCGACGAGCTGAAGGCCGCGGGCCTCGCCACGCCGACCAAGATCGACCACACGATCGATCTCAACGAATCCTTCGGTGGTCCGATCAGCCACGACAAGGTGTGGTTCTGGTTTTCGACACGTATCAACCAGGTCGAGGGCGAAGCGGGCATCTTCACCAACGCCAACGCGTTCAAGCCCGACCAGTGGCTGTACTCGCCGACGACGACGCCGGCGACGAACAAGGGACAGCAGTTCAACAACAGCCTCCGCATTACGTATCAGGTCACGCCGAAGCTGAAGGTGGCGGGCACCTACAAGGCCGACAAGTGGTGCAACTGTCCGAACCAGATCAGCGCGACCCGGGCACCCGAAGCCGCGCGCGACCGCCGATTCCCGCGTTTGCGCCAGGAGCATGCAGAAGTCACATCGCCGGTGACCAACAAGCTGCTGTTCGAGGCGGTCGGCATGCACCTGTTCGAGCGCTGGGGCGACATGCACCTGCGCGCCAACGGGGGCTCGCTCGAGGATCCTGCGCTCGAAGCGCTCCTGCCGCAGCTGATTTCCGTGACCGAGCAGAGCAACAACCTCATTTACCGCGGCCGCGAGATCAACAACAACACGCTGGTGCCGAACTGGGCGTATCGCGCTGCGGTCTCGTATGTGACCGGCACGCACGCGATCAAGACCGGTTTCAATCGCACGACCGGATTCCTGAACGAGTATCAGTACGCGATGAACCCGGTGAGCTACCGGTTCAACGGCGGCGTCCCGAATCAGATCACGATGATGAACCGGCCGTACACCGCGATTTCGAACATGGACAACGATCTCGGCATCTTCGCGCAGGATCGCTGGACCATGAGCAAGCTCACGCTGAACCTCGCGCTGCGCTTCGATGTGTTCCAGACCAGCTTCCCCGAGCAGACGGTCGGTCCGGCACCGCTGACGCCGTCGCGGAACATCACGTTCCCCGAAACCGACAATCTGAACTGGAAGGACGTCAGCTATCGCACCGGCTTCGTCTACGACCTGTTCGGCGACGGCAAGACGGCCATCAAGGTCGCGGCCAACAAGTATCTACTCGGTCAGACCCTGAATGGCATCGGCCGCAACCCGAACCCCGTCCTCGCGATGACGCAGTCGGTCAATCGGTCCTGGACCGACGGGAATCGCGACTACATCCCGCAGTGCGACCTGCTGAATCCGCTTGCCAATGGGTTCGGACAGGACACGTGCGGGCAGATCTCCGATCTCGCGTTCGGCACCGTCAAGCCGGTCGATTTGTATGACAAGGATCTGACCACCGGCTGGGGCCATCGTCCGCAGAACTGGGAATTCTCCACCGGCGTGCAGCACGAGCTGGTGCGCGGCCTCGCGCTCGACATCGGCTACTTCCGTCGTGTCTGGAAGAACTTCGAGGTCGTCGACAACCTGCTGACCGCGCCCGAGGATTTCACGCAGTTCAGCCTGACGGTCCCCACCGATCCGAACCTCTCGACCAGTGGTCGGACGCTCACGGGCCTCTACAACGTGATCCCGACGAAGTTCGGGCAGGTCCAGAACCTGCACGCGCTCTCGGACAAGTACGGCAAGCAGATCGATCACTGGAACGGCCTCGACGTCAGCCTCACCGCCCGCATGCAGAACGGACTCGTGCTTTCGGGTGGTATCAGCAGCGGCAAGCAGGTTGAAGACAACTGCGAGATCGTCGCGAAGCTGCCCGAGATGCTGAACCTCAGCGCGGCCGACGCCGTCGCCGCCAGCACCGCCGGTGCACCGGCGCAGTGGCGCCCGGCCGACTTCTGCCACCGCGAGCAGCCGATGCTGACCGGCGTGAAGGCGCTCGCGATGTACGTCGTCCCGAAATTCGACGTGCAGGTCTCGGGCTCGTTCCGCAGCACGCCGGGAACGACGCTCTCCGTCGGTTACACGGCGACGAATGCGATCCTCGCGTCGAGCTCGACGCTCGGCCGCACGCTGTCAGGCAACGCGCAGAACATGGTGATCGGCTTCGAACAGCCGAACGCCCGGTTCACCGATCGCCGTAACGAGCTCGATTTGCGGATCGGCAAGGTGTTGAGGTACCAGCGAACGCGAAGCGTGATCAGCCTCGACATCTACAACGCGCTCAACTCCGACGCGATGATCGTGCAGAACCAGGCCTACGCGTCGTACCTGCGGCCCGTGGAGATCCTCAACGCCCGGTTGTTCAAAGTGAGCTGGAACTTCGACTTCTAGAAGGAACGGAGGTCGTCGGAGGAAGCGGATTAACAGGAGGAACGGAGGAACGGAGAACGAACGGAAAAGCCGTTTGATCTCCGTTCCTCCGTTTTTCCTGTTAATCCGTTTTCTCCGTACCCTCCGTTACCTCGAGACCATCAGTCGCGCGGGCCGGTGTATTGCTCGATTGGCGGCGTTCCGTGCGTATGGAAGCTGTCGATCGTCTTGAGCCCCCACGCCTGCCCTTTTTTCCGCTCGGCTTCGGTCCACACGATCGGCTTCCAGTCAGGGGCGAGCATGAGTCGAGCCCCCGCGCTGTCGAACTCGATGCGGTTGCCGCCGGGTTCGTAGACATAGAGGAAGAACGTCTGCTGCACGGCATGCTTGTGCGGCCCGGTCTCGATGTACACGCCGTTCTCGAGACAGATGTCGGCGGCGCGCAGCACCTCGTCCTTCGAGTCGACCGCCCAGGTCGCGTGGTGGAACCGCCCGTGCGCGCCGTAGTGATCGTGTGTGAAGGCGACGTCGTAGGTCTTGTTGTTGCAGGTCACCCAGCAGCCGGCGACCTCGCCGCTGTCGAGCACGATCATCTCGGTCGTGCGCATGCCGAGGATGTCTTCCATGAACCGTTGAAGGACGACCACGTCGGACGTGAGCAGGTTCAGGTGATCGAGGCGTCTCACATTCGCGCCGCGCGCGGGAAACCGCATCGCCTGGTTCTTGAGCGACGGCTTGAGCTCGGGCGGCGCTTTGTACCACTCGGTCTCCCAGTACAGCTCCATGTTGTGGCCGTCGGGTGTCGTGAACGCGTACGCAGGTCCGTGGCCGAGATCGCCCCTGGTCCATCCCTTTCCGAGGCCCGTACGTTCGATGATGCCGACGCGGCGCTGCAGCGCTTCGGGGCTGCTCGCGCGGAATGCGAAGTGCCCCATGCCGGCGACGTTCGCCGCGGTCAGCTTGAGCGTGTGGTGCTCGTAGTCGTCCCAGCCGCGCAGGTAGACCGAATCGCCCTTGCGGGTCGTTTCGGTCATCCCCATGACGTTGACGAAAAAGTTGAGACTCTCCTCGGGTTTCGGCGTCAGCAGTTCGAGGTGCGCGAGATGGGCAAGGTCGAACGCTCGTAATGTCGAAGTATTCATCTACTCTGCAGAGCTCCTGGTCCCATTCTCACGAAGCGCCTTGAGCGCCAGCCGTTCGTCGTGTCCGGGATCGTTGACCAGCCGCGCTTCCGTACCGGCTCCAAAGACCATCGTCGGACGTTCGTCGGCGTTGAACGGCTTCCACTGTGGGATGCCTTTGTGGTTCGGATTGCCGGTGCGTGCGAACGCGACCCACGCGACGCTCATCTGATCGGCGATCTTCTGAGCGGCCGGCGAGGTGCCGGTGTAGACCTTGCCCGCCTCGAGATTGTCGAAGACGAACGGAATCTCCATGCAGTGCATCGCTTTCAATCGGCCGTCGCGCACCGGCGAGTAGTACTCGAAGCGATACATGTAGACCGGGGCGCCTTTCTGCGCCGCCTTGCGTTCGGCCTGGGTGTCGACCATCTGCCGGAAGAACGAGTTGTCGGTGTCGAGGCGCAGGAAGAGATCGATGTTGTCGCGCCCCGGCTGGTTCTTGCGATAGAGCGCGATCAACCGATCCGCATCCGCGTCGCTGCCACGCACGCTCGCCTTCACCCGTGCCTTGAGCTCGGCATCGTCGATTTGATGCAGCCGCGCATCGGGCGCGAAGAACGTGACCTCCGTCGCTGTCGTACCGGTCAGGAACGGCACGCTCGCCGACATCGCCGGCGCGGTCGGATCGAATTGATTCGACGGCAGCGACGTGCCATCGAGCACCGGGCCGAAGTTCAATCCGCCCCCTCCCGGACCGCCGGCGCGGGCGCCCGCGGGCGGACGGAGGACGTCGATCAGTTCCTGCATCGATTTTGCCTGCAGCTGATCGAGCTGATCGGGCTTGATGTTGAGCCGCGCGAGCACCTGTTCGGTCGTCTTGATCGCCTGCTCCTTCGGTGTGGCGGTGAGCGCCGCGCCGCTCTGCGCGATCGCACGATGGAACAGCCCTTTCGCTGCCGGCATCGCCATCAGCGTGCTGACCTTCCCTGCGCCGCCCGACTGCCCGAAGATCGTCACGTTGGCCGGGTCGCCGCCGAATGCGGCGATGTTCTCCTTGATCCACTCGAGCGCGCGCACGTTGTCGAGCATGCCGACGTTGCTCGCATTGGCCCACTTGCCTCCGAAGTGCGCGAGATACAGATAACCGAAGATGTTGAGGCGATGGTTGACCGAGATCGAGACGACGTCGTGCTTGCGCGCGAGCTCATGCCCCGAGTAGATCGAGTAACTGCCCGACCCGCTCGCGAACCCGCCGCCATGGAACCAGACCATCACCGGACGGCGTCCACTGCCAGGCTTCGGCGTCCAGATGTTGAGGACGAGGCAATCTTCGCTCTGCGCTTCACGCGGATCGGTCGGCAGCATCTCTTCGGGCTCGCCGCCGACGATCTGCGGTGGACGGCCACCCCACTCGAACGCGTCTCGCACACCGGTCCATGACTGCGGCTTCTGCGGCGGCATGAACCGTCCGCCGCCGGCCGTCGACGCGCCGTAGGGCACGCCCTTGAAGACATGCACCGAGTTGTCGACGGAGCCGCGGATACGGCCGGCGCTCGTCGTCACCGTCTCGCCTGGGGTACGAGCGCTTTGCGCCAAGAGGTCGCGATCGATGAGAAGCCCGGCGCCCGCGATTGCGCCATAGCCGATGAAGTCTCGTCGTCTCATGTTTTTTCCTACGCTTCGCCGGGGTTCGTAGAGCGCACGCTTCAGCGTGCGCGCGTGTCCAATTACGATGATTTACACGGCGTCGGATTCCACTTCGAATCGTTCGGCTCTTTCTTCCAGTTCGAGCTCGTCACGAACTGCTGCGCCAGATAGGTCGGATCGTCGACGACCGTCGTCACGACGAACCAGTCGCCCGCGGTCGGATTCGTGAAGCGGATGAAGTATTCGGTGATCGACGCGTTCTGACTGTACGGCACACCGTTACGCCGCAGCCACCCGGGAAGGATGTTCGTCGTCGTGACCTTGAGCTCGCCCCACCGCGGCGAACCGGCACCTGCACCGCGCTCCAGGAACGCATCGAACGCGCCGGCACCGCGCACCCATTCGGCCACCGACGTGCCCTGCAGCGTACGCGCGGGCGGTGTTCCTCCCTGCGCGATCGATGCCGCGGGACCAAACCGCAGCAGACGCGTCTGCTGGCCGGCGTCGCTCTCCATCTTGAGCGTGTTGTCGTCCTGCCAACTGATCTTCAAGCGGCCGGGCATCCGCATCAGACCGCCCACACCGTAGGCTTCGCAGCGCCCATCCATCGACGGGTCCCATGTGTTGGCGACGCGCATGCCTTCTGCGTTCAACGGCACGCTCGTCGTATCGCCTTTCGCGGCGGTGCGCATCCGCCACTGCCAGTCTTCGGTCACCACCGACACCCAATTGCCAGTGAGATCGACCGGCGCGCCCTGACGCGCAGGCGGCGGGGGACCGACCGGCCCGCCGCGACCGCGTCCTCGACCACCGCCGCCGCCAGGCACTGCCGGAGGCGTCTGCCCTTCGGGAGTGGATGCTTGCGACGCGCGCTGTGCAGCCAGAAGCGGCGTCGTCACAGTCCGGCTGAAGCCGGACAC
>Ga0126377_10001330_pt1 | contig 16136 bp, 15 predicted proteins | sample PanSoiMetPlot_22_FD_92647 | JGI IMG/M metagenome (GOLD analysis project Ga0126377, IMG submission 92647) | Tropical forest soil microbial communities from Panama - MetaG Plot_22 | ecosystem: Environmental > Terrestrial > Soil > Tropical forest > Bulk soil | place: Panama | collected 2016-02-17
TCACGGGATCGGTCCAGATGATGCTGCGGTTCACCGCATCCTGATTCGGGAACATGCGCTGCGCCAGGCTCTGACTGACGATGACGACGCGCTCCGAGTCGCGTCGGTCGGCGTCGTTGAAGTCACGCCCCGAAATCAATGGCACGCCGAGCGAACTGAAGAATCCGGGTGAAATGGTGCGGAACCGCGCTCGCGGATCTTCTTCACCGTTGGCCCTGGCGTATCCCGGCGTCGAGAACTGCAAGCCCGGGCCGAACGCGCCCGCGTCGCGCCAGGGGATGGCGGTGCCGACCGACACGCGCACGACCCCCGGCAGCGCGCCGATCTGTCGCATCGCTTCCGAGTAGAAGCCGGTCACCTGCTCGGGCGTGCGTCCCTCGGTGACGACCGGCACCTCGAGTGCGAGCACGTTGTGCATGTTGAAGCCGGTGGAGACCGACTGCAATGCGATGAGCGTCGTCAGCAGCATGCCGGCGCCGGCCAGCAGCACGAACGACGCGGCGATCTGCGTGACCGCAAACGCGCGCAGACGGCGGTTGGTTCCTGGCGTCGTTCGAGTGGTTCCGTTCGAGAGGCCGATGCCATGCGCGGCGTCGGCGCGAGGCAACTTCGGCACAAAAGCGAGCAGCACTGCCGCGATCAACGCGAGACCGACGCCGACCCACAACAGGCTGGCATCGACCGTCACGTCGAGGGCACGTACCGAGAAGCGCGCCGCATATCGACTGAGGACCGTCATCATCGGTCGCGCCATCAGCACACCCAGGATCGCACCGCCGCTGCAGAGCAACAGGCTTTCGGCGAGCAGCGTACGTCGAAGCGCCCACGACTTCGCGCCGAGCGCGGCGCGGACCGCGAGCTCACCTTCGCGGCGAACCGACCGCGCGAGGATCAGGTTCGCGACGTTCGAGCACGCGATGATGAAGACCAGCGCAGACGAGGCGAGCAGAACCAGCAGCACCGTTCGCGCTCCCGACGTGACCTGATCGCGCAGGCGGAGCGCATTGATGCGGAAATCCGACTTGGGTGAGTACGCTTCAGGGTGTTCCCTCAGGATCGAACCGTGCACGGCCTGAAGCTCGGCGCGCGCCGACTCGAGGGTTGCGCCGGGGGCCAGACGCGCGAAGAGCTCCGTCATGCGATGCACGCGCCCGGTCACCATCGTCGCGGAGAGGTGATGCGGGCTCGTGACGACGTTTGCGATGACCTCGGTCTGCGCGGGATAGGGCACCGAGGGTTCGAGCACGCCGATGATCGTGGCGACGCGCGCATCGAGGCGGACGGACTTTCCAAGCACCGAAGGGTCGCTCTTGAGCGACTCGCTCCAGAAGTGGTGCGTCAACACCACGACGCCCGCCGCGTTCGGGCCATCGTCCTGAGGTCCAATCAGCCGGCCGATCACCGGCCGCAGTCCCATCACATCGAAGTACGACCCACCGACGACGCCGGCGCTGACGACACGCGGCTCACCGAGACCGACGAGCGTGAAGCCGATCGTCGAGAAGTCGCCGATCGACGACACCGTCTTCATCCGCTCGCGCAGATCCTGAATCTCGGGGACGGAGAAGGCGGCGTTCTCCGCGCCCATGCCGCGGGCGCTCTGGCGTATGTAGATGAGGCGGTCTTCGTCGCGGTTCACGAGCGGCTTGAGCAGCACCCCGCGCACCACGCTGAAGATGGCCGCGTTCGCTCCGATGCCCAGGGCAAGCGTGAGCACGACCGTCAGCGTCAGCCCTTTGGCTCGCGTGAGCGATCGAAAGGCATGTCGAATGTCACTGGCGAGGTTCATGGCGCCTCCATGTATACCCCTTCGTCGAACAGGATGGGGCGAAATCGACAAGTCGCTGACGCCGGGTCTTAAAGAACAAGACCCGGCCTACACTGCTCTGTTAGGATCCCGCCGTCATAAATGGGTCGGAGGTCATTTAATGAGGACACTGCTCGCTCTGATATCACTTGTCATGTGTGCGGCATCGTTCGCCGCATGTTCGCAGACACCCGCAGCCGCGCCAGCCACGGCGGCTGCACCCGATCTCTCCAAGGAGATCGCGGCCCTCAAGGCTGACATCGAGACGTTGAAAGGGAAATCGCCGTCTGCGTCGGTCGCGATGGCCGACGTGGGGTTCCACTGGTCGAACCTGTGGTTCGCCGGACAGGCCGGCAACTGGCCACTGGCGACGTTCTACTTCAACGAAGCGAGGAATCATGTTCGATGGATGACTCGCATCAACCCCAACCCCAAGGGCCCTGACGGCATGCCGGTCGACGTCAAAGGCATCTTCGACGGCATCGAGACGAGCACCTTCGCCGACGTGAAAAACGCCATCGACAAGAAGGATGGCAAGGGGTTCGAGACAGCGTACAGGGGCGCGCTCGAGTCGTGCTATTCGTGCCACAAGGCGGTCGGCCGGCCGTACTTGCGACCGGCGATCCCCAAGACACTACCGCAGACGATCATCAATCTCGACGCGAAGGCGAACTGGCCGCAGTGACCGCTGGATCGAACCCGAGCTCGCGACGTGCCTTTTCGATCGACACCGCGCCGTCATCGTCGGCGATGTTGTAGATGCCCGGTGCGCCGCGTGTGACCGCGAGGAACGCGACGCGCGCGGCGGCGTCGACGTGCAAGGCGGGGCGCATTCGCGGCTCAGCCGACCAGGTGCCCGGCCCATAGAAATAGCCGTATCGCAGCACGATGCCGTCGATGCCCGGTGTGCCCAGTACCGCCCGTTCGAGCGCAAGCGCACCGACCGCGACGCCGCCGGGCTCAACCGCATCGCCTTCGGTTCGCGCTCCCTCTCCAGGGGCATAGAGGAACGCGACACTTTGCGCGATGACGCGCGTGATTCCGCTTGCCTGTGCCGCGGCCATCAGGTTGGCCGTGCCTTCGATGCGAAGTCGAGCATTGCGTTCGAGCGCGGCCGCGAACTCCGGCGTGTTCGGCGAGGCCGAGAGATCCGTCAACTGATGAATCACGATCGATGCACGAGCATCTGCCAGCGCGCGTGCGATGGCTGTCGCGTCGAGCACGTCGACGACCGACGGCACCGCGCCGAGACGTTCGATCGACGCCGCCTTCGAAGCGACCCGTGTCGTGCCGATGACCGTGTGACGCGCATCACGCAGCAACGGCACCAGCCGCCGCCCGACGACCCCTGTCGCCCCAGCCAGAAAGATCCGCATCAACGTTCAGTGCGCAAAGAACTCGACGAGTGGCGACACAAGAGCCTGCGCCTTGATCATATGCGTCTGTCCCGGCAGGGTTCGATATGTCGCACGAGGTAGAACGCCGGCGAGCTCGCGCATTGCGTTTCGCATCCACACCGGACTCTTCCCGCCATCCATGACCAGCGTCGGCGACGTTGCGCCGGTCCACTGCGTGCGCGGAAGCGGCCTTCCCTGCTCGTAATCCTTCACCAGCGTGATGTCATACGGAAGCGTGTGCGCGATCGCCGTGAGCTTCGACCATGCCGGCATCACACGCATCAGCGCGATGAAGATCCCCGGCACACCGACGAGCTTCATGAACAGCTTCACCGCATCGCCTGGACGCTGGCTCGCAATCGCGGTGTTCAGCCGCGCGAGGAAGTCATGAGGCATCGGTGCGCGGCTGTCGTCGACGATGAACGGGGCCTCGTAGAGGGCGAGCTTGTCGATTGGCGCACCTCGATGAGCTGCCTCCAACGCAAGCACCGCGCCTGAGGAGATCCCATAGACGAATGCCCTGCCTCCTGCGGCCGCGATGATCGCTTCCAGATCTTCCACTTCACGCTCGATCGCAAACGGCGGCGTGTTGCCGCTCTCACCGCGACCACGCCGGTCGTAGGTGAACACGGTGAAGTGATCGGCAAGTGCCGCCGCTAGCGGACCGCTTGGCCCCGATGCGCGGTAGCACAGCGCGCCGTCGACGAGTACCACTGCCGGCCCCCGACCCACACGGGAGTAGGCAATCGAGGTACCGTCCCGCGATACAGCGGTCCCGTTGTTCGACAGTACGGTCGGCATGTGATTCTCCTGTTACTTCCTGGTAGACGCTTGCTTGCGCAGGCGTTCTTCCTGCTCGCGAAGCTCGGGAGCGAGAGCCGGACCGAAATCTTCCGCCTCGAAGACCTGCCGAATCTCGAGCTCTACGTCGCCGTCCTCGACGGGCCATCGTTTGACCCATTCGATGGCTTCTTCCTTCGACCGCGCCTGAATCATCGAGAATCCCGCGATGAGCTCCTTCGTCTCGGTGAACGGACCGTCAGTAACCGTCCGCTTGCCGCCAGTCCTCGTGACGCGGATGCCTTTCGAGCTCGGGTGCAGGCCGACGCCATCGAGCAGCACACCGGCCTTGGCCATCTCTTCGTTGTACTTGAGCATCGCGGTGATCAGCTCTGCACTGGGAATGATGCCCGCCTCGGTGTTCCTGTCGGCCTTTCGAATGATCATGAATTTCACGGTGTCTCTCCTCCCCTATCTTGACGTCGAACGAATCCCACGGAGATCGACACCCGTGAGCCGGTTTTTCTTCGCCTGGCACATTACCCGTCGATGGGCATCGCCGGCAGCCGCTGGATTCGATTCAATCTCGTCGGGGTGATGGGATTCGTGCTTCAGACCGGGACGCTTTCGCTGCTTGTCCGTAGGGCCGGGCTGGCGACGAGCGTCGCCGTCACGCTGGCCGTGCTCGTTGCCGTCTCGCATAACTTCTTCTGGCACGAGTACTTCACCTGGCCCGAGCGGCCACGCGACACCCGGTTCAAGCGATGGCTTTCGTTCCACCTCTCGACCGGGATCATGTCGGTCCTCAGCAACGTCGTCGTGACGATGGGCGTGATGGCGGTCACCGGCCTCCCGACCGTAGTCTCGAATGTCGTGGCGGTCGCGATCGTCTCGTTCGCCAACTTCTGGGTGAGCGATCGACTGGTGTTCCGACCGTGATGGGCCTGCGCTGGGAATGGGTCGCGCTTGGATACGTCACGTATCTGACGGTGGTCGCACTTGCCGACTCACGCTTCCATCGCGCGCGGGGGCCGACGCTCGTCGCGGCGTTCACCGGGTGGACGGTGTGGGCGATCGCCGGTCATGCCTCTCGCACCCCACTGTTCGAGGTGCTGGTTCCGCTGCCGATCCTGCTCGCGGGGTACTGGCTGTCAGGTTTGTTCTTCGTTCGGCCGATGACCGGCGTCGAGCGGTGGCTGCTGCATATCGACGACTGGAGCTCCAGTCGCTGGCACGTCTCCTGGCCATGGCTCGCGCGCGAGTACTTCGAGCTCGTGTATGTCCTCGTCTATGCGGTGGTTCCTGCCGGGGCGTTCGCGCTCGTACTCGGAGGGCACGCCGCGACCGTTCCAAGGTTCTGGGCGGTCGTGCTCCTCGCGGAGTTTGCCAGTTACGGCATGCTGCCATGGCTTCAGACCCGTCCGCCGCGCGCGATCGAGTGCACGTCCACGCCGCCGTCCATCTTGCGGCGCTTCAACGCAGCGGTACTCGATCGAGGCAGCATCCAGGTGAACACGGTACCAAGCGGCCACTCCGCTGGTGCCTCGGCCACGGCGCTGGCGGTGGCGAGTGCGATGCCGCTCGCCGGCGCCGCGTTTCTCGTGTTCGCGGCGAGCATCGTGGTCGCCACGGTCGTCGGCCGGTACCACTACATCGTCGACTCGGTGCTGGGCGTCCTGGTGGCCGTGGCCTCGTGGTATTTGCTGAGGTCCTGCTGAAGCGGACCCTACTTACGTCGATCGGCGTAACGACTACGCTGTTCTACGTAATGGTGCGGTTCTCCGTAGAATGAATTCACCATGCCCGGGCACGAGTGTTACCACTGCAAGCAGTGGGTCGAAGAGGGAGAGCCGCACGACTGCTGGACGACGACCGAAGCCGCGCTGACGCAGGAACTGTCCGAGGACCTTCGCGACGCATGGGAGCGGCTTCGCGAGACCGCGGCCGAATTCGGCGATCAGCGGATCTACGCGTCGCACAACTCGATCATGTTCGCGCGCAAGTCGTGCTACTTCTTCGTGCGGCCGAAGCGCAGGTGTCTCGAGGTGTGCGTCTTTCTCGGACGCGCGCTGAAGGCGCCTCAGGTGAGGCGCATCCATCAATCATCGAAGACGAAGCTCGCCCACATCATCCAGATCAAGCACCGCGACGAGGTGGAGGCGCCGATCACTGATTGGTTGCGGGAGGCCTACGACTTCTCGAGAGACGCTCCGGTGAAACCCGCCCCGGTACGACTGCCGGCGCACGCCGCGGGATCCCGGGCCAAGGACGGACCAAGGACCAAACCGCGCCCTAAATCGCGCTAGCGCCGCGCGATCACGATGCGCCCCACGGAGCTCGACTGCAGCCCGTCATGACGGTTGGCGAGATAGCGGCGGTTGATCTCGTCGCCGCTAAGGTCATCGACGTCGGTGAATCCAAGGCGATCGAGATCGGCACGGAGCGTCATCGGCTCGAAGAAGGACCGCCACGGCTCGCCCGCCATGTCGAGACGTCCCAGCAGGCGACGGTAGATCTGTCGGCTCACGAACGGCAGCGAGTCGGGTGGAACCGCGTAGTCGAACACGACGCTGGTGCCAGGTGGCAGCGACACAATATCTCCCAGCGTCTTCATCACGGCGGCCCGTTCGAGATACATGACGACCCCGAGCCAGGCAAAAACGGCCGGTCGGGCCGGATCGAATCCAGCCTCGCGCAGGGCCGCCAGTGGCGTCACCGTCGCGAAATCGCAGGAAACGAACGTGACGCGGTCGGGAACCTCGATGCCGCCCGTCGCCAGGCGCTGGCGTTTGCGCTGCTGCGTGTCGGCATGATCGACTTCGAAGACGCGCACGGTCGGATGGGGGTTGCGGTACGCGAACGTATCGAGTCCGGCACCAAGGACCACATACTGCATGACACCTCGGTTGGCGGCACGTGCGATTTCGTCCTCCGCGATACGGCTGCGGACGACAACGATCGCGCGTGTGATCCGGTTGATCGGAGAAGTGTCGTGCTGCTCGGGATGTGCCTGCAGCCGACGCGCCTGCTCGGCATCGATGATGCGGAGCGCGAGCGGATCGGCCAGCACGAGCGGCGAGTCGAGCACCTGGTGCGCGGCGCGTTCGACGGCGACGCGTTCGGCGGTGTGGCTGGGCTGCCCCTCGATCACCGCGCTGGCTACGGCTTGGCGATCATCACCTCGGTCGCTTTCACGACCGCCGTGACCGTGTCGCCTTTCTTGAGAGACATTTCCTCAGCGCTTCGCTTGGTAATGACCGACTCGATCAAACCGCCCGCGACTTTGATCGTGACGTGAACGAGCACGTCGCCGATCTGGATTTCCTCGATCGTGCCCTTCAAGTGATTTCTCGCGCTGAGTGTCATGAATCCCCCCTCCTTGGTCAGCATGACGTGTCGGTGCGACGTGGTCAACGTCGACAGGTGGGAATCAATGCATGTCGGCCAACGCGGCTCGACCGACGCTGACGACAGGGATCTCGATCGAGACGACCGGCTGTCCACGGAGCCGGATTTGGAATCGGTGCGGCCCCTCTTCGAGCAGCTGAATCGACCGAAGCGTCACGAGGACGTACTCGCCGGCCATGTCGATCCTCACCGTGTCCGCCCCCGACCACGCGGCGTGCCGGCCGGTCGCACTGACCATGCCGACGGAGATCGCGATTTCGTCCACAATCTCGATGTCGGTCAGGTGCGCCACCATCATCGTCTGATGGACGGTAAGCGGCACCGTAGGCACCGACAGCGATCGAATGATGCCAATCAGGCAAAGTCGCTCGTCCCGATCGAGAAACGCTGAATCACATAACACCGCCCAGTCGATTCGTGCCATGGCGCTAGCCCTCGTTCGACATCGACTCCGCCATCACGGCCTCGACTGACGTGTCCACGGGTTCTCGAATCGGGGATCACGCAGCACCGCCTCGTCGGTCAACGAATTGAGAAACGCGACGAGATCGGCGCGCTGTTCCCTCGTCAACGAGAACCCGTTGATCGCGGGACTCTTGTTTGGATTGTCATGTCCGACGCCCTGATAGGGCCCGGTCGTGATCGTCCGGCCCCCGGCCGCATAGTGATCGATCGCCTCTTCGAGCGTGGCCACACTGCCGTCGTGCATGTAAGGCGCGGTCACCGCGATGTTGCGCAGCGTGGGTGCCTTGAACTTGCCGACATCCGCGGACTCGTGAGTGACATCGTAGAGTCCCGCGTCGCTGCTCGGATAGGACAGAAGCCCGGGCAGGTTGTAGAGCCCCGTGTTGTGAAGCACGACCGGCGCCGGCCGCCGCGCGGAGCCCATCGATCCGGAGAAGTGCACCCCGCCGTGGCAGGTAAAGCAGGCGAGCGGGCGGCTGTGGAACAACACCTCGCCGCGCTTGGCGGCGTCTGAGATCGCGGCGTCATCGCGTTCGAAGTGATAGTGATCGTATGGCGACCGAGCCGACACGATCGTGCGTTCGAACGTCGCGATCGCCTGAACGACCCGATCGCGGGTGAACGGATGCGGCGCGGTTCCGAATGCAGCGGCGAACAGACGCTCATACGTGGCATCCTTCGCGATGACATCGATCCAGCGATCGGACCGATTCAGTCCGAGCTCCACCGGATGATCGCCATACATCGGTATGAGCGCCTGAACTTCAAGACGAGTCAACGACGGATTGGCCCACGTCAGACCTTGGGCGTAGACCACGTTGACCAGACTCATGCTGCCGCGCGTATGTAACTGGCCCGTCGATCCGACACTCCGCGCGCGCCCGTCGGTGAACGCCCGGCTCTGTTCATGACAGGTCGCGCACGACTGAGTGCCGTTGCCCGAGAGTCGGGTGTCGTAAAACAGGTGACGGCCGAGATCCGCCTTCGCCTCCGTGATCGGGTTATCAGCGGGGACGTCGGGTGCGGGAAATCCAGCGGGCAGCGTCCAGGCGTGGATGCTCTGAGCGGGTACTCGATCGATATTGAACGACGCCAACGCGAAGCCAACGAGCGCAGCTAGGCAGACGCGCATTATCACCCTACTTCTTGACGCGTACCACGTCCAGGCGTTCGAGCATCCGTATCGAGCGTGCCGGGCGGGTGTCGTTGGGGGCGACGATTCGCAGCGGCCCCTGATAGGCGAACAGCGGCTTGCCGTCGATCATGTCGGCGACGATGATCTGGCTCCCGGTGAACGCAGGATCCAGTTCGGCGAGCGAGAAGACCACCTGATAGCCGTCGCTCGCGCTTGCGACGACGTAGGTGGCGACGGTGTTGCCGCGCAGTTCTCCACCGAGGGCAGCGCCGGCGCGTTTCAGAATCTCGCCGACGAGCACGCCCTCATACGAGACGAGGCGTCCGTCCTCGTCTTTGACCTCCACCTTGGCGCGCGGCATTGCCTTCAGTTCATCCGGCGACAGCGTCAGCGGCGTGCGAACGTCGCCGGTCACCTTGAGCGTCGGCGGCGTCGTTTGAGCAGTGGCTTGTTGCGCCGCCTCTGCTCGCGGCGCGATCGCCCATGTCGCGAGGAGGGCGCTACCGAGTCCGGTCAGAACATCTCGACGCGTCGTCATAGTGATTCCATCGTTCATAGGCCGATACGGGTCTTGACGTAAAACGTGCGTCCGGGCTGGGGAAAGCCCCATGCGGGCGAGTAGTCCTCGTCGGCCAGGTTCTTCAATCCGACCACGACGTCGAATGTGCCGGCAACCGCATATTGCGCCGCGAGATCGACAAGCGAGTAGGACCCGGTCCGCACCGGAGGAGACGGTGGCGTCGTGGGATTCACGTCGCTCCACCGATCGCCGGCGAGATCCAGGCTTGGCGTGATTGTCAGCCTCGCAACCGGCTTCCATGACGCGTACAGGAACGCCTTGTTATTCGGCACGCCGGTGCGCTCGAGACTGGGCTGTAACGCGTCCCGGATCGTCATGCTGATCGCGGTGTAGTTCACGCCCACCGTCAACAGGTGGTTGATACTGGCGTCGACCGAAAACTCCGCGCCATAAAAATGCCCATTGCCGACATTCTGTGTCTGTGTCGTCGCATCCGACAGCACGACGGTCTGAATGAGATCCCTGACGTCGCTGTAGAACACGGCCCCTTCGAGTCGAACAGTCTGAGACGCCCGCCCTTTCCAGCCGATTTCGAGATTGGTCGCGCGCTCGGGACCGAGGTCCGGATTTGGAGTAGCCGTACCAAACCGAGTGCTGTACAGCTCGAAGATCACCGGGAAGCGGGCGCGATCCGAGACGCTCGCGTGCACTGCCGCGGACTTGCTGTAGTGCCAGATCGCGGCCGCCTGCCAGTTGAAAGCGTCCGAGCCGCCGCGCGGATTCTCAAACAGCCCGAGCGTGGCGTTGAACTCCTCCGCCTTGGTGATGTCGTACTTGTCGTAGCTGATGCCTCCGACGAGATCCACCGAGCCTGTGGCGTGGACGGTGTCCTCGAGCGCGAGCGACCACGTGTCCTGCGATTGAGTCTGCACTGGTTCCTGCGAGCTCAACGTCGGGTTGGTCGGTCGATTGAACTGTTGCTCCTTGTGAACATCGGTTCGATAGTGCGCTGCCGCCCTGACGGTGTTGGCTCGTGTGGGCGTCGTGCCGAACTCGGCGCTCACACCGTATGCGTGGTCATCGTAGGGACTCCGGAAGCGGCCGTTCGCGGACTGTGTGGTGTAGGTGATGTCGTCGAAGGCGTCCAGACCGTTCGCGAAAGTGTTGGAGTAAATCTTGGTCTTCACATACGACGTCCGAGCAACCTGTGTCTTCGACAGGAACGACGTGTTCTGCACGTCCCAGTATGGCCACCGCCAGAAGCTGTTTGGTGGCACCGGAGGGCTGTTGAAGACGTTGAGGGGAGCACCTTTCTCACCCAGCTGCTTGATGAAGTTGAAGGTGTACTCGTCGGTCGTGTTCGGCGTCCAACCTGCCTTCAGGTTATAGCGCGAGTCCGACGAGTCGGAGCTCAGGCGGCGGCCGACTGGTTGCAGAGACCCGGCTGTCGGCTGATAGTGGCCCGACAGCGACCAGAAATCGCGGTCGGCGTAGTTGGCGCTTCCCTGAAGGTAGTACTTCGGCTGCCGCGTACCGATCATCGCGTATCCGTTCCACCCTTCGGTGTCCGTGCGGCCGCCGGTCCAGATGCTGCCCTCGGCTTCGAAAGCTTTCGTCGGCTTTCGCGTCACCAGGTTGATGGCTCCGCCCATGGCGCCCGGACCATCCAGGACCGACGCGTATCCTTTCTGAATCTGAACTTCGGCGATGTCGGCGGTGAGAAAGCGCGCGAAGTCGAGCCGGTTGTCAGCGGGAAGATAGATGCGCACGCCGTCGACCATGAGCGGCACCTGCCACCGGCCGAACCCGCGTACGAAGATGTCGCTTTCGTTGCGGCGGCCGTTCGCATCGAAGGTGCTCACCACACCTGGCACGATGTTCACCGCCTGATCGAGCGACTTGCGATCGAAGGCCCAGATCTGATCGCTCGTCAGGATTGCGCCGCCCACTCCAGGTTGTCCTTCCGGGCTGCCGACGACAACGATCTTCCCCATATCGAAGACGTAGTCAGGCTGCGAGGGCACCTGCGGCGCCGCTTCCTGTGTGGTCGCTGGCAGTTGCGTTCCTGTTCCCTGCTGCTGCGCAGACACTATGGTCGGCGCAGCCACGAGCAGCACGGCCATCGACAGCACGGCCACGCCGGTGACAGGCCCGGTCTTCCCCGCAAACGGTTTCATCGGCGAAAGCTCCTCCCGGAAGAAGCCTTCTACCGTACTAGCCCGTAACAGGCAATATGAGCCGGGTTAGCAAGTCGATTTCGTACGATTTGATCGCGAGGGGAATCAGTTTTCCGTCGGCGTCCTGAGCGCCGAATCGACGACGATGACGTCGAGCGGCGGGCGACGGGCGTCGAGTGAAGACCGGCCTGCGCCAGCGGAGTCGAGAACTGTTGCTGAGAGAAGAAGGCTGTCAGCGATCGCGCGGGTCGTGCGGGCTGATACGAGGACCTCGCGGGTCGAGTTCAGCGGACACCGAGCGGCGCGACCGCCGATTCGATCGACTCGATATCGACAGGTTTGATCAGGTGATGATGGAACCCGGCCTCGCGCGTCCGTCGCAGATCCGGCTCCTGACCGTATCCGGTGACGGCGATGAGTCGCAGGTCCTCGAGCCCGGGGATTTCGCGAAGGTGTGAGGCCAGCTCGTAGCCGTCCATCACCGGCAGGCCGATGTCGAGAAAGGCCACCACCGGGCGGAACTCGGCCGCCACTTGCAGCGCCATCGGGGCGTCGTACGCCACCCGCGTGTCGTAGCCTTTGAGGCTGAGCGCAACGGCCAGCATTTCCGCGCCGTCCTGATTGTCGTCGACGACGAGCACGCGCAGTGCGCCCTCTCGAACAGGGGGCAGCGCGACGGGAACCGTCGGTGAAGGCATTCCAGTGTTCTCCTTGGGTTGTGCGATGGTTGGCAGGCGGACGATGAACTCGCTGCCGCGTCCGGGGCCTTCACTGTCGGCCGACACTCGACCGCCGTGACGTTCGACGAGATTGCGAACGATCGCGAGACCAATTCCGAGCCCGCCTTGTGAACGATCGATCGCCTGCCGCCCCTGGACGAAGAGGTCGAAGATGTGAGGAAGCACGTGCGTCGGGATGCCCATCCCGGTGTCCCGTACGCGCAGGACGATCTCGCCGTCCTCGACCTCGGCACGCACGACGATGTGTCCACCTTTCGGTGTGTACTTGGCAGCGTTCGTCAACAGGTTCGAGACGACCTGGCTCAGACGCGTCGGATCGCCGTTGACGTGCAGCCCGTGCCTCGGGACCTCGACGGTCAGCAGATGGCTGCGCTGTTCGAGCAGCGGACTGGCCATCTCGATCGCTTTGGCCACGACGTCGGACATCTCGACGTCCTCTTTTCTCAGTTCGACCTTGCCGCGTGCGATCCGCGACACGTCGAGCAGATCGTCGACGAGCCTGGTCAGATGATTGACTTGGCGCTCGATGATCGTCCGCGCCCGCTCGGATCCGTCGTGGCCGCTGAGTTTCATCAGCTGCAGCGCGGTGAGGATCGGCGAGAGCGGATTCCGGAGCTCGTGACCGAGCATGGCGAGGAATTCATCCTTGGCCCGGTTGGCCTCCTCGGCCTTCGCACGCAGCTCGTTGACCTGCGTGAGCATGTGCTGTGCGTGCAGCAGATTCCGCACACGGACCGCGAGGTCCTTTTCGGAGAACGGCTTCACGATGAAGTCCTGTGCGCCGTCGTCGAGCAGCTTCATGATGCGGTCTTCGTCCGCCTTGGTCGAGAGCAGCAGGACCGGCGTCGACCGCAGCTCGGGCTCCTTGCGCATGTCAGCGATCATCTCGTCGCCGCTCATCGTGGGCATCGCAATGGCGGAGAGCACGAGGGTCGGACGAACGCGGAGCGCGTGGTCGAGTCCCTCGCGCCCGTCGAACGCCTGGATCACCTCGCCATGAGACGAGAGGCACTTCGCGATGAAGTGGTTCGTCTCCACGTCGTCTTCCACGACGAGAATCCGCGGCCGTCCGGTCGGCGAGATCTCACCAGCGCTCAATGGAAGTTGCAAACTGCTCTCGGAGGACATGACCGGGCCATTCTTGAATCGGGTCGTCGAGCTGTCAATCGAGTGCACGCCTGATGGGGTCCGCACCTCATCAGTCGAGCCGGCCCGCTCGACCGTAACGCGTGCGCCAACATCTCACAAGTTTTGAACGAGCTATCGATGATGTAAGAGGTCTCTTCGCTCTTCGAGGGTCGCCTACGTTCGCGATCATCCGCAACGACAGCAGTACGCGTGCCGATCGAAGTGGCGACCGTGCGTAAGAATCGAGCGTTGCGTATGCACGTTTCGCGCGATGCGAGTCGAGATACAGACGCGCGAGCGAATGACTGTGCGACAGTCGTCGAAGCGTCGGACGATTGTTACGCGGGCGGGTTGACAGCAGTCCTGTTGTGACCATCATCAATCCCGTCGCCCCCCGCCGCCCGGCCAGAATGACTCCTGATTTCTCACCGAACCCCTCCGGGGGTGCGTGATGGCTGAGGTCGGTTATGCAATGTTGGACTGCTAGGCAGCCGCGCCTGCGTCGAAGCGTTCGACGAGGTGCAGCCTGACTGTTGAACGCGACGACCTCCCAGTTGTGGGTGTGTGCCGGCCGACAGGACAATAAGTGCGGTCCGGTCAGCGAGTGAGCGTGGCGACAACGCAGAAACGTCCTCTGAAGACGCTGGAGCGGGTCCTGTCGAAAGCGGGCGTCGGCTCGCGCGTCGAGGCGCGCAGCTGGATTCACGCGGGACGCGTGACGGTGAACGGGAAGCTCGTACGAAATCCCGATCACTGGATCGACATGGCGCGCGACCGCGTGCGATTCGACCACAGGCCGCTCGTCGCCCGCGAGCGGCTGTATCTGCTGCTCTACAAGCCCTCGGGGTACCTGACGACCTACAAAGATCCTCAGGGTCGCCCCACGGTCTATGACTTGATCGCCGATGTGGGGACGTTTCTCTCCCCGGTCGGACGTCTCGATCTCGACACGTCGGGCCTGCTCCTGATGACCAACGACACTCACTTCGCCGAGCGTGTGACCAACCCGATGTCGCATGTGCCGAAGACGTATCTCGTCAAAGCGTCGACGCGTCTGACCGATACGCAACTCCAGCAGCTGCGTGACGGCATCGAACTGTCAGACGGCCCGACCCGTCCGGCCGTCGTGTCGCGCGTACGCGATTCCGCGAAGTACACACACTTCGAGATCACGCTGACCGAAGGACGAAACCGTCAGGTGCGTCGAATGGTGGAAGCGCTGGACTCGCGCGTGCTGAAGCTGGTGCGGGTGAAGATCGGGCCACTGGTCATCGGCACGCTGCCGATCGGGAAGTGGCGGCGGCTGACAGCTGCCGAAGTGGTGTCCTTGTCTTCTACTTGATTGAGCCTTGGAAATACGCCGGCAGATCCTTCTTCGTGTCGCGCAGGATCTCGACGATCGATTGACGATCGGCACGCGACAACGCGGCCCGATATCGCTCAGCGTCTTGGTGTCCCGACAGCACGTCCCATAGACGACGGTAGATCGGGTCCTTCGCCAGCGGCGGCAGGCCGTCGAACGCCGGCGAGTAGATCATGTAGCTGCAGGGGTACTTCATCAGGCGACGAGTCAGATCGAGCTCGTTCAGCGAGCGCCCTGCCCGATCGCGCGGTCCAGTGGTCGAGAACCGCTCGCCAAATCCTGATGCGCCTCGTACCGCGCCCGTCAGTTTCGCTTCGTCGACGAACAGCAGGTAATCGACCACTTCTTTCGCCACGCCGGCCATCATCGCCTCGACGCTCGCCCGCTCGTCGGGTGTCGAGGTGAACGGCGGATGCAGTGACGGATCCGCCGCCCGCGCTTCCCATCCGGCGCGCGTCAACAGGTTCGTCATGCGCGACTGATGCGCGAACACGAGGTGGGCCACGATGTCGCTCGACGCCGCTCGGTAGCCATCGAGATCGAAGAGCCCGTCGACCGTCATCAGCTCGCGGCTGGCACGCGTCCCGAGGGCGGCGACCTCATTTCCCATGTGCTGCAGGGATCCGGCGCTGCCGGTCACGAACCAGCCGCCGAAGCGCCGGCTCAACGCGTCGTTCTGATCGATGGCACGAGGCACGCCGGCGGGCTGGGTCTGATCGGGCCGTGTCGTGCTGAACATCAGAAACCCGGGCACGCCGAGCGTGTCGCCGGCGCGATGACATCCCAGACACTGGAAGGCGCGCTTGAACTGCGGGGGGCCGCCCGCCGCGTCCTCGCGCTGATCGAGCGTGTAGAACACGATGCCGGCAGACGCATCGTGTGCTGCGATCTCGAGGATCGGCGCGTCGCGCACCCAGCCGAGCGCAACGCGATCGTTGAAATAGATCGCCCGGGGACTCTGCTCGTCGATCAGCTTGCCCTGAAGGCTGGCGCGCGAGAAGACCAGCAGCTGCGAATCGATTGGAATCTGCAGTGCGTCGAGGGCCGAGCGCAAAAAGCCGCCGCGCCCCTCGAATGCGAGGCGGACGGTTCCGTCCTCGATCTTCCTGTTGATGTCGACGACCGGGTTGTTCAGCGGAGTCGTCGAGTAGTTGATCGCAGGATCATCGACCGATCCCATGAATGCGCGCGACCCCTGAGCCACCAAGGGTGAACA
>Ga0126377_10001331_pt1 | contig 16133 bp, 23 predicted proteins | sample PanSoiMetPlot_22_FD_92647 | JGI IMG/M metagenome (GOLD analysis project Ga0126377, IMG submission 92647) | Tropical forest soil microbial communities from Panama - MetaG Plot_22 | ecosystem: Environmental > Terrestrial > Soil > Tropical forest > Bulk soil | place: Panama | collected 2016-02-17
GCGGGCAAGCGCGAACTGAGCAAGCGTCACTTTCGAGAGAATCCTAGCATGGATTCCCGGTGGCGGCGTTCGGTTTGCTCTAGTCCCACAAACGTTCACTCCTTTCGTAGATTCGCCGCCACCAGGAAACTTATTCCGCTTCCGGATCCAGCTCCGGCTTACTTCATCCCTGCCTCACGGCATGCGGGACACTCACTCATGATTGGTGCTCCTTCAGGATTCTAGCCGCTTCTTTCGCCGCACGCTCCGCACGTACGCGGGCGGCCCGCGCGAGTACCTCCGGATCGGTTTCTCCCGGCGGGTCCAGGTCCGGATGGTACGTCTGCCATTCCCGGCGGGTGTGCGGGCGCACCTCGCGGCACGCGGGACACACAATCATACGGCGGCTTCTGCAGTCTCCTGCTCAATCAGGATCGCCTGCCAAACGATGGCGTAGCGCATTTCTCCGTGGTGATCGTGGAAGCTTTGGACCAGGCCGAGTGCTTCGAGCTCGGCCAGGTCGGAGAGAAGCGGGTTGGTTTCTTCCTGGGGCATGATTCCTCCGATTCGTTGCAAAATCGCTTTACGTTGGGCGGCACAACCCACGCCGGAATATAGATTGCGGGCGCGCATCTCCGCGGCGAGGCGGTTTAAGCGGTTCTCTTTCCAGTTAAAGCAGGGGGGAAAGCGGCGAGGGGTCATGGATCGATTCCCTGGTCATTGCGATTCCTACGCAGGTATCCTATGCGTGCTACTGGATCGGGTGATCCTACCAGTCTCCATCGGAGCCAAATACTCTCCTCTAAAGCTCGCTCGATCCGCCGATCTTTGCGGTCATGGGCATCGGCATATGCCTTAATCAATAGGAGAAATTGTTCTTCAGTGGAACGTGGATCGGTGGGGTCTACCCGTTGAAAATTAACCATCAGGATCGCTCCTATCTATTCCAATTTTGCGCAACAGGGATTCGTACTCTTCATCCGATGAGGCAGATCCAACGGGCTCCGGTGGGCAATAAGTTGGCGGTGGCTTGCGCTGATAGCCTTCAAATCCTTTAGGGACGACGACGACTAGAAATCCAATCGGGTTTTCCGCTTTCCGGGCTGCCTTGTCCTTCTCATGGATCACTTGGATGATTTCAACTGGTGTTGCTGGAGGGTAGTGCTTGCGACTCTCCCGGATGATCCGGCGGGCGGTTTCGAGGTCAGCGCTTCCGTATGGTTCGAGCGCTTCCCGGACCTGTTCCACTTCGCCCAGGTCTTTCGGAGGCTCGGCTTTCGGGGGTGGTTCTGCTGCTGCTGCTGGCGCTACCGGTGGTTCATCCGGAGATTCAGCAGCAGCAGTTTCTCCTCTTCTCTTCTGTCTCTTCTTATCAATAATGATGCCGTGCTCTGGACTGCCTTGTACCAGCAACTTCCGGATGCCAGTCTTGACCGTTCGGAGGGTCGTTTTCCACTCGGTACTGAGACTGTCAAGCCAACGGATCGCCTCCGCGCGGGCAACCGGATCGGTCGGTAAGTTGCCAGTACTGACAACTACACCGGCGATATTCCAGTTGCCAGTACTGGCAACTGACTTTGGGGATTCTGGAAGAGGGGGGGCTTCCACAAAATACCATACTTTCTTGTGGTGGCGAATGGATCCTTTTTCTTTGAGGCGCTTCATCGTCCGGCTCAAATGACCCTTCATGCCCGGTGCGAGGCCGAGTACGCCAAGCAGATCTTGCTCTTTGGCGTAAACGGGGTTGCCGGCAGCATCTTTCTGGATAAAGCCTTTATGGTCTTTAATGACGAGAGCGGTGCTACGCTGTGGACCGCATAGCGTCCATAGCACGATCGCCCAAAAGACGCGGGACTCGAGGCAATCGGACGTCTCCATGCGGTGGATGACGACGCGGCGAGGAATTCGCGCTACCCACTGTTTGTTTTCGTCCGTATGCTGTTGTGAGGGGAGTTCTACTGTATCTTGCTGATTCTCGGCCGTTTGGGTCGCTTTTTCTTCGTTCCGTTGCATCCCAATTCACCCCCAGACCCCAAAAAAACATGGTTACGGTTACATTTTTCGGGGCGGAACGGATGGCAACGTGTGCAATGATGAATGCGTGTGTATGTAGGGTTGCTTGCTACAACCCATCACCCGCTCCCCCGCCTTCTTCCGGTCCACAAGCGCTGCGATCCAGAACTCGCCAAAGTAATAGAGCGCAGACTTGTGGAGATTATAAGGAGGCGGGGGTCTATCTAATCGCAAGAATAGGTCGCGAGCATGATCGCGAGCAACTCGAGTTTGGCTTAGTGTGGGCGTCGTCTCCCCCTCTCAGTCAAAGAGGGTTGAGAATGAACGGCCGCTGACTGATGTCTCCCTGGGAGGGAAACGCGGCCGCTCATTCCAATTTCAGTCTGTCCGGGGATCAGCCGAACGCTACGACGATACCACAAGGTACACACCTCCACAAGTGCCTTAGTGTCTTCCAGCGGGGTACCCGGCCACAGCGCAGACGAATGCGCGGAGGTTATCGGCTGTATCTCGCGCGGACCTGGGAGGGGTTCGGCCGTTTAAGAGTAACGCCGTTCAAGTGACAACCGCAAATATTGCGCGGTTTATTCCCAGTACTTCCGGTACTAGACCACACAATCAGAGTAGCTCTCAGGTCATTACCCTAACAGACTTCGTTTAGGTGACGGTAGACTATAGAGCAATCAGCCACTTGGGGTGAGTTGGTTTCTCTGTCGAGACCGAATAGCGGGGGAATGATGGGAGAAACTTATGTCGGAGGGCCGGAGCCTCCTGACCAAACGCAACAGGCTAGGCAAAACCGCACGACTAGAACAGCAACTCCTAGACCAACACGGAAAGCTCCAGGCCCAGGAGGAGCAAATCAAGGATTTGCGGCGGCGAGTCGATCAAATCAACCGGCTAATCGGCCAATTTGTGGACGGAGTCCGTAAAGTTAATCTTTCAGGGAAGATCGCCGACCGGTTCCGCGACGTCGTGCTTCTGTACACCGGCATCTGTGCATCGGTGTACACACTCTACACTTAGCCCCGTTCGGCATGCGTTTCCAGATCCGCCCGCGACAGCACAACGGCGCCGCGGGGGCCGCGTTCCGTGCGGATATCGCCTCTCTCGACCAGTTCCCGCAGGCGCGACTCTCCCAGCCCGGTGTACGCCACTGCCTGGTCATAGCGGAGCCACAGAGGTGGATGCTGGTTCAGGAACGCGAACCGCAGGGGCTCGACCACGCGCACGATCGCCCGCGAATTGCCGGACGCCGGCACGATCGCGCTATCTGGCATGACGTGCGGCTCGATCTCGCGCGGCGCACGCAATTGCTTTTCGCGTTCCACGTCGTCCGGATTCACCCGCCCGATCGGCGGGCGCCCGGTGCGGTTCTCGATGTGGATCTGGAGACGGCGTGCCTTGACGAGATCATTGACTCGCGAGAGGCTTACGTTGAGTATCGTGCAAACCTCTGATTTGGTGGGCCATTTGGATGTGTCCATAGGGATCTGTGCACAACGAGTATACACCTGTACAGGTGGGTCGTACACACTGGTGTATATACCGTTTTGCAAATCGCCCTGATAAAATCAGACGGATTTGCAGAATGAAGCCCCCGCGTTTCCACATCCACGGCAAATTCAGCGTTCACGAAGTTCGCACGATCCTAGCGGTATATCGACTAGTAAGCAGGACAAGATTTGCGCGAGATGCTGATCAAGAAGCTATTGAGCAAGCCCGGATAGGAGTGGTCTTGTATCCACCGCAAGTGCAGACCTTGAAAAAACTGGAAGTAGAGATGCGTCGGATCGAGGCAGTCTATGAAAAATACTTGTTAGCAAGGGGCACTGAACGGAATGGAGCGCTAGCATCTTGACCCCCTACAACTACCACTGGCGCACCTCGACCCGTCCGCGAATTCTCGAACGCGACGGCCACCGGTGCCGGCGTTGTGGCGCCGGAGGGCGGCTCGACGTCGCGCACCTCGACCAGGACAATTGCAACGATACTGACAGCAACCTTGCAACCCTGTGCAGGCTGGACCACAGACGTCACGATCTCGCGAACGTCAACCGCAAGTGCCATGAGACGCGGGCGGCACGCAAGGACCGGGGGCGACCGCTGCTGGAGTTGTGTGGATGACTCTTACCAACTTTCTCAAAAAATGGCTGCAGGACCAGGCGCCGAGCAAGCGTGACGAGTTCATCCGCGACGCGACAGACTTACTTAAACCGCCTGATAGCATGATCTGGGTCGAGTCAGTGATCAGTCATCGGGACGCACGACCGATAGTCGGTGTGCGAATTGGGCAATTCTCATTTCAGGTATCGCCAGAGGATGCGCGCAAAATCGGGCGTGATTTCTACGAAGTCGCTGGTGGTGCAGAGAACGATGCTTTTCTCTTCCAGAAGTTGACGGGAGATCTGAAACTGCCGCCGGAAGCAGCATACGCCCTCATCAACGAGTTGCGCGAATGGCGTAGTTCGCGTATCAATCAGCCAGCGGCTTCCTATGCGAAACAATGAGACGCGCGCGGCACGCAAGGACCGGGCAAGGCCGCTATTGGAGTTGTGCGGATGAACGTCATCGTGCGCGGATACGCCGGAGACAAACTCCTTTTCGAGGAGCGGGAAGAGACAAATCCAGACTATCTCTTCCATAAATACGGCGAGCTTCTTATGGCGCATCCGACGCACATGATTGAGTTTGAATTTATGGATGCGGGTATATTCTTCCGCTTCGGAACCGATCCGCGCGGTATGGTCTTGCCCGTATTGTTCCGCAACGATCGTTCCACTCCCAAGCCAAACTAGATGTCGATCGCATAATTCGTGCTACGACACCCTATGGATTTTGCTACGCAGGTAGTGCAGAATACAAAGAATAAGCGAATCAACCATGGGAAGACGGGCAAAGCCACAACTGGCCGGCGGCAATCTGAACCAGCGGAAAAAGCTGGTCGAAGAGTTCATCCTGCTCGATCGAGAGGTCCAAGCATTCAAACCGCGTCTGTTACGCCATGAGAAGCTTCGTCAGTTAATCCTCGACTGGTATCCGGAGGTGCCCGGAGAGGATGAGATCCATGTGCCCGGAATCAGCACCGACGTGCTGATTTCGGCACGGGATAAGATGCGGACGGTCACGCTGGACGGCAGACAAAAACTCTACAAGCTCTGGGGCCAGCAGCAATATCTCGAGAGGTCTCATATTTTTCTGAAGGCATTACCGGATCCAGAAGACAAGAAGAGTCTGTACTCGATACAGACCGCCAGTGGACCACGTCATCTGTCGGTGTCCAAGGTCAAGGCCATAGCGATACCCGCATAACCGTCCCGCGGAGGGGACGTCTCAGGAATCTACTCCGGCGCGTAGTTCGGTAAGTAGAGCTGTGTTCCGGCATCGTCCGAATCGAGTCCCTGTCCTGGCAGGTCCCCGGTGTGTCGAGATGGCCGATCCGGCCCGGGTCGAGCGACTGCTCCAGGCCCCCAATGTGGAGGTCGTCCGCAAGCGCAAGACTCAGCAGATCGTGGAAATCCATCTTTTCGAGGCCGGCGATGACTCGATGCTGGAATCGATCTCCGGCAGCTCGCTGTTCCTTTCGCACAAGCACGAAAACGAGACCAATCCTCCCAACGTGTGGACCCTGAAACACCTCCGGACCTGTGAAGCCGAAGTCTAAGCCGAAAAAGAAAGACTCGAGAAGCACCAATGAGCGCATGCATGACATGCTCAGGGCTTTCATGCAGCACGGTAATCTGGTGCGCGCGGCACGCCAGGCGGGAATCACCCGGCAAGCACACTACCTCTGGCTCAAACGCCCGAACTACGCCGAAGCCTTTCGCAAGACCCAGACCCAAGCCGGCGAATACATCGAATCGATTGCCGTGGACCGCGCCACAGACGGCTGGCTCGATCCGGTTTTCTACCAGGGGCAGAAGTGCGGTCAGGTACGCCGCTATGACAGTGGTCTTTTGCAGTTCCTGTTACGCGGTATGCTACCCGAAAAATACGGCGCCCAGCGAACCGAAGTCAGCGGCCCGCAGGGTACCCCCATTCAGCACAAGATCCAAATCGAATTCATAAAACCCGGTGACACCGACAGTAATAGAGAGCAGAGCCAGGTTCCCTGACGCTCTCGACTTCCTCTGGCACAAGGCGCCGTACAAGATCGCATATGGCGGACGCGGCGCCGCCAAAAGTTGGAATTTCGCACGGGCACTGCTCATCCGCGGCACGGAGGAGAAACTGCGCGTCCTGTGCGCCCGCGAAACCATGAAGTCGATCCGCGACTCGGTGCACCAGCTCCTCGAGGAGCAAATCAAATCCCTGAACCTCGAGGATTGCTATCACGTGGAGAAATCCGCCATCTACGGCAGCAACGGCACCCAGTTTCTGTTCGCCGGCCTCAAACACAACACGGATGCGATCAAGAGCATGGAGGCCATCAACATCTGCTGGGTAGAAGAAGCCCAGGTAGTCAGCAAAACCTCCTGGGACAAGCTCATCCCCACCTTATTCCGTGTCCCCAACTGCGAACTGTGGGTATCCTTCAATCCCGATCTCGAATCGGACAACACCTACCAGCGATTCGTGGTCAATCCTCCACCGAACGCCATCATCCGAAAGCTCACCTACCGGGACAATCCCTGGTTCCCGGAAGGACTCAAGCGCGAGATGGAAGATGCCAGGCGCCGCAACATCGATGAATACAACCACATCTGGGAAGGCTCCTGCATCAACACGCTGGCCAATGCGATCTATGCCAACGAACTCCGGGCGGTAGATGTCGAAGGCCGGGTACGAAGGGTTCCCTACGACCCCTCCAAACCCGTCGATACCGCCTGGGACTTGGGCTATGGCGACATGGTGAGCATCTGGATGTTCCAGTCGTTCCCCATGGAGTACCGGATTATCGACTACGAAGAAGGCGTCCGGCAGCCCATCCACTACTACATCGCGGAGCTCCAGCGTCGAGGCTACATGTGGGGCATGGACTATCTGCCATGGGATGGAGGGTTGAAATCGCTGGGCTCCGGCAGATCCATTGAGGAGTTGATGAAGGCAGCGGGGAGAAAAGTGCGCGTGGCGCCGCGGCTTTCTATCACCGATGGCATCAATGCCGCACGCACGATATTTCCACTCTGCTATTTCGATGAACAGAAGACCGCTACCGGCCTACGCTCTTTACGCTGCTATCGCTACGGCGAGATGAAGTCTTTCGAAGGACCGACCCGAGAACCACTCCACGACATCCACAGCCACTGCGCAGACGCCTGGCGCACGCTGGCCGTAAGCATTCGCCGTCCGCAGCAAGAACGCGAGAGAGAACAGCAGAGACAACGGGAATACGCCAGTCCCTGGAGCTGAAGATGGCTGATGAACAGCCCCCACAGGATTACGCCGGCATGCTGCAGAACCAATACGCCTCCATTCAAGTCAAAGGAAAACCGCGGCGCTACCAGATGAGCGAACGCAATCGAAAGAAGCTCGAGCGAATCCGGCAACGGGTCAAACAACTGAGAGGTCAAGGATGAGACTGCAAGCCATCAAGGACTTCCGCTTTCGCGGGTTTCCATTGAGTCCCGGCAATATTTTCGAAGCGCCGGAAGACGCCGGCTTGGTCCTGGTTGATCAAGACTACGCCATTCTCTTCAACCTGGAGGACCCTTCGAAGCGTTCGGTAGGCGTATTCGGGGAGCTGATTCCAGAAGTCCCGGCAGTAGAACTCAACCCCACCAGCGACTCCATGCCGCTCATAGGAGGCTCCGGCAGCTTCTCGGTCATCATCACCGGCCCGGGGATCTCCGGCACCTGGACGGCTGAGCAAGACGCCGTCGCAACCTGGCTCACGATCACGGACCCAACCGTTCCACAAACAGAGGACGGCCACGTGAGCTACACGGTGAGCCCCAACGGGGGAGCACCACGCGCGGCAAACATCTACGTCAACGGCAAGACATTTTCGATTGACCAGACAGGAACTTAGCGAAAAGGAGATTTCAGACCATGCCAGAACTTTATTATGGACATGTAGAACAGGTTCACGGTCCAATAGACCCTGGATACGGTAGGCCGGAAAGGCCTCCGATTGCCGTACCACCCATCGCATTGCCTCCGCTTCCGCCAGGCATTGCCTTACCGCCGATCTATATTCCGCCCAGTGGACAGTTACCGGTTCTACCGCATCCACCGGTTGCGGTGCCGCCGATCGTGATTCCGGAACCACCGGATGTAGAACTACCCGGACCTCCCGCGGTTATCTGGCCCCCGCTTCCCCCGGGAACCGGAATCGCCGGCAAGGCTCTCGCCCTGATCTGGATTGTGGGCGTAGGTTACCGGTGGCTGGTGGTAGGTGGCACGGACATCTGGCCGCCTCCTCCTCCCACAGCACAACCGAAATAACGGACTAAGCCAATGGCGAGATCTTTCGAGAGGGCAGAGATGAACGACACAAAAAATCCGGCATTGAAGAAATACCAGATGGCCAATGATGTTCCTCCACCGAAACCGCCGACACCAGCCAAACGGAAGATCTCGCCGGCCTCAGCCGCCAAGATTCGGGCGAAAGCAAACCAACTCTTACAGCCTTAGATGTCCGTCACCCGCACCAACCTCAACGTCTACCAGGGAGACGACGAGGCATGGGAAGTCACGGTCACGCTCGAGGACAATCAGACGCCGGCAGACATCACCGGGTATACCGCACAATCCCAGATCCGGCGCGCGGTAGCGGATACAGACCCCATCATCGTCACGTCCTTTGCCACCAGCGTCCAATCCCCCATCGTGTTTCTCGCCTTGACGCATGACCAGACGATGCTACTCAGCGGGACCTATGTCTGGGACCTCCAACTAACCTCGCCAGCGGGCGCCATCACCACCATCATCCGCGGCAATGTCATGGTCACCGCGCAAGTCACCGCGGCCATATGAGCACGATTGATCCGGAAAGCCTGCGCGCCACGCTTCGACCAGTGAACCGTCTGAGCGGCATCCTTGCATCGGCGGGACAACTCAACGGCACAGTCGGTACAGGATTACCGATCCCCGGGCCACCCGGCCCACAGGGCCCACCAGGTCCACAAGGGCCCACCGGAGCTACCGGCGCAACCGGGGCCACCGGAGCTACCGGCGCAACCGGTCCTCAAGGTGTCCAAGGAGTTGCCGGTCCAACCGGCGCCCCAGGCCCTCAAGGAAGCCAAGGCATCCAAGGTCCGGCCGGTGTGCAAGGCGCGACCGGCGCCACGGGCGGCACCGGGCCGGCCGGACCCACCGGGCCTCAGGGAGATACCGGACCACCCGGAGCCGGTCTCGTAATCCAGGGCACCGTTCCCACCTCCGCGAACCTGCCTCCTACGGGCAATGTGGAAGGGGACGCCTGGATCACGGCCGACACCGGCCACGTCTGGGTCTGGAACGGGGCAACGTGGGTCGATGCAGGACCGCTCCAGGGTCCTCCCGGTCCACAAGGAATTCAAGGCGTACCCGGAGCACAAGGTGTTCAAGGAATTCAAGGCGTACCCGGAGCACAAGGTGACCCTGGAATACAGGGAATTCAGGGAAGCACAGGCCCTCCCGGACCTACCGGCGCACAGGGAATCCAGGGAGTAACCGGTCCAGCAGGACCGACCGGAAGCACGGGCGCGATCGGCCCAGCCGGCCCAACCGGCCCGCAAGGCGAGCAAGGTCCAGCCGGCGCGAGCATCTCAATCCTGGGATCGGTTCCTACGGCCGCGGACCTTCCGCCCACCGGATCAGAGGGCGATGCCTGGATCACGGAAGATACCGGACACCTGTGGGTATGGTCCGGCACCGGATGGACAGACGCCGGCCAGATCCAGGGGCCACCCGGACCCGCAGGACCGACCGGAGCCACGGGTCCGCCCGGTCCAACCGGCGCCACGGGAAGCACGGGCGCGCAGGGCGATCCCGGACCAGCCGGAGCGCAAGGGATCCAAGGTCCAGCCGGAGCCCAAGGTACCCAAGGAGTTGCCGGCCCAATCGGGGACACAGGTCCCCAAGGTGTACCCGGCCAGGCAGGTCCCCAAGGAATTCAAGGAGTAGCCGGTCCAACCGGTCCAGCCGGGGCAACCGGTCCAGCCGGCGCCACCGGCGCGACTGGCCCCGAAGGTCCAGCCGGTGCGACAGGCCCACAAGGTCCAGCCGGCGGGATAGGTGCGACAGGCCCCGAAGGTCCCCAAGGCGCAACCGGCGCCACCGGCCCGCAAGGCCCACCCACAGCCATTGCGGATGAGGGTACGACACTACCCACACGCGCCACATTGAACTTCACCGGTGCGGGTGTCACCGTAACGGACGGTGGCACGCAATATGTGGTGACCATTCCGGGCGGTGGCGCGGGCGCAGTGGCAAGTGTCTTTGGGCGCACGGGTGCCGTAGTGGCGACAACTGGCGATTACACGGCGGCCCAGGTGACCAATGCGGTGGACCAGACGCAGACATACGCAAATCCCGCCTGGATTACATCCCTCGCGTATTCGAAGATCACGGGAGCTCCTACCCCGATATCGCAGAGCCCGTGGACCAGCAATATTGATGGCGCCGGATTCAATCTGAACAGTGCCGGCGCGATCGGCATCGGCATCGCAGCCGGCGCACACTCGATCACGATCCAGGACGCCACAGCCAACAGCTTCAATATCCTGGCAATCAACACCAATCCCGCTGCGACCTCCGGCATGACGCTGCAAAATGACTCGAGCGATCTAGTGCAGTTCGGCCTGGGCGGATCGAATGTGGGCTCAACCGCGGTACGCCGGCTAACCTTCCTCCTCTCCACCCGCGACCTGATGTTTGGTGCCGGCACAGGCTTCGTGGAGCGCATGCGGATCGTGGCGGCAACGGGGAATGTGGGCATCGGCCTGACACCCAACAGCGCATACAAGCTCGACGTGGCAGGAGACTGCAATTTGGCTTCCGGTTCTCTCTACAGGATCAATGGAGTCCAACACACGCACGCCGCGGCAGACATTACCAGCGGCGTGATCGCGCCGGCGCGACTCGGCACAGGCACCCCATCGGCCAGCAACTATCTACGTGGAGACGGGACGTGGGCAGCGGTTGCTGCGGGTTCGCAGACGCCATGGACGAGCGATATCGACGGCGGAGGCTTCACTCTTACGAACGTAGCTAGGATCGGCGTCAATACGGCATCGATTTCCGGCTCGCGGGTAATCGCCATCTCGAATGCGTTCGAAAACGGATTCACGCACGTTCAAAATTCCAACACCCAAGCAGCTTCTTTTATCGTGCAGAATGATGCAGCCAACCTGGGCGGATTCTACCTCTACGGGTCTCAGTACCTGGATGTGTCCCTGCGGAATGTCATGGCGGTAACGACGGCGAACGCGATTCCCTGCGCCTTTGTCACGGGAAACGCGGAGCGCATGCGGATCACATCCGGGGGCGTGGTAGCGATCCGCAATACCGCGGCCACGCTGCCCGATTCGGGCACCACCGATCCGCGACTAATCGTGGGCAGTACCGCCAGCAATGTAATCCCCGCTCAGGTCAATCTCGTTGGTAATGTCAGTTTCGCGGATAACGTGCTCGGCATTCTCAGTTGGTGTAACTACAACATAGGGGCAACGGATAAGCGGCTGTGCGCCATCATGGGCGTGAACGGCGACGTGACCGGAGACACCGGGTATTTGACGTTCTGGACGCGCAACGCGGGCACGCCAGCGGAGCGCATGCGAGTCACAGCGGCGGGCAACGTGGGGATGGGTGTTGCGAATCCTATTGGTGAATTAATGGTCGCTTCGACCAGTACAACCAGTGGAACACGGGGAATCACCAGCGCCCAGTTTTCTAACTCAGCACATGGGGCGATTGTATCCGCCGCTAAGTACCGTGGCTCCGTATCATCACCGCTGGTGATTCAAGCTGGCGACTATATTGGCGGTGTCACCTTTCATGGATACTCAGGATCGAATCTGGTTGGGGTAGCAGACCTGCGCGTGCAGACCGAGAGCAGCATTGATTCAGCGTGTTTCCAATTTCTAACGGCGAATCTCGGCTCACTCGCGGAGCGCATGCGCATCACAGCGGCGGGCAACGTGGGGATTAACGCCACAGACCCGCGTGGGCGTTTGGATGTTAGGGGAGGGCGCAGTAATTTCGCCGCGAACAGTGAGAAGTATGCGGTGAATGTGGCCTACAGTTATGGAACTAGCGGGTATTGGATAGGTGGCGACTCAGGTGGTGCCCTTTGCTTCTCGGATGAGGGTGGAGCCGAGCGCATGCGGATCACAGCGGCGGGCAATGTGGGGATCGGGACGACGATTCCGGGCAGCAGGTTAGTCGTAACCGGTCCAAGCGGTGCGCAAGGTCAAGCTGGCACAGCCGGTCTTGTTCAAATCACTACCGGGACAGGTCACGATACAGACGAAAAGATCCAAATCGGCGTTGTGGATGGCGGTTATGGATGGATTCAGGCAGTTAAAGCAGGTACGGCTTATAGACCGTTGGTGTTGCAACCATCCGGCGGCAATGTGGGGATCGGACGGAGTGACCCACCGGACCTCTTGAGTATTATGGGTCCCAATAATTCAGGGATTAATCTGCGTAGTACTTCTACTGGCATTGAGGGACGTTGTGCGATGCGGAATGTCGGATCTGCTACGAGCATATGCCTGGAAGGTTCCGATTTTCCGACTGGGTTTTATCTGGGTTTTGGCGCATTGAGCCACGGCAACGGTATTTTCATTTCGGGCCGGTATACTGATCCGGCCAACCTGCCTTTAAATACCTGGACAGCGCAGATAGTTGACGCGAGCAATCAGTTGTTCATTCGGGTTAAGTACGCAGATGGCACAGTCAAAGCGGCGGTTCTTAGTCTTAGTTAGAACTTATGAGTATTTCAGATCTAGCAAGTAAGTATGCCGATGGTACAGGCAAGACTGTAATCCTAACGCTCGCATAGGAAGCACTTATGACAGACCTTGAATCCTCAGAACTAATGCAAGACATCCCCTTGAGAAACAGAATCAAAGTCTCCGCATTGCGATACGCGGATGTATTGCTCATTCAGCCGATCGGCACTGAAGCCATCAATACCAAACGCAACTGGGCGCAGAATACCCAACGCCAGCCGGATCAGGTGGCGGCGTCCTTGCAGCCACAGGTAGTCATGGATCAGGCCGTACAGACTGCAGGCGCGGCCATCAGCGACGAAGCCTTACAAGTCGCAGTCGAGACCACCGTCAATCGCAGTTTTTAAGGATATGACCCAACTCCATCTGAATTTCTACCAGCGGGTGATGATCTGGAACCTCATCGGAGCCCACCAAGTCCCCAATCTCAAAGAAGCGGCTACATACCTCCGCGTGATCGAAAAGGTACGTCTGACCGATGAGGAACTGACGCGCTCCGAGTTCGTCAATGAGGGCGGCCGGATGTCCTGGCGCTTACCCGATCGCGACTATGGCTCAAAGACCATCAACCTGGAACAAGAGGAAGCCAAGGCCATCGCAACCGCACTGGAACAGGCCCCGGTGCGCGTCTCAGATGCCGAATGGATGTTGCACCTGACCCATACGCTTACCGCCACAAACGAAGTCGCAAAATGAGAAGTCCCCAGGAATCGCACGCCATCAACCGGGTACTCACCTCTCGAGGACTGCCCAATCTCGAGGAACCGGGCACCATCGCACAGCTCGCCTATATTGTCGAAGATCACCAACATTTCCTGGAACTGCTACGCGCCTGTGACCCGCAATTACGCCGGGAGATGTACGAGGCCATGAAGCCCCATCTGCGCTTCCCGGCCCATCCGCTCGAGGATTACATGATTGCCGCCAAGGAGTACGCCGCGTCCGCGGAGCTCCCGGTGATGGAGGAAGACGGCACATTGAGAGCCTATAGCCCTCCGGAGATTTCGCGCCCGGTATTTGAGCTACAGGTCAAGTGCTCGAGATGCGATCGCACTGAGGTGTTTCTCGGCGAGAGAAAAGCGGACGCCATCCAGCGGGTGCGACGCGCGTCTTGGGCATGGGACGAGTCCGCTCATGCGCGCCATTATTGCCCGCAGTGTTTGGAGGATTGAACGTGCCATGGACCCGGAAACAGGTGAAGCTCCTCTTAAGTAAAGCCTCTCCGCTCTCTGCCAGTCAGAAGCAAAACATGCAAAGCGAATTGCACAAAAACCCCTCCTTAGGCCATAAGAAGAAGGGCTCGGAGTCCCTGAAAAAGACGTGATCGACACCGCCTACAGCGACAGACCGGTACCGCGGCCCTCCGTATCGGACGACCAGGATCTGCTGGACGAAATCCGCGACCGCTACAAGGCCTACGACACGCAATGGCAGGAGATCCGCAAGGAGCGCAACACGGACCTGCGCTACATCGCGGGCGACCCATGGGATGCGAAGGACCGCAAAGCACGCGAGGACGCCGGACGTCCGTGCATCAACCACGACGAACTCAATCAGTATGTCAACCAATGCGTGAACCAGGTACGCCAGAACAAGCGCGGCATCAAGGTAGACCCGCGAGCTGCAGAGTCGAACGACCAGACCGCAACCCTGCGCCAGGACTTAATCCGCACCATTGAGTACGACTCGAACGCTCCATCGATTTATGCCAAGGCGTATCAGGACATGGTGGAGGGCAGCTATTCCTGGTTCAGGATCGGGCGTCAGTACGTCACGGACGACCCCAAGAGCCCCATGCTCTTCGACCAGGAAATCGTCATCCGCCCGATCGCCAATCCCAACAGCGTTTTGTTCGACCCCTTCTGCAAGGAACCCGATTTGTCGGACGGCTCCGGGTGTTTCCTGGTCGTACCGGTAGCGCGCAAGGATTTCAGGAAACGATGGCCCGATGCCGAGATCAAGGACTTCAGCTTCGAGCACATGCAGATGGCGCCGGACTGGGTCTTCGCGGACCAAGTGATCGTGGCCGAATACTGGCGCGTCGAAACCAAAGGGGCCTGGAAGTACCTGCTCGACACCGGAGAGGTGGTAGACAGACCGGGGCAGGGAAGAGTAGTCGATAAGCGCAAGGTCGAGCAGCGCACGGTCATGCAGTACTTGACCAACGGTCTCGAGATCCTGGAGCGCAAAGCCCAGCCCGGAAGTATTCTGCCCATCATCCCCATGGTTGGACTGGAGCGCTATTTGGACAACACAGGATTTTCAAAGCGCATGCTCTTCTCGCTGGTCCGCCTGGCGCGCGACCCGCAGATGTCCTTGGCCTACCTCAACAGCCAGGAGATGGAAGAGGCCGGCCTCACCCCCAAAACGCCGTTTATCGGCTACAAGGGGCAATTCGACTCGAACCGCACCATGTGGGCGGCCGTCACCAAAATCCCGTACGCCTACCTCGAGAGCGATATCCCGGACAACTGGCCGGCCGGACAGGTTCCCCCGCTACCGCAACGCACCCCCTTTACTCCCAACTTCCAGTCCTACGAGGTCGCCAAAGATTCCGCGCGCCGCGCCATCCAGGCCGCCATGGGCGTCACCCCCTTACCCACAGCGATGCAGCGCAATAACGAAAAATCCGGAATTGCCCTTGAGCGCATCGAATCCCTCGAGGCCATCGGCTCCTTCCATTTCCTGGACGGCTACGATCGCGCCATCCGGCTCGCCGGCAGGGTCATCGATCAATGGATCCCCGTGGTATACGGTTCGGAGCGCGTCAAGCATATCCGCAAGCCGGACGACAGCTATCGCAGATTAACGCTCAATACCGCGGCGCCTTATCTGGACGAGAGAACCGGCCAGGAGGTGCAGTACACCGTCGAGGAAGTCGATCACTCGGTATCGATCTCCACAGGACCCAGTTACGCATCGCAGAGAGACGCCGTAAACGATTTTCTGAATGCCCTGATCGCGAACCTCCCGAACCTGCCCGTTAGCCCCCCACAGGCCGCCAAACTGCTCAGCCTGGCCATTCAGATGAAGAACCTCGGCCCCAAGGGAGACGAGATGGCCGAGATCATCTCCCCCTCACAGGGCAGCCCGGATCAGAGCCTGCAGCAATTGCAGATGGCCCAAGCGAAACTCCAGGAACAGGCCATTCTCATTCAGCAGCTACAGGCCGCGGTACAGCAATTAACAGTGGAGAAGCAGGCCAAGATCGTGGAAGGCGAGTACAAGGTGCTCACCGAGAAGATGAGGACCGAAAGCTCC
>Ga0126377_10001332_pt1 | contig 16132 bp, 10 predicted proteins | sample PanSoiMetPlot_22_FD_92647 | JGI IMG/M metagenome (GOLD analysis project Ga0126377, IMG submission 92647) | Tropical forest soil microbial communities from Panama - MetaG Plot_22 | ecosystem: Environmental > Terrestrial > Soil > Tropical forest > Bulk soil | place: Panama | collected 2016-02-17
CGGAAGTGATCCTTGGTCTCTTCCAACACCCGACTGATGCGCTCTTGTTCGACGATATAGTTGTTTAGTTCCAGTACGTGACGTTCTGCCTGTTCGGCACGGTCGTGTTCCAACTCGGCTCGCCGGCGTTCGGCCTCCTCCGAAGCGCGCGCGGCCGCCTTTACTTCGCGTAGATAGCGGTCGTAACTGAAATAGACGATTGCCAGCAGCGGGACAACCCCGATGAGTGCGTACAGGCGGGCGGTGCCGACACTGCTCACAATAATTCCGGCACCTGCTGCACCGGCGAAATAGGTAATCGACATCCAGAGGAAATTGCGACTCCACATCTGCCATATCGATTGATTGTCCTTGAGCGCATTCGCTATCGCGCCAATACCGGTATGAGAAAAATAGTGGACCAGGCCCATTAGACTGAGTCCAATGATGGCAACCCATGGACCCCGATGAAAGAGGTCCGTGGTTGAACCGAAAACCAGGTTCAGCACTGTGGCCGTCAGGAAGACGGCACAGGCCAACGCGCCACCACCGAAGGAGACGGTTCTGAGCTTCCGGCTGATTCTCAGTCCGGAAGCCACTCCGGCCATCGCGCCCAGGAGGCACGCCGCTTCGCCGCCGTAAAGCAATAAAGTGATGTAGACAAAAGTATCGTCGACCGTGATGTTGCAGTTGATCTTCGGTATCGGTATGGCGACTCGGGAGCCAATGACGCCGGTTACGATAACGAGTAAGAGGAAGTAGCGATCAATTTTGTGGACGGGGAGGTTATTTACGGCGTGAGCACAGATCAGGGCACCTGCAGTGACTATGAGCCACATGTAGATCCCGGTCCATTGTTTTCTTAGACTTGTCATGTCCGCACAGCCCATGAAAAACGAGGGGTTGGAAAAGCGCTTTTACTGCATCCCAGTTCCATCGTCCCCAAGTGGACAGTCATCACCCAAGGCATAACCGTCTCCCAAAGCGTAGCCATCACCCAAAGCGTAGCCGTCGCCCAAAGCGTAGCCATCGCCGAGAGCAAAGCCGTCGCCGAGTAGGAGAACGTTACTCATGAAGATCGAACCGCCGCCTAAAGGCGTGCCATCGCTTCTCATCAAGTAACCACCGAGGGTCAGGCCCGGCTTGGTCCACATGCTGCCGTTGAGGTTCTGGGTTGTTAAGCCCTCAACGACGCCATCACCGAGCAGGTAACCTTTGCCGTAACTAACTTGATACTTCGTAATCAAGTCCTTGCCGGTAATGCATGTATGGTTAAGGATTAATCCCTGGGCCCAGGGAAAATTGAAAGCTGAGATTGTCGTTTCAGGGGCAGGAGCAGACTGAGTTAGTAGATTGGATCCAAAGGAAGGTCCGAGAAGACCAAGGAGCACATCGGTCTTCACAAGCTTCCCCAGGGTGACGGCTCCGGCGATATTCAGTTGACCGGCGCCCTGGTCCAGTGTGTTGTACCCGGCTAGAGGCTGGGCCGTATACATCAGGACCATCTTGACCATGTTTGGTGTGAGCTTGGGATTTGCTTGCAGCAGCAGAGCTGCAGCGCCTGACACCATTGGGGTCGACATTGAAGTACCACTCAGGTACATCAACTTCATGTTGTTGGTTGAGTACTTATGAGTTTCCAGCTCCGGATACTCATTAACCAGTTTGTTGCCAGCGGCCTCCGCCGAGATGATCTTGTTTCCCGGCGCTACGAGGTCGGGTTTGATGACGTTGTCGAAATGCTTCAAACCATAATCGTCAACTGCGAAACTGCGAGTTGGTCCACGTGAACTATAGCTGGTCACGGAGTCGTCAGTGCGTGGATCTGTGCCGTAAGAATTGCTCGCGCCAACAGTGATGGCCGATGGCTCATTGCCGGGGCAGTGAATAGCGCCATAGATCTTTTGCCCGTTGACGTCTTTACCATTGTTACCGGCGGCGGCCACGACCAATACGCCTGAGTCGACCAGTTTGCGGACTGCATTGCAAATGGGATCGTTCTTGTAAGAATTGATAGCCACAGTGCCCAGGCTCATGTTCACGACGCGAATGTTGTAAGTACCTTTATTGGAGATCAGCCAGTCGAGGGCGCTTAACACACCGGCTACCGTGCCCACTCCGTCAGAGTCGAGAACGCGCAGGCTGACCAGACTTGCACCGGGGGCGATTCCTTCGTAACCACCATTAGTCGGCGCGCCGGCGCCGGCTGCTATTGCCGCGACGTGCGTTCCATGTCCGTACCGGTCGTCAGTACGGTTTTCATCGGTGAAGTCTTTGCTGAACTTAATTTTTCCTGAGATAGAAGAAAACGACTTGTGGTTTGTATCGATGCCGGAATCGAGGATCGCGATGGTGACGCCAGATCCATCCAACGTATCTGACAATCCGAGTCCATTCCTCCAGGAACGGCTTTGTCGCGCACCGGTTGTTTCGGTCACATGACCTAAGGTGTGGACCGGGGCATCTAGAGAGACATAGGCAACTCCCGGATCTGCCGCCACTACGTCAGCAGAGTTCGCATAACACTCAACGATGCGGATATTCAGATTGGACAGCACTGCTTTGACAGTGCCACCGAGTAGTTCTAACAGTGATCCCACCAAACCCTGTGAAGCAGAATTGGCTCTCACGATTAGGTGGACACGGTCATTGCCGTGACCTGAATCAATAAGCTTACGTAGGTCAGGCGAAACTTTACTGGCAGGGCCTGCACTCACAGAGGTGCTGCCACCGCTGGCGTGAACAGAGGAGTTTCCGGCAACCAGGAGTGCTGAAAAGAGAGAGACGAGCACGGCGCAGGTTGTCAGAAGTCTGAAGAGTTTGGGGCTACCCATTTCGCTTGTCTCCGGGTCAAAACAAGGTCTGTCAGGTTTCTGTAGAACGTTTGGCACCACGGTCGGTCTGGGAGGATCGCCGGGGTGACCAATAGGACATCAAAAAGAGCTTTGCTCACAGTTCGAGCGCCCTACCTAGTGCGAGACTTGTGCCAGTTGGCGCTGAGAGTGGAAGGAGAACGATAACTCGGGGTTTCCTGAGGAAATTCGAAAGCCTGGTATGGAAGCACCGGTACTATCCGCTTTGGAATAGACCGATTCCTGACCGAGGTTTAGTCAATCTGGCAAGAGCCGGTCGATTTGATAGTCACGTCGTTTCAGAGTCGTTATCAGGTTGGTGCACATCCGCCAATAATCTCGACCGGGTAAACTGAGTTCCAGAGCTAGTGAAAACGCGTCAGTCCGATGGTGAGTGGGCAGCGGTTATTGGGCCGTGATTCTTCGTGGCATGGAAGTTTCATAGGAACCGATGCGAGATGGGGAGAGCCCGACCTCCCCTGGGTTGGAGGAGACCCGACCTCCTCCAACAGACCAATAATTATGATGAGTCAAGAACGTCGCAAAGCATTTCGTCTTCCCGTAGTCCTCGAAGCATTGTGGGACGGCAGCGCCTCCGGTTGGGAGGCGCGCATCACAGATATCAGTAGTGGTGGCTGCTACCTGGATACGGTCGGACAAGCAACACCAGGTGAGACCGTTAGCCTCAGGTTTCGCTTACCCGAAGGGAACCTACTTGCAGTACAGGGCCTCGTCTCTTACGTTCATCCTCATACCGGCTTCGCCGTCGCCTTTGCTCAGCTCACTTCTGAACAGCAAAGCGCGATCGATGGGTTGTTAGGTCAACTGCAACCCTAAACAATCAGCATAAGTTTTGGAGCGACGGTTTTTGTGCCGTGACTGCCTCGCAGTCGTGGGCTGATAGTGATCTATTTTTGGAATTTTGGCTGGGGATAATTTGTAAACAGATATGAACTTGGATTCACGCCTCGAACTTCACCGCCTTGTTTTTAGTATCGTCTCCCTCAGATTAGTGATGGGCAACTACGAGGATTCCGCAACGTGTCGCGGAAAACTGGAAATCGAGACTCGGGCCAGAATCGTTCGCCTGGCAGAGCTCGAGAACAGGACAGAACTCGAAGCCGCTCAATCGCTTCATGACCTGTATTCGGAGAACGTCCGCAATTCAATGCGCTCCCGCTCATTATTGCCGCAGTCTCACAAGAGATTGCGACCAGCAGTTTGATCAAGCACTGGGTCCTTCCGCACGAACTTCCCACCCCAAATAGAGCATCACCGGCAGCCTTGGTAGTGGTGGACTTCAGATACCACCGGGCTTCAGCCGGGTGGTACTTCAATTTCAACCTAGTCAAGGGCTCCGAATTTTTCTCTTGCAGATACCACCGACTTCAGTCGGGTGGTACTTCAATTTCTGCCTAGTCAGGGCCTGCGGTGAAGGGAGATACCACCGACTTCAGTCTGGTGGACTTTCAACTCTTGCCATTTTCTTTTCCGAGGAGGCCGAAATTGAAGCTCCACCCGACTGAAGTCGGTGGTATCTGCAACAGAGGATTCGAGAGTCCTTGACTAGGTTAAAACTGAAGCTCCACCCGACTGAAGTCGGTGGTATCTGCAACCATGTTTCGTTCGCCAGGGATGGTCGAGTTGAGCCGTCTGGCAACCCAAAAATTGTTGCTAAGCGGCTACCAATTTCCGTCACTGCGGACGCGAATTTCCAGCTCTTTCGGGAACTCTGCAAAGAAAATGCGGGTTGATTTGACCACCCTTCGTGGCATGCGTTCTGCTTCAGGAAAGGGGTGGGATTAGCCCAGCCCAGAAAGCTAATTCCAGTTGCGAGCAAGGTATAAAAAAGGAGTGACCAAGAAAAAAGAAATGACCCCACTACTCCCAATCGAAACTCATGCCCCGAGTGTTCTCGACCTCCCCCCAAATATTCTTGGCGGGTTGAGTTCTGCTTCAGCAGTTCCCAATCTGCAGGCACGCGTAACGCTGCTAATAGAGTCGATGAACGATGTCGTTCTGAGGCTTTCCGCTAGCAGGGTGATGAACAACCTGGTTTTTCTGTTGGACTACTTGAGCATCATTTCGGATGACCGTCCCAGCGGATCAGAAGAAGTGAATGAAATCCTGTCCATTCTGGACATCGTGCGCGAGGAGGCTGATTCACTAGTAGCCTACGTCGAAGGGCACGCGCTTAAGTTGCACGGCAGCGAAGGAACGTTAGGCGAAACTTTTGATTGCACCGCCTACGCCATCAAGCATGAAGTTCGTCGCATTTTTGACGTCGAACTGGCGCAGGTGAAATTTCAGCAATTGGACCATGACGCATGCGCCGCTCTTTTTCATGCCCGCGGCGTGTTAACAAATTGCTTCCAGCAATGCCTGATCACCGTGGCCCGTGTCTTCGATAACACCTTGACCGGCGCTGACCTGTTTGAAGACTGGCAGGCTCGACGCGACAACTCGTTGCTCCTATATCATGATCTCGGAGCTTTGATAGAGCATGTCAAGGTTGCCAGGCGGGGATCGCTGGAAAACATTGCCGAACAGTTGACCTCATTCCGCGAAGGTAGCATGCAGTACCTGATGTACAAGGACTGGCAACAGTTCGAGAGGTTCTCCGACGTGATTATTTCGCTGATCGAGAATGGAGAGGATCCGGAAGAACAGTTACACCACCTAGCTTGTTACCTGGAGACTTTGTTTGGCCACGTCAAATCGCGAGCAGTACTGGCCCCAGTGGAAGTGAGCGAGTAAAAAAACCGCAAGACCGTTAGACAAGGGACGGGGTGATGCGGAGGCTGGGTGAAAGGGAGACATTTCACCCGATCTCCGCATCGCCCCGTCTTCTCGTGCCTCAATGTCTGCTATTGATTTGAGTTCACGAAGCGGAGTCGTTTGACTCCGATCTTGACTTGGTCCCCGGCGGCAACCTTGTCGGGTATCACCAGCGACAAAACAATCGTACCTTCGTTTCGTACTTTGCCTTGAGTCGCGACAATGAATTTCCCCGGGTTGTCGGGAGGATAGAGAGTGAACGTGCCCAGCTGGATCTTGGCGCCGTCCGGCGGTTGATAAAAGACGTCGAAGGTGGCCGTGTACTTCTTTGGGTTGAGTACCTCGGCCACTTCGACCTGGACAAATTTTGCGCCCTCTGGCCGATCGGTTGCGGGCTCAATCGGCTGCCGAAGATCCGGATTACTTAGATCCAGGTAAAACAAACGATTGTCGCTTTTATCTTTGGTCTCGCGCTTGACCTCTTCGGGCTGACCTTGTTTGCCCATCCCCACGCTGCCGCAGTTAGACGAAACGGAAAGCAGCAGGATCAAACAAACACAACTACTAATTTGATCTGTCTTCATCTTCCCTTGTGGTGTGGAAAATCACTGGGGAGCGGGATTGATTATAACAGGGGTAACAACAATCTCAATTCCGCTTAGCTCCAGTTCCGTGTCCTCTCGCTCAAATTTCCCTCCAAACGGCGCCGGTACCAATTGCAGACTCAGCGGTGTTCCTTCTTTGAGATCACCGCGACTACGCAGTTTTTGCATTGTATTCGTGAGATTCACCAGGAACTTGGCCGGGTGCCTGTGTTCACCTGGCGTTGCGGGAGTCGGGCTGGGAGCCGGCGCAGCAGCACCGCGAGCTGGAGGAGTTGGTCGAGCCGGAGTCGGGCTCGGGCTCGCGGCCGGCGGAGCAGCGCCGGGAGCTGGAACACCGAAGAAGGCAAAACTACCCGCGTAATGCGGATCCTCGGTAGAGGTACCACTATTTGCGGTTGGCAGGTTCACAAATACCCGAACCGAGAAGTCACTCGTCGCCGGTAAATTTGCATACTGGATACTGGCGAAGATACGTTCGCTGGCAGTGTTGCTGTTGACAATGGCAGCGAAGTCCTGCGGTGTGAGCTTCGTTTCCAGGGACAACGGTTTGCCAATACTCGCTCTCGCTGCTTCTGCCAGCCGGACGCGGTGTTTGATTTCGAACCTGATGTTGGCCCCGTCCTGAACTCGCTTTCGCAGCTTCTCAAAGGCAACCTTGCTTGTTATTGCAGCGGCGGCTGGGGAACTGCCTATGGCGCTACTTTCATATTGATAACTGAGTAGCGGCATGATGGTAGTGATGCCTCCGGTTGCGTCGGTTGGGTTGCCATCCGCATCGACGAAGTGACTGTTGACATGGTTGGACCAGGTCGCGTCATTCGTATTGTTGTTGTTCAGATCGATGTTCCACTTGGCCCAGCAGTAGTCGACCATGCAATGATGCATCCAGAAGAGCGGATCCTGGGCAGAAGCAAAACTGCCCATGGTACCCCCGATAAACGAGTGGGTGTTGTTGTGGGGCGTGCCTTCGATCTGGTTAGAGAAGGTGAAGAAATTCGTGTCGGCCATAATCGGATCCAGAGTCGCGGTTGTGATGGAGAAAGAACCACTCATGCTGGTTCTACTTCTCGCCAGAAAGAGCACACTAGTTTGGTCAAGGAAGGCCGGATGAATGTCCGGATTTTGGTTCCAGTTCCAGTAGGGCAGTCCCCACTTTGGTTTACCCGTGAGCTTCTGAATGATCCTTTCGAAATTAAGTAGATAAGCTCGGTGCCAATCAAAGAAATGGTCCGTACCGTGCTCGCAAAAGTTAAAGTGAGCCGGGACACCGTGGATTGCGGCCTGGTTGGCCCAGCCTCGCTGATCCCCCGGGTTACTGCTATCGAGTCCCTTCATTAACGTGACTCCTTGCCGGTAGGTGTCTATGTCGGCGTCAACGTCAGCCGACCCGGTCCGCAGGCGACGACGCGTGGGCCGGTTTTTGATGGCATCAGCGAGTTGGTCACAACCGCCGAGCGAACCCATCAACAGCGCAACGCTGACAAAGCCGAGACCTTTAATAAAAATGCGCCGGCTGAACGGGCTAAGGGGATTGAGATCTTCAAAGTCGGAGGGTCTAAGTGTTTCCATGATTTTTATCCTGGTGGTGATTGCAGTTAAGAGAGCTCAAGGTTAGCTGCAGACGAAAGGAAGTCTGAGCGGTCAAGAAACTAGGTTTGAGAATGTCGGGAAACCGAGGTTTCGAGTGCGTAGGGACACCTCAAAAAGGTGCACTGGGGGGTGTGCTCAGCGAGGATTTTGTTGGCCCATGGGAGCCTGGTCACAAAACGGCGGCACCATACTCCCGAGGCTGGGAAAAGTCAACAAACGGTTTTGGGAACTTGAGAGATTCGAGGGTTGGCTTGGACTTTGCGCGTGGTCCTTCGAACTTCGTACTTTGTACTTGGTTCTTGGTACTTCGTCCTTGGTAGTTGGCACGTGGTTAACGCAGTCCCCAGCCGCTCCGCGGCCAAGTGGCAAGCATTAGACCAGCCATGTCATGAGACAAGACTCATGTCATGAGAAAAGCTCACGTCATTTATCCACACTAACAGCAGAGCGCTCGAATGCAGACGAGGCACAAGGAGCAAAGCGCCAAGAACAAAGAACCAAGGACAAAGAACCAAGGACAAAAGCCCTCAGCGCACATACTCCCAGTGCCAGGGTTCGTAGAAATAGGGTTTGAAGCCAAATCGGTCCGCGTTGCGCACCAGCCATTTGTAGACTGGCGTTGTCACCTGGAGTGCACGATTAGAGTCTTTTGTCTCGACAGGATCGCCGCCGACGTAAATGTCTAACGCCCGTCCAGTGAAGTGCGGGCTGTTGACTGCCAAACCGGCACGTCCGGCTTTGGGAGTTTCTCGGCGCAGCTTCTCCTGATACTCACGACTGCGAAAAGACGAGAGTATCTTGAAATAGTCTTCGTCCGGCGCAAGTCTGCCGTCGGTATCCAGCATTAGATGAAGTGACGGCTCGGCAATAGCAGCGGCCAACATGCGCTGGAAGGCCGCGTACGTCTCACGCTCGACCTGTCGCAATTCATCCGGGCGGGTGGGATTCCAGAAGTCGGCCGCCGGGGCAACCAGGAGTTGAGCGGGTTGGGCAAAGCTTCGGTCTTTGATGCGCGCATCCTGCCACGATCCGACCATCGCATACCATGTATCTTCATCAAGGACGCCGCTCGGTGCCAGCCCCGATTTCACTTGCCAGGTCGACAGAGCCTGGGCGAAATCTTGACTGCCGACGTCTGACTCGGTGCCCAGTAGCTTTCCAATCAACGATCGATAGAGAAACCACCCAGTCTGTCGCTTGCCGCCGAATTCCCATTTAAGCGTTGCGCCAAGTTCGTCGTTGCGCGCGGCAGCTAGCTTGAAGGCTGAGGCAACTGTTGCCGTGGATAGTGGTGTGGGGCTCTCGGGCAGGGAACCGGGCTTGGCAGGTGGTCGCGTGGCCTCACCCACCAGGGGTTTTTGAGCGTCCTTCGACTGAGTTCGACCCGGCGTATTGGCTTGGAAACCGAAAAACGCGACTAGAACAAAGGATAAAGCAGCAAGATCCGCTCGGAAACGCTTCATTCGTTTAATACCTTGAACTTTGCGAGATTTGTTGCCGGGGTCTGAGAGTATCAGATGCTCAAAGTAGAGTCATGGTTTCTCTAAGGCGTCGTTCCCGCTTCGGGGTTCTCTATTGACGACAGACCGCAGAGCTGTGCTCGGAGCAGAGAAGGGTTTTCAAGTCATTGAGTTGTTGGCGCAGGTTTTCAATCTCCTGCTGTTGCTGTTTTATCTGTGCCTGCTGCTCTTTGAAGGCATTGATGAAGATAACACTCATATTCGCGTATTTAATGCCTTCGACCTCACCTTTAGCATTCTTGAACGTGAACAAAGGTTCAACCTCAGCAACCTGTTCCGCTATTAAGCCGATGTCGTGCTCGCCCGAAGCCTTCCACGCAAACAAGGTCGGCCGCAATCGCTCGATGATATCTAGGCCGCCTGCGAACGGATGCAAGTCAGTCTTGTAGCGAAGCGATGAGGAAGAACTGGTGCAAGTAGTCAAGACGAGCGCCTGTACTCCCGCGCCGCTAACTCGAAAACATACATTCGCCGGTGAGCCCGGCTCCGTGAACTGTCGCACGTAGAGATTGTCCGCCAGAACGCCGCCACCGGTCGTGCTATCAACTACCTGCATCGCGCCTCCTCTTGCGCTCAGCGTCCCGGGGATCTGGGTAGTTTGCGTGTTTGTGCCGAGAACGATGGTGTTACTGGTCGAGACCGTCGCGTTAGCGCCCAGGGCGACCGAGTTATTTACTGTTTGTGAAGGAGGATTGCCGGCATTCAAGCCAATGAAGGTGTTGTTACTGCCGAAGAAGTCTTGTGAGCCAGCGCCGGCTCCAAAGATTGAGTTTCCCGTTACCGTTGCGTTGGGATTTCCTGCACCCACACCAACGTAGACATTGTTCGTTCCCGCAGTGCTCAAGACGGTCGCGCCGCCGATCTCGAACTCGGTAGTGGCGTTCACGATGTTGACGTTGAACGAGCCAGGCACCTGTACTGAATCAACGTTTCGGCCAAGCACTATCGTCTTGCTGCTGCTGACCACCGCGCCGGCGCCGATCGCGGTGGCGTGATCAAGACCGTCCACGGCGATATTGGCAAACGACCCCAGCGCGATGTTATTGCTGCCGGTTCGGTTGGAGCCTCCCGCAGACTCACCGACGAAGACGTTATGCAAGCCCGTGGTGTTGACGCTGCCGGCGCCAGAGCCGAAGAAAGAGTTGAAGCTACCTACATTATTGAAACCCGCGCCGCTGCCGAAGAAAGAGTTGGCATCGCCGGTGGTGCCGTTAGCCGCCACGCTTTCACCAAAAAACGAATTGCTGCTACCGGTTGCATTTAGTCTGCCGGCGCTCCGGCCAAAGAAGGAATTGCCGGAACCGGTATTCTGAAATCCCGCCGCGGCGCCGAAAAATGAGTTGTTAAAGCCGGTGGTCATGGAAGCACCGGCAGAACCGCCGAAGAATGAATTGTTAGTACCCGAGACATTGGACTGGCCAGCCCCGAAACCCGCGAACAAGTTCAACAATCCGGGACTGCTCAAAATGCGAGAGCTACCGAGATTGAACTGCTGAGTGGCACTGAAAATGTTGGCGGTACCTGTACCGGCGATGTTGAAGGTTCCTGCTGTTTGGATACTGGCGGAGTTTTGAATGTAGTTAGTGCTACCTGGCGGAATGTCTAAAGGATTGAGCGGCTCGCTGGCCCACACTCCTGAGTCGCTGCGCAAGAAGTTTCCGGAGCTACCTGATGAAATCAAGCCGGTGCCGCCCTTTTCTATAGGCACGATGCCCAGCGAGATACTGGGTGTGGTGGACGGGTTGGTCACCGCCAACGGACCGCTAGCACTAACACTCGTCACGGTGCCTGCACCCCGACCATCGTCTCCCTTCTGTGCCACGATGGTCCAATCATCGCCTTCCACTGGTGTGACGTTGTTGTTGGCTCGCTGTGCTCGCCACGACGAGCCTTGAAAGCTAACCGCATCGTCGATCACATAGCTTCTGCTTGCGTCCCACGCGCCCTGCCAATTCAAGCCTTTTGGTCCTGCTGGGCCAGTTTCTCCGGCGGCACCAGGCTGACCCGGTATCCCTTGCGGTCCGGCGATACCAGGTAGACCCTGCGGACCTGGCGCCCCGGTTGGTCCCGATGGTCCAGCGTCGCCTTTCGGTCCCGCAGGTCCTGTTTCGCCCGCTGGTCCTTGAGCTCCGGTTGCCCCCGGAGGGCCAGGCGGACCTGCTGGGCCAGCTGGACCTGGTTGACCTTCGGTGTCCTTTCGTTCAATGTCCAACTCCGGCTCATGGCTTGTTTCCCTGTTCTCTTTGCTGTCAAAGACCACGCGCGCTCCATTGCGCGCCACCAGGGCCACGCCGAAGTTGGCGATGCCACCGGTGCCAGAGCCGTCTGTTCCCAGCCATTGCTGCACTGTGGCAGTGAGATCGATAGGGACGAACTTCTCCTTCAAATTCAGACGCACGGGAATCGCCGTGGCGATCAAACTGCCGAGTGGTGGGGCGTTGTTTGCGGTAATCGAAGACTCGTTCCAGTTGCCAGCAATCGTGTAAACATCAAACACGCCGCTGGTAGCGACTCCGCTGACATAGAGCTTCAAAGTTGCGCGCGCCACGTCCGAGCCCGTGGTTCCGGGAGGCAAAGTCGAAGCGAACTTGAACTTGAGGTAGACGTTGCTGACCGGCGACAGTAGCAAATTGGGCTGGGCGCCACAGTTAGCGTTGTTTCTTCGATCGTCTTGTTCGCGATCGTCCGCAGTTGAACAATTCACATGCGCATCATCGGTCAACACCGATTGTGCAAGTGCGATGCTCGGTAAGCCCAACAAAACGATCGATGCTAACCAGGCGACGACAAGTAGGCGATGTTCCCTGGTCCAACCAGGACGTAGTGATTCGTGTTTTAATTTCAAGATAGTCATGATAGGTGTCCTAAAAGGATCGGAAGACTTCTCAATAACGGGTCGAGGTTTCTGTTTCCGTTTGAGTTGGTGCAGCCCCGGCTACCGCCTGGGGTTCTCTATATGCATCCCCGGCCTGGGGTTCTCTAAGGTGGGCCGAAGCGGAGGCGATATTCGAGGGAATTCATGAAGCCGTTGACCATCGTACGCGTGTCAGTCGGATGCGCGTTGATGTAGTTGAGCCAGGCGGTGTAACCCGCGCCGTCCGGCGTGCGCCTCAGATAGCCGTAGTACTGCATCGCCACAAATGCCTGATTGAATTCCATATTGAATACCTGGTCGGAATCCGCGATGGCGCGAAGCACCTGAGCTCGCGTTAACGTACTCGCGTTCAGACGGTTCGTCAGGTCTGCCGAAGTCAGCGTCACCTTGGTCGTGCCGTCCGGGTTGGCGGGATCGGGAGTGGTGATTTGCGTCAAACTGTAACGGCCCATCAATACGTTGACGTACTGCGAGTTGTTGAGCGCGTTGAATTGAGAGACAAACTCGCTGCGCTGCACGAACGAGTTGGTGAAGTTAGCCTTCTTCGCAAAGACCTCACTAGGAGTCAGGCCCGTTACAGCTCGCATGTCTGGAGCTATCTCGTTGTATTCGGGTAGCCGGTTGAAAGCTAGTTTGTAAAAGCGGTAGACGAAATAACCCTTCAATTGAAACTCCTGCGAACCGAAGAAGGCCGCTGAGACAGTAAGTCGATCACAAGCCGGGTTGTTGTTCACGTCGGAGCAATTGTTGAGCAAGGTGGTCCAGGCATTGAAGCCAGCCTGATCGGGTTCGCGCGAGAGGAAGTCGAGGTAGTGCAGGCGCACAAAGAACGGAGTGTTAAAGATGGGATTTGGCTTGTTCGTTGTATCGTTGTCCGTGATAGTCACAACCGCGGTAACCGGTGTGCCAAGCGTTGCCCCGACAGCATTACTCAGCGACACCTGGAAAGTTTCGTTGCCTTCAGCAAAACCGTCATCAATGATCGGAACGACGAACGACTTACTGGTTTCACCAGCAGCGAAGTTCAACGTGTCGACGGTAGTGGCGTAGTCGCAACGAGCGTAAGAGGTGCCATTCAAGGTGTCGCAGCGCACCGCCGCCGAATCATCAACCGTTTGATATTGAATGCTGGACGTTCCAGAGAGATCACCGCTGCGCGTGACGGTGATGTTGGCACTGGTGGCGCCTTCGTTGACGGAGAAAGAAGGCGCACTGAATTGAATTGAACTTGTCGGCGGCGCGCAGCTCTGTTGTCGCTCGAAAGCGCCGATGTCAGTGGCGTTGCTACCCGCTGCGTTGGCAACTACAGGGTCGTCAAACGTACGCGCGAACCCGGTGCCACGTTGATCAGTGAGCAAATTTCCCGAGGTAGTAAGGCTCGTAGCCTTGTCAATTGCCGGACTGCCGCAAAGAAGCGCGATAGTTTGCGTCGGCCCGCCGTTGTTCTTGAGGCCAGCAGGGTCGAGTTTGGGATCCAGCGGCGCGGCAATTGTCCCCGTCTGATCCGAGGGTGGGGTGAACCCGGTACTCCCGTCGGTCTTGGAGATCAGGTTGAAACCGGCGGTCATGAAATTACCATTAACGTCGGGCGTGCTCCCTGTGTTTAAAGCGATGAGGCTGTTCTTAACGTTAAAAAAAGTCGCACCCACGTCGTTGAAGAGTCCGCCGCCCCGGTTAGCACTGTTGCTACTGATCGTGCTGTTATCGAGACGCACAATCGAATGGTCCGCCTGGTTACCGATGCCACCGCCATCCTGGATTGCGCTGTTAGTACTGATCGTGCAGTTGGAAACATTGGCCACTGCGTTGTTGAAAATGCCGCCACCTTTGGTCGCGGAGTTGTTGCTGAGAGTGCTGCCGGATATGGTTAAGGTGCCGGAGTTAAGAATGCCACCACCGAGCTGATTGCCGGCAGCGTTGCCGCTAATCACGCTATTAGTAATCGTGGCGGTGTTGCTGTTGAAAAAGCCGGCTCCCCCAAGGCCGGTAGAGATGTTGTTACGCAGGGTGCTGCTGTTGATACTCATAGTGGCATTGACGTTGTTATTGACGCCGCCACCTTGAACACCTGAGTTGCCCTCGATCGTGCTGTTGTTAATGCTCATCTGGCCGTTGCCATTGACGATGCCGCCTCCGATATCGGCGGAGTTGGCGGTGATCACGCAGTTGTTGACGAAGACGATGCCGAAGGAATTGGAAATGCCACCGCCTGAACCGGAAGGGACGGAACCGTCACGAATTGTCAGCCCGGAGAAAATTATTGTTCCGGCGGTAACATTGAAGATACGGTAGTTGCCACCACTACCACGTCGTACGGTGATTTGATCGGCGCCCGTACCGCTGATCACGATGTTCGTACTCAGACCAGGAAGTTCGCTCGCGAGATTGATAGTGCAGCGTCCGCCATTGCAATTGGGATCCGTGGGTGAAAACGCGAAACTGATCGTATCGTCACCTGGACTAGCGTTCGCGGTATCGATCGCGGTTCGTAAAGTGCAGACCCCGCCACGAGTTGTACAACTGTTAAGCACGCCTGAATCCGCGGTGGTGTTTACCACGAACGTCCTCCCGGCTTGTTGAGCGACTATGTCCTGGCTATGGACCACGAACCCGGTTCGACCCGGGAATACGACAACCGGAAGGAAGATAGATGCAGCGAGTATTAGGGTTAACCATTTTCGCCGGTTAGGAACCTTAGCGGATACGTTTCCGGCAAAGTGGGCTTTGCGAGGTTGGGCACTAATCATCATCGCTCCCTTCGAAAACAAACGGCGGAATTCGAAGTCACCAGAGGTCGGGTGCGACTTCGTGAGCGAAAGGATCGAGGGTTCCGTTCGCTTTGAGACGGCTTGTCGTTGGTTAGTGACGGGAAGCGAAAAACGTATCGCGGAAATTTTTAGAGAGGTTTTGCTCCGTTAGGAGCAGGCTTTGCCTCTAAGTCGACAGACGGATTTTGCTCCGTTAGGAGCAGGATGTTTATAGCTCGGGCGTTGAGACGAACATCGCACTCCTACGGAGTGCCATGTCGTGGTGGGTGTCGAGGGCTATAAACATTGGACGCCTCCGGGGTCGCGAACAATTGGACGCCTCCGGAGTCGCGAACAATTGGATTCCTCCGGGTTGCTCGACGTGAGATCCCGTAATTTCTAACTTCGAATCGTTTTACCTTCTCTCGACGTGAAAGATTGATTTACTTAAATCTTCCACCTCGCCACCTTGAGACTTGCCTCTCAACGTCAAGATATAGTCGCCACTGATGAATCGTTGCGCAGGGATGGTCAGGCTGAAACTCGCCCCAGATTCATTCAATTTCGGGGCGAGATGTTGCCAGGTAGAGATCTGTTCACCGCCGGCGCGATGTAACACCGCCTCGTAGCTGCTGTAGTTACCTTCCTTCAAGCTCAGTTGCAGCCTGACTTGTTGGGTACCGCTGGGCAAGACAAGCGTCGCCGGTGGTCCACCTTCTGGGCCTCTGAAGGCACCTGCCGCCAGGCTCAAAGAGACAAACGCAGGCACATTGCCGACAGATGTTGGAGATGGCGTTGCTTTTCCACCCTGTTCAGCGTGGCGCTGCTCCAATTCGGCAGACAACTGTTGCACCCGCCGGCGTTCGTCCTCAACTTGCTGTTGTAGTTCGAGTTCTCGCTGGGCCTGGATCGCGCGTTGCGCTTCAGCCTGAGCCCGTTCTTGTCGCAGGCGGCGCGAGTCGAGCACCAGCCAAACTGCACCTGCCGCCAGGAACAAAAGCAGCAATGAGAATGCCCAAGCCAATCTCGGACCACCCCACCAAACGTTTGTCCGACCCCACAGCGATCGAAACTGCGCCGGCGCCACAGTGCTAACGTCTTGGCGATCGCCGATCTTCACCGCCAACGCATCGGCAAAGTTCGCGCGCTCACGACGGCGCGGATGGACCAGGTAGTACTGTTCAAA
>Ga0126377_10001333_pt1 | contig 16123 bp, 15 predicted proteins | sample PanSoiMetPlot_22_FD_92647 | JGI IMG/M metagenome (GOLD analysis project Ga0126377, IMG submission 92647) | Tropical forest soil microbial communities from Panama - MetaG Plot_22 | ecosystem: Environmental > Terrestrial > Soil > Tropical forest > Bulk soil | place: Panama | collected 2016-02-17
CGGATCGAGCCGAGCGGCTGCACGCGAGCGAGGAGGCGCTCGACCATCGCACGGCGTCGATCGACATCGCCAACGAGCTCGACATCTCGGTCGCCGACAAGGGTCGGCGGCTCCTGGCCCGCGCCCGGCTCCGCGCACGCACGGGTGACGCCGCCGGAGCGCGCGCGGACCTCGAGGCCGTTCTGGGGGCGGACGTCGCGCCCGCCCTGGCGATGCGCGCACACGACGAGTTGGGGTTCGTCCTCGCCGGCGCCGCCGACTACCGAGCCGCCATCCCGCACCTCGAGGCCGCCCTTGCGGCCGCGATGGACCTCGGCGATGCGGAGGGCGAGGTCAGCGCGCTCAGCCGCCTCTCGATCGTGCACGCGAACCGTCTCGACTTCGACGCTGCGCTGGAGTACGGGGAGCGGGGAGAGCGGACGGCGCTCGAGTCGGGAGACGAACGCCTGCAGGCCACGTCGATGGACGCGCTCAAACAGGTAGCCTTGCAGACGGGAGACATCGATACCCTCGAAGAGCTGATACCGCGTCTCAGCGCGATCCACCGACGCAACGATGATCTCTGGCTCCTGCAGTTCGCGGTGTTCGAGCTCGGCTACGCGGATCTCGAACGGATGCGCCTGGACCGCGCGTTCGCCGCGTTCGATGAAGCGCTGTCGATCAATCGCCGGATCGGCGATGTCGGGAACGAGCCGATCTATCTGGCGGTGATCGGTCGTGCGCATCGCGGTCGGGGCGAGTACGAACAGGCCGTCGCGCTCGGACGCCGGGCGCGCGACCTCGCCATCGGGCTCGGGCACGGCGAGTGGTCGGCCTGGACGGCGGGCTGGCTGGGCTCCACCCTGTTCGAGGTCGGCGATCTCACCGGCGCATCGATCATGCTCACCGCCGGGGCAGAGGCGGCCGAGCGAGCGGGCGCGGATCTGCACCTCGTTCGCTACCTCGGGCTGGGCGCACGGGCGGCTCAAGCGCTCGGAGACGCGGAACGGGCCGCCGAGCTCGCGGATCGGGCAACGGCGATCCTCGATCGTGTCCGCGTTCGGGCGCCGCGGGCGAATGTCATGGGTCAGGACGCGTACGTCGGCGTCGCGATGGTGCGCCTGGCGCAGGGGCGGCACGAAGACGCCGACGGGCTGGTGAGGCCGATCGTGTCCGCGTGCTCGGCCTGCGGGTGGAGCGACGGCATCGTCGACGGATCGCTCGTGCTCGCCGAGGCGGCGCGTGAGCGCGGCGACGTGTCGGGGTCGGTCGATGCGTCGATGGCCGCGGTCACCGAGGCGCGCAGGACCGGCCTGCCGACCCTGTGGCGGGCACATCGAGGCGCCGCCCATGCCCTGCGGGCCGCGGGGCAGGACGATCGAGCGGCGGTCCACGACGCCGAGGCCGAGCGCGCGTTTGCGCGTCTGCTCAGCGGGATCCATGATCGGTCGATCCGCGACGCCTTCGCGTCCGTCTGGTCGGGCGGGCCGTCCTGAGGAGGGGGTGGGACGATGTCGGTGACGAGCCTGCATCACGTAGCGATCCGCGTGCAGGACCCGGATCGCTCGCGCGCGTTCTACGAGAAGGTGCTGGGGTTCGCGTTCCTGGAGCTGCCCGTAGGGCCGAGCGTGACGAACCTGTGGCGGGGCTCGCCGGCCGAGGGCACGCTGCTCGCGACGCAGGCGGGGGACACGTTCGTGATCCTGCAGCCGCCGCTCGAGGGTACCGCCGCCGACGACCGGTTCAACGAGCGGCGGATCGGGATCGACCACCTCGCGTTCGGCGTGGACGATCGCTCGACGCTCGAGGGCCTGGTCGAGCGCCTCCGGGCCGAGGGCTCCGAGACCCAGGGGATCGAGCACGACCCCGTCCTCGACAGGGACTACGTCGCGTTCCGCGATCCGGACAACGTGCAGTGGGAGTTCTACATGGTGTAGCCACCCGGCCCGCGATCCGGACGCGGCCCGGCTGATTGCGCTATGCGGCCAGCCGCTCCTCCAGTCGCTCCAGCCGGTGATCGATGTGGCGAAGCCTGCGGATCGACTCGGTCTTGGCGCGCTGTCGCAACAGGTACCCGATCACCGAGACGACCGCCATGACGGCGCCGACGATCATCGCGGTCCGCCGCACTCGATCCGTGGCCGGTGTCAGGAAGCTCTCGAGCTCCTCGAGCTCGGCATCGAGCCGGCGCCGCGTCTCCTCGATCTCGTTCACCGTCGCAGCCGGCGCTTGGCCCATTCGACATCCTCCTTCACGGTCTGCATCGTCTGTTCAGGCGTCGCCGATGTGGTGACGGCCTTTCGACCCACCAGCGCGGCGATCACCGCGCCGATCAGGTACACGGCCGCGACGATGAGGAATGCCGCCCATGTCGGCAGCACGAGATCGAGCGCGGCGGCTCCCGCGAAGCCGAGGAACCCGAGCACGAACAGCGCGAGGATCCCGGCCCCGAGCAGCAGTCCACCCCCCATCGCCTTCTCGCCGGCCTTCTCCTTCAGCTCCTGCTTGGCCAGGTCGGCCTGCTGTTTCACCAGCAGCGAAACGTCCGACCCGATCGAACGCAGGAGCACCGGGAGGCGTTGCCGCGCCGAGCCATTGAACGTCGCCCCACCCGTGCCGTGCGCGTCCGGGAGTGGGTCGCCCCCGTTCGGTGCCACGTCCATGGTCCGTGACCTCCTTCCCCTCGAGTTTCACCACTGCAGCCTATGCCTCACCGATCAACCGGCGCTCCCCGCGGTCGCAGCGGAGCGGAGCTCGCGGAACTGCTCGATCAGCGCATCGAGCTGGTAGTGCGCGTTCAGGCCGCTGGGGTTCGGGAGCACCCACACGCGTGCCTCGCCCAGTCGCTCCTCCTGCGGCCCGATCGAGGCCGCCGGCCGGCCGAACGCCGTCCGGTACGCGCCGATCCCGAGGACGGCGACGAAACGGGGCCGAAGCGGCTCGAGCCGTTCGGCGAGCCTGCGGGCGCCGTCTCGGAGCTCATCGTCCGAGAGCTCGGCCGCGTTGGGGGTCGTCCGTTCGACGAGATTGGTCACGCCGAGCCCGCGTTCGAGCAGGGAGGCGTCGTCGAACGCAGAGAGCACACGCTCGGTGAACCCGGCGCCATGCAGGGCCTTCCAGAAGCGGTTCCCGGGCCGCGCGAAGTGATGGCCCACCGCGCCGGACCACAGCCCCGGGTTGATGCCGACGAACACGACGTCCAGTCCCTGGGCGAGCACATCGGGGATCGATCGGCCGCGGGAGGCCTGCAGGTCGGACTTCGAGGGCCGCACCGGCGGTGAGCGCGAGTCAGCCGACTCGATCGAGGAACTCGAGCGACCGCTTCAGGACCAGCGCAGCAGCGGCCTCGTCGTAGTCGGACGATGACCGTTCGGCGAACAGGTGCTCGTCCCCCGGATAGAGGAACAACTCGGCGCTGTCGGTCGCCTCCGCGAACGCACGGGCGGCGTCGAGGTCTCCCCCCTTGACCTCCGGGTCGCCCTCCTTCATGTGGATCTGGGAGGGGGTGCGCTCGGGCCACGGGGTGTCGAACTCCGAGGGGTCCAGGAAGCCGTAGAGGAACAACCCGCCCCGCGCGCCGGGCCGAGTCTGGGTGAGGGCCTGCGCGGACATCACGCCCAGGGAGAATCCCGCATAGACCAGGTCGTTGGGAAGCCGTTCGGCCGCGGCGGCCCCGCGCTTCGTGATCGTGGCGAACCCGATCCCTCGGGCGTTCGCCACCCCCTCGGGGACCGTCGCGAAGGTCTCGCCCTCGTACAGGTCGGGCGTGTGGACGACGTGACCGGCGGAGCGCAGGTCGACGGCGAACGCCAGGACGCCGTCGGTCAGGCCCAGCGCGTGGTGGAACAGGAGCACCTCGGTCATGGTCGGAGCTTAGCCGGGCACATCGGAATCGAGGCCGCCCCGGCTCGGGTGGCGCTGAGGAGCCCCGCGAACCCATACGATGCCTCCATGAGCGCAGAGATGGTCGCCGACCGCCCCTTCTCGCTCGTGCTGGTGGGTGCCGACGGCTCCGAGCGCGCCAACGAGGCCGTGCGGCAGGCCTCGCTCTTGGCCGCCGCGGTCCAGGCCCGCGTGATCCTCGCCCACGTGATCGAGGACCGCCCCTACGAGGAGGGCCAGCCCGAGCGGGCACTCGATGCGGCGGTCGCGACGGCGCGCGCCGTCGGGGCCGACCCCGAGACCCGCTTCCTGACCGGCGACCCCGCCGGGGCCATGGTCAAGGAGGCCGAGCGCGAGGGCGTCGACCTTTTGTGCGTGGGGCCGGACTCGGGGCTGCTGGGCGGCGCGATCCGGTTCGGGCACGTCGCCGGGAAGATCCTGCGGGACGGGCGCTGCTCGGTCCTGATCGGCCGGCTCGCCGGCGATCGGTTCCCCCGCCATGTCGCGTGTGCCGTGGACGGCTCCGAGGCATCGGTGCTGACCGCGCTCGCCGCCGCCGGCGTCGCCTTGGCCACGGGCGCCGACCTCAGCCTGCTCCACGTCGTCCCCGTCTTCCGCGGGCGAAACGAGGAGTGGACGCTCGGCCCCGACGAGGAGGACCCCGAGGAGCTGGAAGCCTCGGTGAAGGCCGTCTCGGCCTTGGGCGTCACCCCGATCCGCGAGATGGCGATGGGGCGTCCCGAGCACACCCTGGTTCGTGTCGCCGAGCGGGACGAGGTGGACCTCGTGGTCGTCGGCTATCGGGGCGTCGGCGGCATGACCCGCATGCTGCTCGGGAGCGTGGGCGAGCACGTGGCCCAGCACGCGCAGTGCTCGGTCTTGGTCGTTCGGCCGAAGGTTTCATCGCGTGGTTGACGCGGTAAGGCAATACGTCGAACGGCCGTTGTTATCCGCTCGGGTCCAGGGGTAGCGTTGCGGCCGCCTTCCAACCGGTCGAACGAGCCACAGGACCAGGACGAGATCTCCATGGCCGAATCGGATCCTCCTCGCGCAGCCAGCGCGTCCGCCGTACGGGCGCGAACCGATGCCCGGGAGCGTGCGTCGGCCCGAGACGTGGCCCGCTCGAAGCCGGCCCGGGTCGCGATCAAGGTCGCGACGTTCGCGGTCGCGCTGTTCCTGTTCGTCCTGGCGATCCAGCTCATGAAGGAGGGCGCGAAGGCGCTCGCGCCTACGCTCCAGGACAGCCCGCTCTTCAGCAACGCCGTCTCCACGCTCGGGGCCGGATGGCTCGGCGCGTACATCGTGCTCTCGGGCTCGCCGATCGCCGCCGTCGCGCTGAGTCTGTTCGTCGGCGGGGCGACCACCGAGCTCCAGACGTTCACCATGCTCTCCGGGTCGCGGCTCGGAGCCTCGTTCGTCGTCCTGCTCGTCGGGTTCCTGTACGCGCTCCGGAACAGGGGCCGCAACCGCGGCGAGTCGATCGGGATGGGCGTGCTCGCGATGTCGCTCACCGCGGTCGTGTACGTGCCGGGGATGCTGATCGGTTACGGGATCCTGAAGTCGGGGATGCTCGACGGGATCCACTGGAGCGCCTCCGGAGACGTGCTCTCGGTCGTCGACATGATCTGGGGACCCGCGGTGGACTTCCTCACCAAGCTTCCGGGATGGACGCTGCTGCCGATCGGCCTCGGCATCATCCTGCTGTCGTTCCGGCTGCTCGACAGCGTGCTGCCGCAGCTGGACGGCGAACAGCACGGCAGCAGCCGGATCGCGTGGATGAAGCGGCCCTGGCCGATGTTCGCGCTCGGCTGCGTCGTGGCGACTCTGACGCTCTCGGTCTCGGTGGCGCTCACGCTGCTGGTGCCGCTCGCGAGCCGCGGGTACATCACGCGGCGCGAGTCGATCCCCTACATCATGGGTGCGAACATCACGACACTCGCGGACACCCTGGTCGCGGCGATGATCCTCGGCAACCCCGTCGCCGTGCACATCGTGCTTGCCGAGGCGATCGCGGTGAGCATCGTGTCGCTGTTCTACCTCGCGCTGCTGTACAAGCCCCTCACGAACTCGATCATGGCGTTGGACGAATGGGTCATCTCGTCCAACCGCCGTCTGTGGCTGTTCGTCGCGATCTTGTTCCTGCTGCCCGTGCTCTTCCTGACCTCGGGCATATGGATCGGCCCGATCGCGCGCTGACGCGCTCGGATCTCGTCGCTTAGCGGGGCCCCCGCTCCTCGGCCTCGCGCGAGCGCCGGCGTCGCTGCTCGGCCTCGGCGTGGTCCCCGCGCCGTTCGGATACCTCGGCGAGCGCGCGCCAGGTCCAGCTGGCGAGTTGGCGCTCGCCGAGCTCCTGGGAGATGCGGATCGCCTTCTTCAGGTTCTCCTCGGCCTCGTCCAGTCGGCCGAGCTCCCGCTGGCAGATCCCACGCTCCGCGTAGGCGTCCGCCAGCTCCCACCGCGCGCCCAGATCCTCGAACACGCCGATCGCTCGCTCGAACCCGGCGATGGCCTCCTCGTACTGCTCCTGGTCCTCGAAGATCCGGGCGCGTTGGACCGTGGTCATCGCGATGCTGAACTGATCACCGATCTCCTCGGCGAGCGCGCTCGCCTGGTCGCTCAGCTCGAGCGCGCGCTTGAGCGCGGCATCGCGCGCGGATCGTCGTCCGCCGGTCTGGTTGATCGAGAGCGAGTTGAGCGCGCGCACGCGCGCCCAGCCGTCGTCGGGGTCGGCGACCTCCAGCGCCCGTCGCCAGATGGCCTCCGCCTTGTCGTTGTCCTCGCGCGTCCACGGGACCCAGCCGGCGAACAGCAATGCGCGCGCGAGTGCCCACGGTCGCATGTCGTCGCTGAGCCGCTCGGCCTCGGCGATCGACTCGTCCAACAGGGGCTCGGCCCGATCGACGTCGCCGTCCACGTTGATCACGATGTCGCCCAGGAAGCGCAGCGCGATCGCCAGCGCGAACGGGTCGTCGACCTCGCGCCCGAGCTCGATCGCGCGATCGAGCGCCGCCCTGGCTGCCGGGTAGTCGGCGAGCCAGTAGCGGGCCTCGCCGATGCCGGCGAGCGCGCGCGCCTCCCGGACGCCCCACCGTTCCTCCGGGCCGGCCAGCGCGAGCGCGCGCTCGTAGTAGTCGGTGGCCGAGCGGCTCTCGGTCCGTCGCCTGGCGCGATCGCCGGCGGCGACGAGGGCATCGGAGGCGCGTTCGGCCACCGAGCGGTCCTCGTTGTCAAGGTCCAGCGAGTTGAGGGCGGCGAACTCCAGGTGCTCGGCCGCCCAGGTCGGATGGGTGTCGGCGAACAGCCGGTCGGCGATCAGCTCGTGCAGGCGGACGCGTTCGCGCTTGGGCAGGGTGGCGTAAGCGACGTCCTTGAGGGTGGAGTGGCGCACGCGCCAGCGCCCGACGGGCTTGGTGTCGTCCTCGGGCACGAGGATCTCGGCCTCCTGGAGCTGGCGGATCTCCTCAAGGGTCGCCCCCGGGTCGATCACGTGCAGTTCGTCGAGGTCGAACGACACGAAGAACGCGGAGGCGCGACGGGTGAGCTCACGCAGGCGCGGCGGGAGGTGGTCGAGGCGGGCCGCGACGACGGCTTGGACGGTGGGGGGAAGCGCCGCGCGGGGCGCCGGGGCCGCGTCCCTGGAGTCGGGGAGCAGCATGCCGGTGGTCTCGATGATGAAGAACGGGTTGCCGCCGGCGCGCTCGGCGATCTCGGCCGCCTCCGCATCGTCGATCCGCCGCCCCGATGCCTGGCGGGCGAGGACGATCGACTCCTCGTTCGATAGCGGGTCCAGCCGGAGCCTGGCGGCGTTGCCCGTCCCCGTCCCCCAGTCCGGCCGCTCGTCGAGCAGGCCCGGCCGGGCGAGCACCAGCACCAGCGCCCGCCGGGGGCCGACGCGGGCCGGCGCGCCGAGGCGCTCGATCAGGGTCAGCATCGGCGACTTGAGCGTCTGGGCGTCCTCGAACACGAGCACGGCCGGCTCATCCCGGGCGATCCCGTCGATCAGCGCCACGAACGCCGACTGCACGTCGGCCACGAACGTCGACTGGTCCTTTCGCTTCGCCATCCCGAACAGGAGCGACAGGCGCTCGACCAGGTGGTCCTCGGCGATGGCGTTGCTCTCGAGCAACTCGTGCAGCCGGCGCTTGGTCTTGTCCGGCGGCTCCGCCTCGTCCAGACCCGCGAGCTCGGCGACGATCGTTGCCGCCGGCGCGAACGTCGCGGTGTCGGTGAACTGGTGGGCGTGTCCCGCCAGCACGGGCACCTGACCCTCGAGGCTCGCGACCAGCTCGTCGGCCAGCCGCGACTTGCCGATCCCCGACTCGCCGAGCACCGTGACCAACACCGGCCGGCCGCTGTGGGTCGCGCGCGTGAGGCTCTCGCGCAGGATCGCGAGCTCGCTCGAACGCCCGACGAACGGGATCGTCCGCCGGGCCGAGCGCGGCGTGAGGCCCTCGACCGGGAAGCCGGTCAGTTCTCCATCGAAGCCCTTGGCCTCGATGAGGCGGCGGTCGGCGTAGGAGACCGCGTTGGCGGTGAGCGCCACCGTCAAGGGGCCCGCAAGGACCTCGCCCGGTTCGGCGGCGGCCTGCAGCCGAGCCGCGGCGTTCACCACCGGACCGGTGACGAGGAGCTGACCCGCCGGGCCCAGGCCGGTCGCCGCCTCACCCGACTCGACGCCTACGTGGACCTCGAGCGGCTCGGGGAGCGAGAGGTCCCGGCTCATGCGGCGGAGCCGCCCGCGGATCGCGAGGCCCGCCCGGACGGCCCGGAGCGCGTCGTCCTCGTGCACGGTCGGCAGGCCGAACACGGCCATCACCGCGTCGCCGATGAACTTCTCCGCGCGGCCGCGAAGGGCCTGCAGCTCCTCCGAGGCGGCGTCCAGGAACAGCCCGAGGATCTCTCGGGCGCGCTCGGGATCGAGTCGGCGCGCGAGGCCGGTCGAGTCGACGAGGTCGGCGAACAGGACCGTGACCATCTTCCGCTCCTCGGTGCCGAGCGGAACGCCCACGGCCGAGCCGCAGTTCGGGCAGAAGCGGGCGCCCTCGGGTAGGGGTTCGCCGCAGACCTGACAGTTCACCCATGCAGCATAGGGGGCGGTGCCGACGCCCCCGGGGCCTGGTTGCGGCCGTTCCGTGACGCTCTTCGCCGCCGGTCAGCGCCGCCCGCGGGCGGACGCCTCGGCCAGGATCTGCGAGACCAGGTACGGGCTCACGCCGAGCCTGCTCGCGATCTGATCCCGGTTCACGCCCATCGCCCGGTAGGTGAGGGCGAGACGTTCCTGGGCCGGGCTCCATCCGGGTCGACTGGGTCGGACGGAGGAGTGGGGGACGAGCTCGCGGACCTCGGCCGACGCGCCGGCGGCAGCCGTTCGGGAGCGAGGGGTCTTCGAACCCGCCGCGTCCGGCTCCCTCTTGAACCGGCCGCTCGCGGCCTCGTCCCTCGTTCGTTCGTCAAGGATGGCGAACTGGTCCGAGGCCTTGTTCACGCCGATGGCCACGATCGGCAGCTCCTGTGCGCTGGCCTGCCGGCACGCCGGTTTCGTGCAGTAGTCGTAGAGCTCCGCGCGTTCGGGGTGCAGCTCGTCGCCGCAGGTGACGCAGGTGGCCAAGGGATGACTCCTCGGGGTTGGAGACGGCTTTGGTTGAACATTACGACCGAGGTCGGTATTCCTGGCGCCGGCCGGCCGGGGTATCCTTGGGACGTGGCGGCCTACGAGTACGTGTGCATGGCGTGCGAGCACCGCTTCGAGGAGCGACGGCCGATGACCGCGTCCGTGGACACGGCGCTCGGGTGCCCGAACTGCGGAGACGAGCGGGTGCGGCGGCAGTACTCGTTCCGCGCAGGCACCTCGCCCGCGACCGATGCGGGTCCCTCGGCCGGCGGGTGCGGTTGCGGCTCCTGCACCTGCGGCGGGGGCTGAGCGGGCTCTTCTTCACAGGGCCGCCCATATCGCGATCGACATCGGCCGCGCCCGCGAAGGTGCATCGCTCACCCCGGTCCCTCCCACGGCCTCGGCTCGCGGAAGAAGAGGTAATCGGCGAGGCCGTCCTCGGCGTTCGGAAGCGGGGTGCCCAGCAGCGCGAATCCGAGTCCCTCGATCGCGTCGGGGTCGGGCCTCGGAAAGCTGCGAGCTCCCGATCTTGGACGCGAGCGCCCGTTGAGACAGGCCGCAGCTCGCGGGCGACGAGGAGCAGGTAACCGGCGCCGGGCGGCTGAGGGAACGAGGGTCGTGGGATCTGCGAAGGCCACGCGATATCGAGATCGATATCGGCCGTTCCGCGAACGGGTCCACCCTCCACCGCCCAACGCCAGCCCGGCCCGCCGACAAACCTAGATCGGCGCCGACACCTCCGCAACCTCCTCCTCGATGAACACCCGCGCTGTGTCCTTCACCCGCTGCGGCTTCCGCGCGTACAGGTAGATCAGGTACGCGATCCCCAGCAGGTACCAGATCCCCACCACCGGCCCGACCACGCTGTAGGGGTACGGCAGCGGGCTGATGAAGTCGAAGATCGATCCACCCACGCCGATCGCGACCATGAACGCCGGGATGAACGCCACGATCCCCAGGATCGGGATCACGCCGTGCAGGAACCAGTTGAACTCGCTCCGCTGTTCCCGCGCGTAGAAGAGCAGGCACGCGAGATTCACGGCCATGTAGATCGCGATCACCACCGCGCCGATGATCGTGCCGAGGATCGCGAACGCGAGGAACGGGCTGTTGTACTGGGCCCCGAGCCACAGCGCGACGCTCACCCCGATCACGAACTGAACGAACACGGCCACGTGGGGCGAGCGATGCGTCGGGTGCGTCCGACCCAGCATCGCCGGCAGCAGATGGATCCGCCCCATCGCGAACCACGTCCGCGTCGCGGCGTTGGAGCCCGCGTTCGAGTTCGCGATCGCCGAGTTGGCGATCGCCAGGAAGACGAGCACCCAGCCCGCGCCCCAGGCCGCCCGCGCGAGCGCGTCCCACGGGTTCCCTTCGCCGGAGGCCGGGAACTGGAAGAACCGCGCCGGCCCGAAGAACACGACCGCGGCGTACGTCGTGACGATGTAGAAGATCCCGATCCCGATGCAGGAAAGGATCACCGCGCGCCCGATCGTGCGTTTCGGATCCCTCGCCTCTTCGGCCAGCGGCGCCGCCGCCTCGAACCCGATGAACGCGAGGATCGTGTAGACCGACCCGGCGATCACACCCGACAGGCCCTTGAACCCCGGCACCGTCGCGTACGTGGTCGTGAACACCTTCAATGTGTTGTCGCTGCCGGCGTCCACGATCAGCCAGATCGCGAGCGCTGTGAACACGCCGATCTCGAACAGCCCGAGCAGCGTCCCGACCCGCGTGCTGATCTGGATCCCGTAGAACCCGAGAAGGAACACGACGATCGCCGCGGCGAGCGCCGCGATCCACCACCACGTCGAGAACGACCAACCGAACTCCGTGTCCAGGGTGGAGGCCACCACCTGGCCGAAGATCAGGAACAGCGCCGGCGCCACGAGCGGCTCGACGAACGCGTACCCCCACGCCACCAGGAACCCGATAGACGGATGGATCCCGCGCGCCGTGTACGTGTAGAAGCCGCCGGCCGAGGGCAGGTGTTTGGCCAGCTGGCCGATCGAGATCGCTACCAGCAGGCAGCCGACCAGCGCGAAGATCACCGATAGGGGCAGGGCGCCCGAGGCGAAGTTCGCGCCGACGATGATCGAGAACGCGACGGCGGCCGCGGGCGCCATGTGCGTGACGGACTGGAAGAAGACCTCACGGAGGCCGATCGCCTCCCTCGCGAGCCCCTGGTCCGAGGACGTGGTGGGTGCGGAGCCTTCCATCGCAAGCCTCCCCTCGCGGCGGTGCTAGGCACGATTATCCGACCCTCGTGCGATGTCCCGCACCTATGTGTCACGCACGATCGTGTCGAAACTGCGACGAAGATCGCCCGGTTCCGTTGCGTTTTCCCGACACCCCTTGCCACGCTCCGGTCCCAACGCCGAGGATCGAGCGCATGATCGACACGAAGATGACCGTGGCCTTCGTCCTGATCGGTCTGGCCGGGGTGGCCGCGGGACTGTTCGGGTTGCGCCTGCCTCCGGGCGACCGGATCGCGGCCGGGCTGGCGCTGGTGGTGGGCGCGGGCGTGGGGGTGGTAGCGCTCGCGATCGGCACGAACATCGCCTCGAGCGATGCACCCAGCACGGCCGAGACCGTGTTCCTGGTGGCGTCGGCCCTCGGGTTCCTCGCCACGATGGGGAGCCTGTATCTGCTCTGGCGCCGGACCGAGAGGGGAGGCACGCCGCAGGGCCAGGGATGAGCGTCGTGCCACGGTCGCGACGCGAGTAGCATTCGCCCGATGGCGTCCATCGCCTACGACCCGAAGACCGCGTTGGTGATCGTCGACGTGCAGAACGACTTCGCGCATCGCGACGGCGGGCTCTACGTCGAGGGCGGCGAGGACGTCGTGCCGATCATCAATCACGCGATCGAAGAGGCCCGCGAGGGCGGGGCCCTCGTCGTGTACACGGCCGACTGGCACCCGGAGTCCACGCCCCACTTCGCCAAGGACGGCGGCATCTGGCCCGTCCATTGCGTGATGGACACGTGGGGAGCCGAGTTCCCCGAGGGCCTCGTCGTGGATGGGCCGGTCGTCAGGAAGGGCTCGAACGGAGAGGACGGATACTCCGGTTTCTTCATGCGCGATCACGACACCGGCCAGACGATCGAGACCGAGCTCGCCGGGCTGCTGCGGCAGCGCGGCATCACCCACCTGGTCGTCTGCGGCCTGGCCACGGACTACTGCGTGAACGCCACGGCGCTGGACGGCATGAAGGAGGGCTTCAAGGTCCGCGTCCTGTGGCACGCGATCCGTGCCGTGAACCTCAAGGAGGGCGACGGCGAGCGGGCGATCGCCGAGGTCGAGGAGGCCGGCGGGGAGATCGTCCGCCCGTAGGCCGGCTCGTCCCTAGATATCCATCAGGGCCTTGCGCTGCCCCCCGTCCATCGGGATGTGCGCGCCGTTGAGGTAGCTCGCCCGCGGCGAGGCGAGGAACACCACCAGGTTGGCGACCTCCTCCGGCTCGCAGATCCGCCCGAGCGGCAGGCTGCCGACCGCGAGCTCGTGCGCCCGGTCCTGCTCGACGCCCTTGTCCCTCGCGAACGCCTTCTCGAGCGTGTCCCACCGGTCCGTGTTGACCGGCCCGGGGTTCACCGTGTTGACGCGGATCCCCTGCGGCCCGTACTGCTCGGCGAGCGAGGAGGCGAAGTTGATGTCGGCGGCGTTCGCCACCCCCGCCGTCATCTCCCAGTAGCTGGGCTTGAGGCCGTCGTTGCCCACGACCAGCACGATGCTGCCCCCGCCCGCCTCGCGCATGTGCGGGACGACGGCGCGGCACGTGCGGACGTAGCCCATGAACTTCAGGTTCAGGCTGCTGAACCACTGCTCCTCGGTCAGGTCCTCGAGCAGGCCGCCGGGCGAGCTGCCGGCGCACGTCACCAGGACGTCGATCCCGCCGAACCGATCGATCGCCAGTCCGACCGTGCGATCGACGTCCTCCACGACGCTCATGTCGCCCTGCAGCGGGATCACCTCGCCGCCGGTCTCGTTCGAGAGCTCGTCGGCGGTCCTCTCAAGGAGCGTCGGCTCGCGGGCGGTGATCGCCACGCGGCATCCCTCCTGCGCGAGCAGGCGGGCGGTGGCCATGCCGATGCCCTTGCTCGCGCCGGTGACGAACGCGGCCGACCCCTCGAGCCCGAGATCCATCACGCCTCCCCGTCGCCGGCTGCTCGCCGGCCGCGCGGATGATAGGCCATCAGGCCTCGGGGAGCGGTGGTCGCTGGGCGCCGCCGCGCACGAGGAGTGCGCCTCCGGCAAGGAGCGCGGCTTCCCGCTCGGGAGCCGCGATCAGCTGGAGGCCGATCGGGAGGCCGTCGCCCGAGCGGACGTACGGGACGCTGAGCGCGGGCACCCCCGCGACGTTGGCCGCGGTCGTGAACCAGGCCGGCCCGCCTCGGTGGGCATCCATCTTCGTGCCGTTGCCGAGATCGATCTCGGTCGCGCCGAGGATCGGTGCCACGAACGGCGTCGTGACCGTGAGCAGCAGGTCGACCTCGGCGAACACGTCGGCGAACCACGCGCGGATGCGTTCGGCACGGTCGAGGGCGTCCGCGCGGTCGTCGCGATGGTCGAGGCCCCACCGGAGCACGGCGGCGGTGCTGGTCCCGAGCGCCGCCTCCTCGACGAGGTCCGCGTAGCGCTCGGCGAACGCCGGCCACGCGATCCGGTTCCAGACGTGATGGACGTCGTCGAGTTCGGAGCCGTCCACGTCTCGAACCTCGGCGCCGGTGTCCGCGAGGAGCCGGGCGGCGTCCCGGACGACCTCCCGGATCTCGACGTGGCAGCGCTCCCAGCGGCCGCCGCGCAGGACGCCGATCCGTTCGGGTCTGGACGCGGCGTCGATCGGACCGCCGAGCGCAGCCCATCCGGCATCGAGCGACGCGAGGGAGTCGCCGATCAGGCCGGCGCAGTCCATCTCTGGTGCGAGCGGCATCATGCCGCCGAGGGGAAGCCGGCCGTGCGTCGCCTTGAGGCCCCAGACCCCGCAGAACGCCGCCGGGATCCTGGCCGACCCGCCCGTGTCCGACACCAGGCTGAGAGGGACCGCCCCGGTCGCGACCGCCACCGCCGAACCACCGCTCGAGCCGCCGGTCATCCTGGACAGATCGAGCGGGTTCCGCGTCGGGCCGCACGCGGACTCGAGGTTGGTGACGCCCGCCGCGAGCTCGTGCATGTTCGTCTTGCCGATGACGATCGTGCCGGCGGCGCGCACGCGTTGGACGAGGATCGCGTCGAGTTCGGCGGGCTCCGCGGCGATCGCGGCGCAGCATCCGGTGGTCGGAAGCCCCCGCACGTCGAAAAGCTCCTTGATCGCGACCGGCATGCCGGACAGTGGCCCGTCTCCGACCTCGTCGACCCCGTCCGCCTCCGCGAGCGCGTCGTCGGCGAGGACGCGGCTGAAGGCGTTCGCACGACGGGTCCAGACGTCGGCGAGCCGGAGCGCCATCCTCGCGCGCGTCGCGGGGGCCGGCGTCACCTTCAGGAGCCTGCGAGCTCGCGGAGCCGCCTGCGGTCGAGCTTGCCCATCGCGTTCACCGGCAGCTCGTCGATCGACAGGACCCGTTTCGGGCACTTGTACGCGGCGAGGCGCTCACGGGCGAACGCGCTCAGCTCGTCGTCGCCCGGCCCCACGTCTGAGGACACGACGACGAACGCGACGACCTCCTCGCCCCAACGTTCCGACGGGACGCCGACCACCGCGGCCGCTTCCACGCCGGGGTGGGTCTCGAGCGCGAGCTCGATCTCGCGCGGGTAGACGTTCAGTCCACCGGTGATGATGACCTCCTTCGCGCGACCGGTGATCGTGAGGAACCCGTCCGACGGGTCCACGCGACCGATGTCGCCGGTCCGGAACCAGCCGCCGGGGTAGAAGGCGGGCCCCGAGTCCTCCGGGTCGGCGTAGCCACCGAAGACCTGGGGGCCACGGAACACGATCTCCCCGTCCTCGCCGGCCTCCAGCGGTTCGCCGTCCGGACCCGAGATCGCGCGTTCGACGCCGGGCAGCGGGATGCCGACGGTGCCCGGCTTGCGAGAGCCCTCGTACGGGTTCGAGGTGTCGAGGCCGGTCTCGGTCGTCCCGTAGCGTTCGAGCGGTTCCCTCCCCAGGAGCTCGGCGGCGCGTCCGAACAGCGCGGGCGAGAGCGGCGCCGAACCCGAGATCGCGAGCCGCAGCGACGCGAACGAGGACGTCCGGACGGCGGGGTCGTCCACGAGCCGTCGGTAGATGGCGGGCACCGCGAACATGATGGTCGCCCGTTCGGCCTGCACCGACCCGGCCAGCGTGCCGGGTTCGAACCGCGCGTGGATCACCGCGCGCGAGCCCGCGAGCAGCGTCGCGTGCACCCCGCCGAGCCCATGCTGGTGCGACAGCGGCAGCGCGTGGACGAGCGTGTCGCCGGCCCCCCATCGCCACGCGAGCATCGCGGCGCGGATCGAGGAGAGCAGGTTGGCGTTCGACAGCGGGACGCCCTTCGGTCGGCCGGTGGTTCCCGAGGTGAACGCGAGGAGCGCGGTCGCTGATGGGGGCACATCGACGGGACCCGTCGCCTCGCCGGCCGCCTCGACCTCCTGGATCCCCCCCGGGGAGCAATCGACGACCGTCCAGGACCCCGCCCCGATCGTTCCCACGGCGTTGAGCGCCGGGCCTCCCGCGA
>Ga0126377_10001334_pt1 | contig 16120 bp, 17 predicted proteins | sample PanSoiMetPlot_22_FD_92647 | JGI IMG/M metagenome (GOLD analysis project Ga0126377, IMG submission 92647) | Tropical forest soil microbial communities from Panama - MetaG Plot_22 | ecosystem: Environmental > Terrestrial > Soil > Tropical forest > Bulk soil | place: Panama | collected 2016-02-17
AGCATCTGGCGGCGCGACTAGCCGGCCAAAGCACAATTCGTTGACGCAGCGCTCATGCAGCGTGAGGTGAGCGCCTCCTATAATCCCGCCGCGCCGGCTCGTGCGCGGAATCGAGCGACCAACGACAGAACAGGGAGCCATCGATGGGAGCATCCGCCGCTGATGTCGGCACCGCCGCAGCCGAATCGCCGCCCGAGAGCCGCACGACGATCGAGCAGTTCCGTTTCACCGGTTCCGGCGGGGAGTATTTCCGCATCTGGATCGTGAACCTGCTGCTCAGCGTGATCACGCTCGGCATCTACTCGGCGTGGGCCAAGGTGCGGCGCATGCGCTACTTCTACGGCAACACGCACCTCGCCGGCGACGTGTTCGAGTACCACGGGCGGCCGCGCCAGATCCTGAAGGGGCGCCTGATCGCGTTCGGCCTGTTCCTGGTCTATTTCATCGTGTCGTCGCTGTCGCAGCCGGCCGGCTTCGCCATGGCGATCGTGTTCTTCTTCTTCGTGCCGTGGCTGGCTGTGAAAGCCCTGAGCTTCCGCGCGCGCATGACCTCCTATCGCAACATCCGCTTCAACTTCGAGCAGGATCATGGCGGCGCCGCGAAGGTCTTCATCGGCTTCGCCATGCTCGTCGGCGTCACGCTGGGGTTGTTCTTCCCGTACTTCGCGTATGCGCGCTACCGCTTTGCCATCGACAACACGAGTTATGGCCGCACGCGGCTGAAACTGTTCGCCGGGCCCGGCGTTTTCTACTGGATCTACTTCCGCGCGGTGCTGCTCTACATCGCTGCGAGCGTGATCGGTGTGTACCTGGTGCGCGCGTACAGCGGCGCCGGCATCGACAGCCTCAACGATCCGCGCAAGCTCGCCAGCCTGCTGCCGGCGCTCCTGGTAGTGTTCGTGCCGCTGCTGCTGTTCGTGGGCGCGTTCCTCAACAAGTGCCTGCAGAACGCCAGCGTCGGCAACGTCCTCATCCAGCGGCACCGGCTGCTGAGCCGCCTGGAAACCGGGCCGCTCTTCTGGCTGTACATCAGCAACACGGTGCTGATCGTTCTCACGCTCGGGCTTTTCATTCCCTGGGCGCACGTGCGCATGGCGCAGTACCGCTTCGAGCGTCTCGCGCTCGAGGTCGACGGCAGTCTCGATGAGTTCATCGCGGGCGAAACGCCCGCCGCCGGCGCTGCGGGTGACGAGATCAGTGACATGTTCGACGTCGACCTGGGGTTATGACTGCGATCCATGGTCAGTACTTCGACGGCCAGAGTTCCCAGCGACGTGCCGTCGAGCTCGAGATCGGGCTCGATGGCTGGGTCCTGCTGACCGGGAGCGGCGAACCGCGCGAGTATCGACTCAGCGAGACTGAGGTCTCCGAGCGCATCGGCAACACGCCGCGCACGCTGCGCTTTGCCGACGGATCAGCCTGCCAGGTGCAGGACAACGACGCGATCGACGCCGCACTCGCGGCGCTCGACAGCACCAGTGCCCAGCACGATGTGCATCGGCTGGAAAGCCGCTGGACCTACGCCATCCTGGCGCTCATCGCGCTCGTCGTGGTGGTCTGGGCCGCGATCGAATACGGGATTCCGGCGGCCGCGCGCCATGTCGCCGCGATTTTTCCGCCCAACGCCGACGCGGCTATTGGTGCGCAGACACTCGAGCTCCTCGATCACGGCTACTTTTCACCGTCCAAGCTGGCGCCGGAGCGGCAGCAACAGTTGCGCGAGGAATTCGCGACGATGACGCGTGACCTGAACGACAGTCACGAGTACCGCCTCGAGTTTCGCCAGGGTGGCGAGCTCGGGGCAAACGCATTCGCACTGCCTTCGGGGATCGTGGTGATGACCGATGAGCTGGTCGAGCTCGCACAATCCGACCAGGAATTGCAGACGGTGCTGGCCCACGAGATCGGGCACGTCGTGCACCGGCACAGCCTGCGGATGCTCCTGCAGAACTCCGCGACCTCGCTCCTGATGATCGGGCTGACGGGTGACGTCAGCTCGGCCTCGGTGCTGGTCGCCGGCGTTCCCACAGCGCTGGTGCAGGCGAAACACTCGCGGCAGTTCGAGGCCGAAGCCGATGCCTACGCGTATGCGTGGATGGATCGCAATGGCATTGCGCACCACTACTTCGGCGACATGCTGCAGCGGCTCGAAGAGAAGTACGGCGGCGCGGATCGTGGCGCGATGAGCTGGCTGTCGTCCCACCCACGGACCGCGGAGCGCGTCCGCGACTAGTCATCAGGGCTGCAGGCGCGTCTGCGGAACCTGTTCCTTGAGCTCGATCCAGGTGGCGAGTGCGCGCGCGCAGGGCTCGCCATCGTCGTCGTACACCGCCGTTGCAACGAAGTGCTTGCGCCCCTCGCGGCCTACGCGCCAGCCGAGCACGACGCACGACTCCGCGGCGTGCACGCGCCGATCGACCTTGGCGGAGATCTCGCCGAGCAACATCACGCGGTATTCGTCGCCCGCCGCGAAATAGCCCGGGCAATCGAGCGCCGCCCACATGAACTCGCTGCACACCTTGCCGTCGGCCGCGCACAGCGACTCGTCCGGCATCCATGCGGCGGCGACGATGCCGCTGTCGCCCCACGCGCCGGGGAAGATGCGCAGCCCATCGCCACGCGCGCGCTGCGGTCCGCACACGAAGCAGGTGGGAAACGCATGCTGCTTGAAGCCGGGGTAGGAGCGCGAAGCATTGAGGGCCGCGACGTAGGACGGCGGCGTGGGCACATCGAGCTGCAGATTGAAGGGCTCAGCCTCGGCGATGAGCTCCGCCTCGTGCTTGACGTCGAGCCTGCCGTCCTCGTGGCGTTGCACGACGAGCGGCGCATTGAGCGGGGGCGGCTTGCGCAGCCGGACGCGCACCGGCACGTTCGACTGGCCCGCGATCATGCCGGAGGTGTAGCCGCCGTTGCCCGAGTCCGGCGGCCCGCAAAAACGCGCGCCGATGGTGATGATTTCCACTGCGCCGTGCTCAGGGCGTGGCGGAGCTGCGTTCGCAGCCGCAACGCCAGCAGCTCGTGAACTGCGGTTCGAGCTGCTCGTGGCACGCCGGGCACTGCCACTCACGACCCGATCGATAGGCGCCCGCGAGCTCGGCTGCCACGACCTGCTCCGCATGCGCGTGCTCGGCCTCATCGATGGCCCAGAGCTGCGGCCAGCCTTCGACGACCGGGATCTCACCGATGGCGCTCGCGAGGTGATAGTTGCGCAGCTGGCAGCGAATGCCGACGTTCTCGAGCAGGTTGCGCATGTGGGCAACCTGCACGACGGATTCCGCGCTGTAGACGAGTTTCATGAGTCCGGATGTGGGGGCTCGCTGCCCGGAACCTAGCGCCGCGTGCCGCGGGGGTCAACCGCGCGACTCATTTCCAGTCCGCCGCATCGAACTCGAAGCTTTCGCCCTCTCGTCGCCAGATGACTCGTTCGGGCTTGAGCGTCAGGAACCAGGTCGACTGCTGCAGCGGCCGCAGCGGTTTGAACGCATCCGGACGCAGGACTGCGACCGCCGCTGCATGCTCCGGGTCGCGCACCGAGGCATAACGGATCGCGCCCGCCGTGGTTTCGCGTGCAATCGCCGCGAACGCCTGCGTGGGACCGTAGTCGCTGCGATGGCCCCAGTGCGCCTGGTCGCGCGAGAACGGCGCGCGCGTGAGGTCGACCGCACGCGTATCGATGCTCGCCTGGAACACGGTTTGTGGCGAGGGCCCGAGCGTGCTCAGCCCTTCCGAGTCGGTGAGGAATCGCCAGCGCCAATAGCCGAGCTCGGCGCACGCGCTGCGCACCACCTCGGCGCCGTACCAGACACCCGGCTCGGTCGGGGCGCGAAACCTCGAACCGAACGGAGACGGATAGCGAAATGGCGTGGCGAGCAGGTAATGCAGGCGTGCGGCTTCCGCGGGTACCGCGGGCTTGCTTGCCTCGAGAATCAACTCGAGCACGTCCTGCTCGGCGGCAGTCGCCACGAGGCGCGTGGTGGAGGCAATGTGCTGCGATTCGACCGCGCGCCACAAGCGGCGCCGCAGCCGGATCAGCTCAGACGCGACCGCGGGAGGCGTCCAGGTAATGGACGGCACGCACCAGTCCCTCGGCGCTGCGGATCAGGTCGATCGGTTTCTCGCCGAGTGCGCGGTTGGCGCTGTTGAGCCAGGCGCGCGCGGCGCCGTCATTGGACCCGACGATCGAATCGAGTGAACGGAACAGGCGCACGAACAGCGCCGCCAGCTCCCACTCCTTCTTGCCCGCATCCAGCGCATAGGCGCCGCTCGACATGCGCGAGACGGTCGCCGGGCTCACGCCGAGGATCTCGGCGACCCGCGCCTGGTTGAGCTCGAGCAGCGTCGCCGCCCGCAGCACCGCCCCGGTCAGGACCCGTTGCGGCTGGTTTTCCGGCTTGATTGCAGGCGTGCTCATCGTGGTTCGGCAGAGATATTTCAATGGAAACGTTTTGACACAAGTCATTCTATAGAAATAAGCGGCCGGCCGCAAATCCTCGGGCCACCCGCGCTTCAGGCACGCAGGGAACGCAGGAAAGCGCGCGGATCGCCGTCCTTCTCCAGCAACTCCACGAGCGCGGAGCCGACCACCACACCGTCCACGTGGCCGTGCAGCCGTCGCACCTGCTCGACGCCGCGAATGCCGAATCCGGCACAGACGGGGAGCCCGGAAGACGCCCGGGCGCGGTCCAGGTACTCGATGACATCAGCTGGCACGGCGACGTTCTTGCCTGTGGTGCCCGTCATGGTGACCGCGTAGACGAACCCCTGGCTCGCCTGGCAGAGAACCCTGAGCCGGTCCGCGGGGGTCACCGGGGTCACCATCTGCACCAGGGCGACGCGCTCCGCGTTGAGCGCGTGCCTGAGCTCTTCGCTCTCCTCGTGGGGCAGATCCGGGACGATGAATCCCGCGACGCCGGCCCGGGCCGCGGCGGCGGACAAGCGCGGCAATCCGAATGCGAGCAGCGGGTTGAGATAACTCATGAGCAGGAGTGGCGCCTCGGGCCGCGGCTTCAAGCTCGACAGCTCATCGAGGATCCAGGGCAGGGTGACGCCCGCCTGCAGCGCGTGGTGGCTCGCGCGCTGGATCGTCATGCCGTCCGCCATCGGATCGGTGAACGGCACGCCGATCTCGACCACGTCCGCCGCCGAGGCGATGGCGAGCAGATGCTCACGAAAGCGTGCGCGCGCCGGAAATCCCGCCGTGAGATAGCCGACCAGGGCGACGCGGTTGCTGGCGGCCGCCTTGCGGATCGCGCCGGCGATCGACTCACCGGCAACGCTCACGCCTGTGGTTCCTTCAGGAGCGTTCTCTGCAGCGTCGACATGTCCTTGTCGCCGCGCCCGGAGAGACAGATGAGCAGGCGCTTGCCGGGGTTGGCGGCGGCCCAGCGTCGCGCGCCGACAAAGGCATGCGCGCTTTCCAGCGCCACGATGATGCCTTCGCTCGCACAGCATTCCGCGAGCGCGGCGAGTGCCTCATCGTCGGTCGCTTGTTCGTAGTGCACGCGACCGAGCGCTTTCAACAAGCTGTGTTCGGGTCCGACGCCCGGATAGTCGAGACCGGCGGACACGGAATGCGTCTCCTGCACCTGGCCGTGCTCATCCTGCAGCAGGAAGGAGTAGCTCCCCTGCAAGACACCCGGACGGCCGAATGACAACGTCGCCGAATTCTCGCCGAGCCCCTTGCCCTTGCCGCCCGCTTCGACCCCGATGAGCTGCACGGCAGCGTCGGCCAGGAACGGATGGAACATGCCGATCGAATTCGAGCCGCCGCCCACGCAGGCGAACACCGAATCCGGCAGTGCGCCCGCCTGTTCCAGCATCTGCGCGCGCGCTTCGCGGCCGATCACCGACTGCAGTTCGCGCACCAGCAGCGGATAGGGGTGCGGCCCGACCGCGGAACCGATCAGGTAGTAGGTGTTGAGCGGATCGGAAACCCAGTCGCGCAATGCTTCATCGATCGCGGCGCGCAAGGTTTGATCGCCGCTGGTCACCGGCACGACCGTCGCGCCCAGCAGTTTCATGCGCCCGACATTCGGCGCCTGGCGCTCCATGTCGATCGCGCCCATGTACACCGTGCACGGCAGGCCGAGCCGTGCGCAGGCCGCTGCGCTCGCGACGCCGTGCTGTCCCGCGCCGGTCTCGGCGACGATGCGTTTCGCGCCGAGGCGCCGCGCCAGCAGCGCCTGCCCGATGGCGTTGTTGATCTTGTGCGCGCCGGTGTGCGCCAGATCTTCGCGCTTCAGCCACACTTGTGCGCCCCAGCGCCGCGCGAGGTCGCGCGCCTCGGTGAGCGCGGTGGGGCGGCCCGCCCAGGTGCGTAACTCCGTGAGGAATTCGCGCTGAAAGTCCGCGGCGTGCAGGTGGCGGCGCATCCCCGCCTCGAGCCGTTCCAGCGACGGCATGAGCGTTTCGGGGACATAGCGTCCGCCGAACTCGCCGAATCGGCCACGCGCATCCGGATACGCGCCATCGACCAGGCGCTTCAGGGTTGCCAGGCCCGGCCGATCATCCACTGCGACTTTCACGCTGCCCTCCTCGTGGCCTTGTATCGCCCGCGCTGCGCACGGCGGTGACGAATTCCGCCATGCGACGCGCATCCTTCACGCCGCGCGTGCTCTCGACGCCGCTGCTCACATCCACGCCGAACGGCCGCACGTAACGGATTGCTTCGACGACATTCGCCGCATGCAGCCCTCCCGCCAGGATCAGCTCGGTGCGCTTCGCGAGCTGGGCCGCGCGCTGCCAGTTGGTACCGATGCCGCGCCCGCTCACCGGCCCTTCGAACAGCAGGCGCGGCGGCAGCGGTTCGGGGTCCGGCTCATCGGAACGCAAGACCGGGAGCACAGAGAGGTCCGCAGGCAGCTCGAGAGCCGCCAGATCCTCGATATCGGTCTGCAGGTAATCGGGGTCGAGATGGCGGACGATCTCGTCCACCAGTTGCTGCTCCGGATGACAGGTGACCGCGATTCTCAGCAGATCACGCGGCGCCTGCGCGCTCAGCTCGGCGGCGCGCTGCGGTGTGAGGCGCCGGGCGCTCGGCGCAAACACGAAGCCGATGGCATCGACGCCGCACTCGATGGCGGCGACCACCGCCGATTCGCTCGTCATGCCACAGATCTTGATGAACATCCCGGACCTAGCGCTTGGCGGCCGCGCGCCCGCCCTCGAGCATGGCGCGCAGCAGTGCCTGCGGCTCGTCGTCCGCCATGAGCGCACTGCCGACGAGCACCAGTTGATATCCCGCGCGTGCGAGTTGAGCCGCGTCTTCGGCGCTGCTGATGCCACTCTCCGCGACGTGCGGAACCCCTTCGGGGAGCTTCGCCGCGAGCTCTTCCAGGCGCCCGGGGACCACCTGCAGCGTATCGAGATCGCGCGCGTTCACGCCGACGAGCAAGTGCTCGCGCCGGCCGGCGCGCTCACCCACGATCTGGCGCGCCACCGCGAGGTCGCCCTCGTCGAACGCTTCCATCAGCACGAACATGTGCAGCATCGCGGCGCAGTCGAGCAGCGCGACGATGCGGCCGTGATCCAGCATGCGCAGGATGACGAGGATGCCGCCGGCGCCGACCGCGCGCGCTTCCATCACCTGGTAGGGATCGATGATGAAGTCCTTGCGCATCGTCGGCACGCCGCGCGGCGCGAGCGTTTCCGAGGCGCGCGCCAGGTGCGCCATCGAGCCGTCGAAATGGTAGGGCTCGGTGAGCACCGAGACCGCGCTGGCGCCGCCCTCGGCATAGGCTCCGACGCGCGCGCAGACATCTTCGCTGGCGGTGCGCAGTACCCCGGCGGCAGGCGAACGCAGCTTCAGTTCCGCGATCACGTCGAAACCGGCGGCGCTCAGCTGCAACGCCGGCGCGGCCGGCGCCTCCGAAGCGCGTTGCCACAGCACGTCCTGCGATTCGAGGCTGCGGGCCTTGGCGACCCGCTCGAGACTCGAACGCGCAATCTCGTTGAGAAAACTGCTCATGACCGCCCCCCGAATCCCGCCAGCCGCGCGAGGAGTTCCCGCGCGTGCCCTGAATCGATGGCCTCGGCCGCCATCGCCACTCCCTGTTTCGGCTCGGCCACGCGCCCCATGAGCTCGAGCACCAGCGCGGTGCCGAGCAGCAGCGCATCGCGGTGCGCACCACGATCCTCGCCGAGGAAGACCGCGCGCAGCGCCTGCGCATTGTGATCGGCGTGGCCGCCCGCGAGTTGCGCCGCGGCGCAATTCTTCAGACCAAACGCCCCGGCATCGCGCATGGTATGCGTGACACGGCCCGGGCGGACATCGAACAAGCTGAATGGCCCGACCGGCGTCGGCTCGTCCCAGCCCGGCTCGCCGTGGACCACGAACGCCCGCTCGATGTTCATGCGGGCGAGCGTCTGCGCCAGGAGTGCCGCCGCCCCGAGGTCGAACGCCCCGATGAGGTGGAAGGCGGGTTCGGCCGGGTTGGCGAGCGGCCCCAGCATGTTGAAGACGGTGCGCACACCGAGGGCGTTGCGGATGGGCGCGAGGGTCTTGAGCGCCGGGTGGTAATGCGGCGCGAACAGGAAGGTGAAGCCTGTGGCATCGAGACAGGCACCCGCCTCATCCTCATCCAGCGGGATCTTGAGTCCGAGCGCCTGCAACAGGTCTGCGCTCCCGGACCGGCTCGAAATCGCGCGGTTGCCATGTTTCACGACGCGCAGCCCACACGCCGCGGCGAGCAGTGCAGTGCCGGTCGAGAGGTTGAGGCTGCCCGAGCCATCGCCGCCCGTGCCGACGACATCCACCAGCGGCTCGCCCGGCGAAATCTTCGGCCGACGCGCGAGGCGCCGCATGGCACCGGCAAAGCCGCGCACTTCATCGGCAGTGACTCCTTTGCTGCGCAGCGCCGCCAGCAGTCCGCCCGCGAGCGCGGGCGCGACCTCGGGATCGGTCAGTGCCTCGAGCAGCTCGCCGGCCTGCGCCTCGCTGAGGTCGCGCCGGTCGATCAGCTGTTCGAGAGTGTTACGCAGCGCCGACGGCATGTCTCGCCTCCGAACGCGCGCGCAATTGCAGGAAATTCGCCATCAGCGTCGGACCTGCCGGCGTGAGGATGCTCTCCGGGTGGAACTGCACACCCTCGACCGGCAGCGTGCGATGACGCACGCCCATGATCTCGCCTTCCGGTGTGCGGGCGGTCACTTCGAGCTGTGCCGGGAGCGAATCGGGCTGCGCAATCAGCGAGTGGTAACGGCCCGCCTCGAAGGACTGCTCCAGGCCGCTGTAGATGGTCCGCCCGTCGTGCAGCACGGGCGAAGTCTTGCCGTGCATGAGGCGTCCGGCGCGCACCACGCGGCCGCCGAACACGGCCACCAGCGACTGGTGGCCGAGGCAAACGCCCAGGATCGGAATGCGCTCGGCGAAGGCTGCGATCATTTGCATCGAGATGCCCGCATCGTCCGGCGTACCGGGCCCCGGCGAGATGGCGAGGTGCGTCGGCTCGAGCGCGCGCGCGGCGTCGATGCTGATCGCGTCGTTGCGATAGACGCGCACGTCGGCGCCCAGGATGAGAAACGCCTGCACCAGGTTGTAGGTGAAGGAATCGTAGTTGTCGATGAGCAGCAGGCGCGCCGTCACAGGCCCTCCTTCGCGAGCTCGAGCGCCCGACGCAGCGCCGCTCCCTTCGCGAGCACTTCCGCGTACTCGGCGGGCGGTGAACTGTCGGCCACGATGCCCGCACCCGCCTGGTAACTGTACTCGTCGCCGTTGAAGACCAGCGTGCGAATCGTGATCGCGTGGTCCATGTCGCCGCGGGCGCCGAAGTAGCCCACCGTGCCGCCATACAGCCCGCGGCGCACGGGTTCGAGCTCGTCGATGATCTGCATCGCGCGCACCTTCGGTGCGCCGACCAGGGTGCCGGCCGGGAACGTCGCGGCGAACAGCTCGAAGGCGTCATGGGCGGGGGCCAGCGCACCGTTGACGCCACTCACGATGTGCATCACGTGGCTGTAGCGTTCGATCGCGCGATAGGGCTCGACGTGGACGCTCCCTGCCTGCGCGACGCGCCCGAGATCGTTGCGCGCCAGGTCGACCAGCATCACGTGCTCGGCATTCTCCTTCGGATCGGCCCTGAGCTCCGCTTCCTGGCGCGCATCGTCAGCGGCGTTCGCGCCGCGCGGCCGTGTTCCCGCGATCGGGCGCAGCGACGCAGATCGGCCGTTGAGGCGAACCAGGGCCTCGGGCGATGAGCCCACGACGGAGATCGAGCCGAGCTCGCAGAAATACATGTAGGGCGAGGGATTGATCAGTCGCAACGCCCGGTACACCTCGAACGGCGTGAGTGAGTGCCGTCCGGAGAAGCGGATCGACAGCACCAGCTGATAGACATCGCCCGCCGCGATGTACTCCTGGGTGCGGCGCACGCCTTGCAGGAACTCGGCCTCGGTGAGACTCGACGCGGAGCGCGTGAAGTCCGGCGAGCCGTTGTGTGGCGGAATTGCGCCACGCAGGGCGCGCACCACTTCGCGTCGCAGGCTCTCGCGCTCGGCGTCGCTCCCGTCGTGCAGCAGCGTCACGCCACGCGTCAGATGATCGAAGACCAGGAGCGAGCGCGGCGCGATGAAGTGCGCGTCGGGTGCCGCGTCCACGCGTCGCGCCTGCTGCGGCAGTTGCTCGAAGTAGCGCACGATGTCGTAGGCGGCATAGCCGACCAGGCCGCCCGCGAGCGGCACCTGGGTGAACTCCGGCTTCGGAACCGGCGCGCGCGCCAGGGCTGCCCGCAATGCCGCGAGCAACTCATCGCGCGTCGTGGGACGCGCTGCCGGCTCGCCATCGACGAGGAGCCGTCCGGCTTCGAGCCGCACCTCCAGGCAGTCACCGAAGCCGATGAACGAATAGCGGGCGAGTCGCTCGCCACCCTCCACGCTCTCGAGCAGGAAGCGCGGGCGGAACGGGCGCAACTTGAGATACGCCGAGACCGGCGTATCCAGGTCCGCTGCGATGTCGAAAGGCCGCTGCATGTGCTCCTCTTACCGACCGCCACCGGGGAGCAGGCAACAAAAAACCCATCCCCGGATTCGGTTCGGAGATGGGTCCTTGGTTAAGTGCGTTTTGTACGCGCAGGCGCCCACTCCGTCAGGAGTGACGCCACCACCAGCGCTTGGCTGCGATCGTAGGTGTTGCGCGTTTCGTCATGGGCAGGGAGTATCGCCGCCCCTCGCGAGGAGCGTCAAGCCGCGTGCGCGGACGGCTGTTGTCCGGCCCCGGAGGCTCCGATATAAGCGTCACCTTCACCCGCAAAGCCGCTGCCCCAGGAGGCACCGTGTCCAGGGTACTCGTCGAGTTCTACGGGATCGTGATCACTCCCTGGAAGCTGGTCGGCTACCTGGGGGTGGCGCTGTTTGCCGGCCGCTGGTTCGTCCAGCTCCTCGCCTCGCGGCGGCGGGGCAAGCCCGTCCTGCCGCGGCTGTTCTGGTACATGAGCGTCTCGGGTAGCCTCCTCCTGCTCTCGTACTTCGTGTTCGGCAAGAACGACTCGGTCGGCATCCTCTCGAACCTGTTTCCGCTCTTCATCGCGGTCTATAACTTATGGCTGGACATGAAGCACCGCGCCACCCTCCAGACCTAGCGGCGATTGATTGCCGCCCCTGGCTGCGTCTTACGCAGACAGAGGTCGACCCGTGAATAACGACGCTGCACAGGAGCAAGCACTGGTCCGCCGCATGCTGGCGGGCGAGGAGCGCGCTTTTACGGCGTTCTTCGATGGCTACTTCGCGCGCCTGTACCGCTTCGCCATCCCGCGGCTCAACGCCGATTCGCAGGCGGCGCGCGAGGTGGTGCAGGCGACGCTGACCAAGGCGATGCGACGCCTCGCCGACTACCGGGGCGAGGCCGCACTGTTCACGTGGTTGTGCCAGATCTGCCGCCGCGAAGTCGTCGACTATCTGCGTGCGCACAAGCGTTACTCCGAGCGCGTGGTGCTGATCGAGGACAGCGAGGAACTGCGCGCGGCGATCGATTCGATCGAGGCGCCGGAGGAGTTCGACGTCGCGCGCAACTACAGCAAGGAGGAACTGGCACGCATGGTGCGCACGGTCCTCGATCGCCTGCCGCCGCGCTACGGCGACGCGCTGGAGTGGAAGTACGTCGAGGGCCGCTCGGTGGAGGAAATCGGCGAGCTTCTCGGCATCGGCCACACGGCGGCGCAGTCGCTGCTGGCGCGTGCGCGCGAGGCGTTCCGCCAGGCGCTCGAGACGGTATTCGGGGCCGCGGCGCGAGACATTCGAGAGGTATGAGACGTCGGGATGTACATGAGCAGTGCTGACGAAATGAACCCGGTGAATGGCGACAATGGCGATCTCGATCGCCTGCTGCGCACCGCTGGGCCGCGCGCGCGGCCGCCCCGGGAAGTCGAGGACGAAGTGCGCGCGGCGGTCCACGCCGAGTGGCTGCAAGTGGTGAGCGCGCGCCAGAGGCGCCGGCGCTTCACCCAGGTCGCCATTGCGGCGGGCCTTGGTGCTGCGGCACTCACCGTGTGGTTGCTCAACCCGTCACCCTCGCCGCCGGTCGTGGTTGCCAGCATCGAGCGCTCGATCGATGGCGGCACCGTGCGCAGCGCAGACTCGACGGTGGAGCGTGAGCTCGCTGCAGGGCGTGAACTCTATTCCGGCGACAGCCTGTCGACCCGGGCGAGCGGCGGCGTATCAATCCGCATGGGCGACATCTCGCTGCGTCTCGATCACGACACCTCGGTGCAATTGCTCGCGCAGGATGAAGTGAGAATCAGCTCCGGTGCCCTGTACATCGACTCCGGACTCGGCACGAGCGGTCCGCACCCGTTGCGAGTACGGACGCCGGCGGGAATCGTGGAGCATCTCGGCACGCAGTACGAGGTGCGCCTGCTCGATTCGGGCACGCGCATCCGGGTGCGCGAAGGGCGCGTGCAGTTCTCCGCTGCGAGCGGCGGCCGCATCGTCGGCGAGGCCGGCACGCAGCTTACGATCCTCACCGACGGCGAAGTGCACAGCGAGTTCGTGGCGCGCAGCGGCGCGGACTGGGACTGGGTCGGGCGCCTCGTGCCGACGTTCGCCATCGACAACCGGCCGCTGCCCGAATTCCTGCAGTGGGCCGGGCACGAGCTCGCGCAGGAGGTCGTGTTTGCGACACCCGATGCCCAGGCCGAAGCGGCAGGCATCCGCCTGCGTGGTTCGATCGAAGGGTTGACGCCGGACGCCGCCCTCGCCGCGGTGCTGTCGACGACTCGCCTGACCAGCACGGCAAAGAACGGGCAGATCGTCATCGGGCTCCCGACGGCGAAGTGAAATGGTCTGCGCGGCCGGCGCGCCCGCGTACCGGCCCGCTTGCCGATCGCGCTATGATCGTGGCCGCGAGGCGCCGCTGTGCGCCCGGGCGCCACGATGCAAATACTCGTACACCTGCCATCGCGGCGCACCTTCGCCCCTGTCGCGTTCCTGCTTGCGTTCCTGTTGAGCCCGATCTCTCACGCGGCTGAACCCGCACGTTATGCGGGCAAGCCGCTCGCCGACGTGATCGAAGAGATGCGACGGGACGGCCTGCGCATCGTCTACAACACGCAACTCGTGCCACCCACGCTGCGGGTCGTGCGCGAACCGCAGGCCGGCGAGCCCATCAGGATGCTGCAGGAGATGCTCGAGCCACTGGGGCTCGGCATCTCGCGCGTCGGCGAGAACGTCTATGCGCTGGTGGCCGTGACGCGACCCGATACCCCACGCCCCGCTGCGGTCGCCGACGCACGACCACCACAGGAACTGCTGCAGGAAATCGTGGTGACGACCAGCCGCTATGGACTCGCCAACGAAGCGCTCGCCTCGCAGACTTTCCTCACCCAGGCGGAGCTCGAAAGCCTGCCGAAACTCGGCGATGAGTCCCTGCGCGCCGTGCACCGTCTGCCGGGAGCAGCGAGCAACGGGGTTTCGGGCCTGGCGCACATCCGCGGCGGGGACGAGAACGAGACCCAGATCCTGCTCAACGGGCTTGCGCTCTCGGAGCCGTTCCATCTGAAGGACTTCCTCAGCCCGGTGAGCGTCCTCGACTCGCGGATCATCGACAGCATCGATGTCTCGCTCGGCGGCTTCACCGTGGACCAGGGTGATCGCATGAGCGCGGTGATCGACGCGCGCACCATCACGCCTCCGGAGAAGCTGTATTTCGAGCTCGGCATGAGCCTGTTTCACAGCGGTGGGCTCGCCGCGGGCAAGAGTGACGACGAAAGTTTCAAGTGGCTGGTATCCGCTCGGCGCAGCAACCTCGATGAGGTCGCCGACATCATCGGCAAGGAGATCGGCGAGCCGAACTACAGCGACACGTTCGGCCGCGTCGAGTTCGCGCTGTCCGGGAACACCTCGCTCATCTTCAACGTGCTCTCCTCCGTCGACCGGATCACGGCGCTCGTCGACTCGACCGATGAACAGGCGCACGTCGTGTATCGCAACAACTACTTCTGGAGCGAGCTCGATCACACTTGGTCGCCTGCAGCACACAGCAGGCTGATCGTCTCGTACACCGACGTCGACAACGATCGCGACGGAACGGTCGATGATCCGGGACGCGAGTTCGGCACGGTGCACGATTCGCGCTCGTACGACATCCTCGGGCTGCGGCTCGAGAACGAGTACGTCACGGGGCGGGTACTGAATCTGTGGGGAATCGAGGCGCGGCAGCTGGACTCGGAGTACCACTACCAGAGCCAGGTGACCTACTCGCCCGACTTTCCGCTGCCGGGCGACCCGCAGAGCCAGATCACGCGCGATCTCAACCCCGCGCCCGACGGACATGTGGTGGCTGCGTTCCTCAGCAGTCGCTTCAAGCCGCTGCAACGGCTGACCGCTGAAATCGGCCTGCGCTGGGACAAGGAGACTTACGGCAATCTCGAAGCCGACACCCAGCTCAGCCCACGCCTGAACCTGCTGTACGACCTGCGCCAGGGGACGCGGCTGCGTGCGAGCTGGGGCCGGTTCTACCAGCCGCAGGCCATCGACGAGCTGCAGGTGCAGGATGGCGTCGACCGCTTCTTCAGCGCGCAACGCTCGGACCAGGCGATTCTCAGCATCGAGCAGGACCTGCCGCGCGCGATCGTGTTGCGCGTCGAGGCTTACCGCAAGAAGTACTCGCACCTGATGGCGCGCTACGAGAACGCGTTCGATGTGCTGCGCATACTCCCGGAACTGCAGCCCGATCGCGTGCGGATCGCGCCCGATTCCGCCGAGGCGACCGGGGCCGAGATCCTGCTGTCGCGGCGCGGCGCCAGTCCCTGGAACTGGTGGGCAAGCTACACCTGGTCACAAGCGGATGATCGGATCGAAGGCGCCGACGTGCCGCGCAGCTGGGACCAGCGCAGTGCCGTGCAGGCCGGCATCCACTGGTCGGATGCGTTGTGGGACGTCACGTTCGCCGCGACTTATCACAGTTCCTGGCCGACCACGACGCTGCATGTGGTGACGACCACCGATGCCGCCGGCAACCCGGTCGAGTCGGTGCAGGCGGGAGCGCGCAACGCGGATCACATCGGGGACTTTGCGTCGCTCGACCTGCGCGTCAACCGCCGCTTCCCGCTCAGCCGCGGCGAGATCGACACCTTCATCGAAGTGACGAACGCGACCGGCGAGCACAACGCGTGCTGCGTGCAGTACAACGTCACGGAGACCAACGGCGTCATCGACCTCGGCACTGCGGTGCGCAACTGGCCCGAGCTGGTCCCGTCGGCGGGCTTTCTCTGGAAGTTCTGACGGCGCCCGCCGGCGTCGCCAGTGCGCGGCGCGATCGCTACTGCTCTCGCCCGAGCGCATCCTGCATCAGGGCCACGACGGCCTGCGCGTCATCGGCGGGCAGGGCTTGCAGGCCGCGAATCGCCCCTTCCGCGTTCGCACGCGGGTGATTCTGGCTGAGCTTGAACTTGAGCTGGATCTCTTCGACGGCGAGCTCGAAGCCGACGATGCCCCGCAGCATGTCGAGGATCCGCGGCTCGGCTGCGGACACGGACCACGCATCGGGCGCTCCGCCCTCGTACTTGTCGGCCAGTGCCGTGACGATCTGCGTGAGCGCCGCGCGATCCTCGAGCAGGCGGATCCTCCCGTAGAGGTGCGCGACAGCATAGTTCCACGTGGGCACGTGCTTGCGGGGTTCCACGTACCAGCG
>Ga0126377_10001335_pt1 | contig 16119 bp, 20 predicted proteins | sample PanSoiMetPlot_22_FD_92647 | JGI IMG/M metagenome (GOLD analysis project Ga0126377, IMG submission 92647) | Tropical forest soil microbial communities from Panama - MetaG Plot_22 | ecosystem: Environmental > Terrestrial > Soil > Tropical forest > Bulk soil | place: Panama | collected 2016-02-17
ATACGCGCGCCGCTTGCGTACAGCCTTCGCGAACGCGTCCTGCACGGCGTCCTCGCCGGCCGCGCGGTCACCTGCGATCGCCGCGGCTGCCCGGCAGAACTGAGGTCGCTGAGCACGGTAGAGCTCTTCGAGGTCGTCGATCATCATCCGTCCGACGAACCGGACGACGTCAATTCTTTACGGGTTCTCACGCGAGGACACCCTCGGCGCGACGTGTGAAGAACTGGCGAGCCGAAGCTCTTAGCCACTTCTTAGCGCCCTCTCACGGTCCTTTCAGCCGGGCCTGGTCTGCTGGAGGCCGATGCATGCGACTCCTGCCCAGCCGTCGAGGATCGAGCAGGCTCATCTGCGCGTGGCCCTCGCGAAGAAGGCGGCCGTGGTGATCGCCGCGGCCGCCTTCTTCATGGTCTTCCTCCTGGCCCGCGCGAGCCATCCGGGCCAGGCGAGCACCTCGGGGTCGAGCGGCGGCTCCGGATCGAGCTCGAGCCGGACGACCGACGACGACTACGGCTTCGACCTCGGCTCCGGCTCGGTCGCCCCCTCGACCGACGACGCGACCCCGGACGTGCAGTCGAGTGTCTCCTGAGCCTCGTTCGTTCCGCGCGATGGGCGTGGACGTCGTCGTCGGCGGCGCGGCGGAGGCGGAGCTCGAGTCGATCCGCCGCCTCTTCGAGGGCTGGGACCGCGTCTTCTCACGCTTCCGGCCCGAGAGCGAGCTGAACCGCGTCAACTCCGACCCGTCCACCGTCCTGGTGGTCTCGCGCCTCTTCGCGTCGGCGGTCAAGGACGCGCTCGGCGCCGCGGCTGTAACGGACGGCCTCGTCGACCCGACCCTCGGGCTCGCGATCGAGGCGGCCGGCTACGACCGCGACTTCGCGTTCCTGCCCGAGGACGACGAGCGGCCGCCGGGGCCGACGATGCCCGGCCGCCGCCACGCGGTCCGCCTCTCGGGCCGGCTGCTGACCCGACCGCCCGGAACCGTGCTCGACCTGAACGGCGTCGTGAAGGCCCTGGCCGTGGACGCCTCACTCGACCTGATCCACGGTGACGGCTTTGTCGCTGCCGGCGGAGACGTTGCGGCCCGCGGCGGCGCCGTCGTGGGCCTCCCGGCGGGCGGCTCCCTGCGACTTCGCTCGGGCGGCGTGGCGACGAGCGGCACGACGCACCGCCGCTGGCGCCGGGGCGGGGAGATCCAACACCACCTGATCGATCCGCGAACCGGCCGTCCCGCGGAGTCGCGCTGGGACGAGGTCTCCGTCGCCGCGTCGAGCTGCCTCGCGGCCGACGTCGCGGCCAAGGCCGCGTTCCTGCTCTCGGACGACGGCCCCGCCTGGCTCGACGAGCACGGGCTTCCCGGGCGCTTCGTCAGCGACGACTCCGTCGTCTGCAACCTCGCCTGGGGCAAGGTGCTCGAGCCGCGCGTCGCCGCCGTCGCGTGACGCTCGCGGCCATGAGCGTCACCTGGTACACGGCGCGGGCTGGAGGGCTGCTCGCGTACCTGCTGCTGAGCTCGTCGGTGGTGGTCGGCCTGCTGCTCTCGGGCCGGACCAGCCTGAAGCGCTGGCCGCGCTTCGCGCTCGAGGAGGTGCACCGGTTCCTCGGGATCCTCGCCGGGAGCTTCATCGTGGTCCACGGGGCCGCGTTGCTGCTCGACGGGTACCTCCCCTTCTCGCTCGGGCAGCTGCTCGTGCCGGGCACCGCGCCGTACCGTCCGCTCGAGGTGGCGTTCGGAATCGTCGCGGCCGAGCTTCTCGCGGCTCTCGCGGTCGCGAACCACTACCGCTCCCGCCTCTCGCACCGGTTCTGGCGGCGGACGCACTACCTCAACTTCGCGGTCTGGCTCCTCGCGCTGCTCCACGGCCTGACGGCCGGCACCGACGCGGTGACGCCATGGGCCCTCGCCCTGTACGGCGTGTCGGCGTGGCTCGTGCTCGGGCTGCTCGTCCACCGTCTCGCCTGGCACTCCCAGCCTGCGGCGAAGGCTTCTTAGGGACTTCTTACGCCCCTTTCAGGGGCTTTTCAGGGCGCCCTGGTTCGATCAGGCTGAGAACACGAAAGGGAGGCCAGATGGAGATCAAGCGCAAGCTCGTCGCCGGTGCCGCCGCCGCCCTCGCGGTTGGAGGAGCCGGCGCAGGGATCGCGGCGACCCAGCTCAACAGCTCGCCGAGCGCCGAGAGCAAGGCGATCGTCAACGACGCCGCGAAGCAGCTCGGCGTCGATCCGACCAAGCTCAGCGACGCCCTCAAGAAGGCCCTGACCGACCGCATCGATGCGGCTGTCGAGCAGGGGAAGATCACCAAGGAGGAGGGCGAGGCGCTGAAGAAGCGCATCCAGTCGGACGAGTTTCCGCTCTTCGGGGCGCCGGCGTTCGGCTTCCGGCACTTCGGCTTCGGCGGCCCCGGGCCGCACGGCCTCTTCCACGGGCTCGACTCGGCCGCGACGTACCTCGGCCTGAGCGAGGCGCAGCTGCGGACGCAGCTGAACAGCGGCAAGTCGCTGGCCCAGATCGCCAAGAGCAAGGGCAAGTCGGTCGACGGCCTCGAGCAGGCCCTCAAGAAGGACGCCCAGGAGAAGCTCGATGCGATCGTGAAGGACGGCAAGCTCTCGAAGGCCGACGAGCAGAAGATCCTGCAGGACCTCGACCAGCGGATCGACGACCTCGTCAACGGCCAGCTCCGCCTGCGCTTCCGCGGCGGGCACGGCTTCCGCGGCTTCCGCGGGTTCCCCGGCCGCCCCCGGCAGGACGACGGCCCGCACGCCTCGTTCCCGGGGCCCTTCGCCTGATCCAACCCCTCGCGGGCGAGCCTCCGCCGACGCGGTAGGCTCGCCCGCGTGAGGACGCCGGCGGGCCAGGCGAGGGCGTAGCTCCGGCCCGACCACGTGGCGGCCGTCCTCCTCGCCTGTCTTTCGGCTGCGCTCTTCGGGGCGATGGCCGTCGCGATCCGGATCGCCCTGCGGCGAACGGACGACCCGGCGCTCGGTGCGCTGGTCACGTCGAGCACCGCCTTCCTGGTGACGACGGTGATCGCCGTCGCCTCGCGGCCGCCCGCCGGGAGCCTCGACCCGGGCGAGCTCTGGCCGTTCCTCGTCGCAGGCCTGATCGCGCCGGGGATCTCGCAGATCCTGTTCATCTCGGCGGTGCGCGAGGCCGGCGCGGCCCGGACCGCCGTCGTGATGGGCGCCGCGCCGCTGGTCTCGGTCGGAATCGCGCTCGTGGTCCTCGACGAGCCGCTGAGCGGCCCGCTGATCGCCGGCGCGGCGCTGATCGTCGCCGGGGCGATCGCGCTCGCCGGCGAGCGCATCCGTCCGGCCGACTTCAGGCGCCTCGGGATCGCCTTCGCGGTCGCGGCGACCGTGCTGTTCGCGATCCGCGACAACTTCCTGCGCTGGCTCGTCGGCGAGACCGACGCGCGCGCCCTCGTGACGGCTCCGGTCTCGCTGGCGGCGGGCACTGCCACGATCGCCCTCTACCTGCTGATCTCGCGCGGCCGTGGCTGGGCGGCCGGCCTGCGGCGGATCGCGCCGTCGTTCGTGCCGTCGGGCCTGCTGTTCGGGGTGTCGTACGCGTCGCTCTTCGAGGCGTACTACCGCGGCCGCGTATCCGTGGTCGCGCCGCTCGTCGCGACCGAGTCGCTCTGGGGAGTGCTGTTCTCGGTCCTGTTCCTGCGGCGCAGCGAGCTCGTCGGCAGGCGCCTCGTGCTCGGCGCGGTTCTGATCGTCGCGGGCGGCGCGGTGATCGGCGCGTGGCGATAATCCCTGCGTGGGCTGGCTTTCCGAGCTGATCGAGGAGCGCGGCGGCGAGGCGCTCGACCTCCACGCGCAGACGATCAACCCGCAGTTCGTGCGGCTGCTGCGGACGATCGGCTTCGACCGCCGCTGGGCCCGCGCCGAGGGCCAGTACCTGTGGGACGACGAGGGCGACCGCTACCTCGACCTGCTGGGCGGGTTCGGGATGTTCAACGTCGGTCGCAACAACCCGCGGGTGCGCGAGGCGCTGATCGAGGCGCTCGAGCTGGAGCGGCCGGGCTCGGTGCAGCTGGGCGTCGACTCGCTGCCTGCGCTCCTGGCGGAGCAGCTCCTGCAGCTGGCGCCGGCGACCGTCGACCGCGTGCTCTTCACGAGCTCCGGCACCGAGTCGGTGGAGGCGGCGTTCAAGCTCGGCCGCGCGGCGACGGGACGGCAGCGGGTGCTCTCGGCCGAGCACGGCTTCCACGGGCTCACGCTCGGTGCGCTCTCGGCGAACGCGGGCCCCGAGTTCACGGCGCGCTTCGGGCCGCTGTTGCCGGAGTTCGAGCGGGTGCCATGGGACGACCTCGAGGCGCTGGAGCGCGAGCTCGCGCGGGAGGACGTCGCGCTCTTCATCGTCGAGCCGGTGCAGGGGAAGGGCGTCAACATCCCGTCGCCGGGGTACCTCGAGGGCGCGCAGGAGCTCTGCCGCCGCCACGGGACGCTCTTCTGCGTCGACGAGGTACAGACCGGCTTTGGCAGGACCGGCCGGATGCTCGCGCTGGAGCACTGGGGGCTCGAGCCCGACCTGATCACGATCGCGAAGTCGCTCTCGGGCGGCTACGTGCCGGTCGGCGCGCTGCTGATGAGCGAGGCGGTCTACGACGGCGTCTTCGACTCGCTGCCGAACGCGGTCAGCCACGGCTCGACCTTCGCGCCGAACGACCTCGGGATGGTCGCGGGGCTCGCGACCCTGCGAGAGCTCGAGCAGCAGGGGCTCGCCGAGCGCTCGGCGCGGCTCGGGGAGCGGCTCCTCGAGCGGACGCGGCCGCTCGTGGAAGGCTCGCCGGTCGTGCGCGACGTGCGAGGCCTCGGGCTGATGTGGGCGATCGAGTTCGAGGAGCCGGACGGCGGCTCGCGGACCTGGAAGCTCCTGGAGCGGATCCAGCCGGGGCTCTTCTCGCAGCTCGTCGTGGTGCCGCTCTTCCGCGACCACCGGATCCTCAGCCAGGTCGCCGGCCACGGCATCAATATCCTTAAGGCGCTGCCGCCGCTCGTCGTCACCGAGGAAGACCTCGACGGCTTCGTCGCGGCACTCGAGGAGACGGTCGGCCGAGCGGAGAAGATGCCTCGCGCGCTGGTCCGCTTCGCGCTGACCGCCGCCCGCGCGGGGCGCACCCCGAAGCGCCGGCTCGCCCGCGCCTAGGGCTCGGAGACGCCGACGTGGCGGTCGGCGGCGCAGGCGCGGGTCCACGTCTCGGCGATCTCGACGAGGCGACCGCAGAGCATGTCGAGCTCGTGCTCGTCCGCCGGGAGGTGCTCGGGCGAGACCTCGATCCGGACCTGGTTCAGCGACGACTCCGCCTCCTCGCCGATCTCGTGTCGCTGCTCGGCCACGATCGAGACCTCTCCGACCCTGGGCAGGAGCGACTTCGCCAGCTCGTCGATCTCGGCCGGCGTGGCGCCTCGGCCGACGAAGACGCCGAAGTTGACGAGCACCTGAACCCCGGGCGGCTCGGCGTCACGGACGCAGAAGGCGATCTGCGGCTCGCCGGTCATCGCAAGGCCTATTTCCGAGGGCGGCCCGGACCTAACCTTCGTGCGGCTCCCAGCGGAACGAGCGCAGCGCGATCACCACGCCGAGCACGCCCCAGGCGGCGATCACCGCCACGTTCGTGCCCTGCGTCCAAATCTGCTCGCCGTGCAGCATCACGTTGCGGATCAGGCGCAGGAAGTACGTTAGCGGCAGGACGTCGGCGATCGCGCGCAGCACCGCCGGGAAGTGCCTCGGCGAGAAGAACGCGCCGGCGAGGAACGCCGCCGGCAGGTAGATCGCATTGACGACGGCAGAGGCGCCCTCGGCGCTGCGGATCAGCGCGGTGAGGCCGATGCCAAGCCCGCAGAACGAGATCGCGCCGAGCAGGAGCGCGAGCGTGAGCGAGCCGATCCGGTCGGGGAACGGGATGCCGAACAGCACCCGGCCGAGCACGAGGATGGCGACGACCTCGACCGCGAACGCGATCAGGAACGCCGACAGCAGTGCCGAGACGTACGCCCAGGCCGGCAACGGCGTTGCGCGCAGCCGCTTGAGGATGCCGGTCTCGCGCCGGATGACCAGCACGATCGCGAGGCCCGCGAACGCGATCGAGATCGCGCCGTAGCCGATCATCCCGGCCTCGAGGAAGTGGGAGCCCTTGACGCCGTCGACGGTGTCGTCGCCGTAGGTCGACCCGAGCAGGACGAAGAAGACGATCGGCAGCAGGAACGTGAAGAAGGCGAGCTCGCGGCTGCGCGTGTAGAGGAGGAGCTCCCCGCGCAGCTCGTGGCGGAACAGCCTCACTCGGAGTGCTCCTCGGTCAGCGTCAGGTAGACCTCCTCGAGAGACGGACGGCGCACGACGAGGCCCTCGAGCTCGCGGTCCTCCGCCAGCGCCTTCGTCGTGAGCTCGTGGAGCACGCGCGTCGGCTCGTCCGTCTCGAGGACGACCTCGCGCCCGTTCTCGCGGTAGGTGATCTCCGTCGCGGCCACGGAGCCCGTCAGCTCCGCGGGCGTGCCGGCGGCGACGACGACGCCGTGGCTCAGGACGGCGACGCGGTCGGCGAGGTGCTCGGCCTCGTCGAGGTAGTGCGTCGTGAGCAGGATCGTCTTGCCGAGGCTGCGCAGCGAGCGGATCGTGTCCCAGGCCCGGCGGCGCGCGCGTGGGTCGAAGCCGGTCGTCGGCTCGTCGAGGAAGATCAGCTCCGGGTCGCCCACGAGCGCGAGCCCGAGGTCGAGCCGCCGCCGCTGGCCGCCGGAGAGGCGCCGCACGCGCTCGTCGGCCTTCTCCTCGAGCCCGACGAGCTTCACGACCTCGTCCACGGGCCGCGGCTTTCGGTAGTAGCCGGCGAAGAGCCGAAGCATCTCTCTGGCCGTGAGGGTCTCGTACATCGCCGACGACTGGAGCACGACGCCGATCTGCTCGCGCCACTCGCCCTCGGCCGTCGCCGGGTCGGCGCCGAGCACCTCGACGACCCCGCCGTCGCGGGGCCGGTAGCCCTCGAGGATCTCGACAGTCGTCGTCTTGCCGGCGCCGTTCGGGCCGAGCAGGCCGAAGACCTCGCCGCGCTCGACCTCGAAGCTGATTCCGCCCACCGCCTCGAGCGCGCCGTAGGACTTGCGCAGGTCGCGGACGACGATCGCGCTCATCCAGGCAGGTCGATCGCGACCACACCACCGGGCGGGAAGACCGGTTCCTCACCGCCCGTGAGCGCGGCCGCGATCCGGCCGCAGTCGGGCTGGTGGCCGACGACGACCACCGTCCCGCCGCGCTCTCCGGCCGCGGCGCGGACGCTCTCCGGGGTCGCGCCCGGGGCCAGCCGCTCGTCGGGCTCGGCCTCGAGCCCCGCGGGGCGTGCGAGCTCCTCGGCGGTTTCCCGGGCCCGCAGGAGCGGGCTCGTCAGGACCGCATCGGGACGGACGCCTTCGTCGGCGAGACGCCGCCCGAGCTCGCGGGCCGCGTCGCGCCCCTCCGCGGTCAGCGGCCGGAGCTCGTCCGGCTCGCCCGAGGCGGCCTCCGCATGGCGCACGAGATACAGCTGCACGGCCGGGAGCATAGGCGCAGGTATCGTCGGCGCGTGCGCACGTTGCGCTACGTCGTCGCCGACGTCTTCACGGACACGGCTCTCGCGGGGAACCCCGTCGCCGTCTTCACCGACGGGCGCGGGGTCGAGACGGAGGAGATGCAGCGCCTCGCGCGCGAGACGAACCTCTCCGAGACGGTGTTCGTGCTCCCGGCCGAGCAGGGCGGCCACGCGCGGCTCCGCATCTTCACTCCGACCGCCGAGCTGCCGTTCGCAGGCCACCCGACGCTCGGGACGGCGTTCATCCTCGCGACGCCGCTCCAGGTTCCGGAGATCCGGCTCGAGACCGGCGCCGGGATCGTCCCGATCGTCCTCGAGCGCGAGCAGGACCGGATCGTGTTCGGGCGGATGGAGCAGCCGCTCCCGACCTGGAAGCCCTACCCCGAGCCGGATGCGTTGCTCGCGGCGCTGCGGGTCGACGGATCGGAGCTCCCGGTCGAGCTCTACGACAACGGCATGCTGAACGTCTACGTCGCCCTCGGCTCCGAGGAGGACGTCGCGGCCGTGCGGCCCGACTTCACCGCCCTGTCCGATCTGCCAGCGGTGATCGGCACGAGCTGCTTCGCCGGTTCGGGCCGCAGCTGGAAGACGCGGATGTTCGCCCCGAGCGGCGGCGTCTCCGAGGACCCGGCGACGGGCTCGGCGGCCGGCCCGCTGGCCGTGCACCTCGCGCGGCACGGGAGGATCGGCTTCGGCGAGGAGATCGAGATCTCCCAGGGCGCCGAGATCAGCCGCGCCTCGACGCTCTACGCGCGGGCCGACGGCTCGGCGGAGCAGCTGGAGCGGGTCGAGGTCGGCGGCGGCGCCGTGATCGTCGCGCGCGGCGAGTTCAGACTGGCCTGAGCTCGAGCGCCTCGATCTCGGGGAGCTCCGGGGCCAGTGAGCGCCAGAACAGGCCGCCGTCCGTCGACAGGTAGAGGCGGTTGCGCGCGGCGTAGAGGACGACGTCGGGGTCGTCCTCGGCGATCGCGACCGCTCGGCCGGCCGGGAGGCCGCCTCCGGCCTCGCGCCACGTGGTGCCTGCGTCGTTGGACACGACGAGCGGCGGGCGCCGGTCGAGGACCGCGACCACGGTCGACCCGACCGCGGCGCTCGCCACGAGCAGCGGCAGCGAGACCTCCACCGTCTCGGTCTCCAGCCGCGCGTCCGCGTCGAGCCCGAGCACGACCTCGTCGTCGAGGTCGACCTCGTAGACGCCGTCGGCGGTCTGGACGCGCGCCCTCATCGCAGCCGACGGGCGAGCAGCCCGGCCACGAGCGCGCTCGCCTGCCTGGCCGCGGCGGCCGGTGCGTGCCCGGTCGCACGCGAGTCGAGGTAGGCGGCGGCGAAGGCGTCGCCCGCGCCGGTCGGGTCGATCTCGCCGTCGAGCTGTCGAGCCGCAACCCGCTCGAAACGCCCGTCCGCGAGCACGAGCGCACCCCGGGAGCCCAGCGTCACGACCACCTCGGGAACGCCGAGCGACCGCAGCGCCGTCTCGTCCGGCTCGACGCCGAGGACGACGCGCGCCTCCTCCTCGGCGAGCTTCAGGATCGACACGTTCCGCAGGACCTCGGGGTCGAAGTCGCCGTCGAGCCGGAGCGGCCCCGTCCTGTCCGGCCGGACGAGCCCCTGGCCGTCGTACGAGACGGTCCTTCCCCGCGCGAGCTCCGCGAGCGTCGCGGCCGGGAAGTCCGACCGGGCGAGCGGGCCGACGTGCACGAACCGCGCGCCGCCGACGCCCGCCACGTCCTCGGCGGACCACGAGTCGCCGAGCGCGTCGACGGTCATCAGGCGGTGGTCGCCGTCGTAGCGGAAGGAGAACTCCGCCGTCGAGGCGCCCGCGATCCAGGCGACGGGCACACCGAGCGCGGCGAGCGGCGGCAGGAGCAGATGCCGGTCGCCCGGGGCGCACTTGACCAGGACGAGCGCTGGACGGCCGAGCACCCGCAGCGCCCGGGCCGCGTGGAACGGCGCTCCGCCCGCCCGCGGCGGGCCACCCTCAACGTGGTCGAGGGAGAGGTTCCCGACGATCGCGACCGGCGGCACGGCGCGAATGTATCCGGGCGCGAATCCAGTCTGCGAGCAGCGTCAGGCAGAAGGCGGCCGCGAAGCTCGGGAGCGACGCGGTCAGCCTGGCGTGGCCGGGATGGGCGTTCTCGACGAGGTCGGTCCACCAACTCGGCCCCTGTGGGGAGAGCCACTGGTAGAGCGCGAAGCCGACCACCCACGCGCCGAGCCGATCGGCCCGGACCGCCGGCGCCTCGAAGATGTCCTCGGCGCGATAGTGCGCTCCGCGCGTGAGCCAGTCGGCGAGCAGGACGGCGAACAGCGGCACGAACACCGAGCCGAGCAGGTAGAGGAAGGTCAGGTAGTTGCCGAGGTCGATCGCGATCGCGCCGGCCGTCGCGGTGGCGGCGACGAGCACGATCAGCAGCCGCTGCGACACCCAGGGCAGCACGTTCTGGATCGAGACCGCCGTCGAGTAGATGTCCGCGAAGGCCTCGTCGCTCTCGTCGACGGTGAGCATGAGGAGGGCGATCACCGCGAGGGCGCTGCCGCTCGCGACCGCGTTCGGGATCTGGGCGGGGTCGCTCAGGTCGCGCGTCAGCACGAGCACCGCACCGAGCCCGAAGCACCAGAGCGTCGGTAGCAGGTAGCCGACGCCGGTGCCGATCAGGGCGCTCCGCCGGTCGCGCGTGAAGCGCGTGTAGTCGGCGGCGAGCGGCGTCCAGGAGATGATGCTGCCGATCACGAGGTCGATGCCCTGGCCGAGCGAGACCCCGCCCGTCCCCGGCTGGTTCCAGAGCGTGTGCAGGTTCGCCTTGTCGATCGCCCACCAGGTCAGGTACGCGATCGACGCGGCCACCGCCCAGATCGCGAACTTGCGCACGTAGCGGCGCACGAAGCCGATCGGCCCGAGCAGCCCGAGGAACATCGAGACCGTGCCGAAGAGGATCGCCCACAGCCAGCGCGCCTCGAAGCCGAACACCCGCTCGGAGAGCGCCGCCGCCGCCGTCGAGATGATGATCAGCTCGAAGGTCGACCACCCGAGGTTCTGCGCGACGTTCAGGATCGTCGGCGCATACGAGCCGCGACGGCCGAGCGGCGCCCGTAGGAGCACCATCCCCGGCACGCGCCCGTCGGCGCCGATCATCCCCGCGAGCCCGAGCAGCACGTTGCCCGCCACCGCGCCGATCACGATCGCGACGAGCGCCTGCGGGAGCGAGAGCATCGGCACGAGCCCGGCCGCCGCGACGATCACGAGCAGGCTCACGGAGAGGTTCCCCCAGAGCAGCGTCGTGTCCAGCAGGCCGAGCGTACGGAGCCGCTCCGGCACGGGCGTGATTCCCCAGGACGGTGTGCTCTCTGCCATTGCTCCCTTCGCCGGCATTACCCGGATCAGGTCCTACGGGTGTGATCTCAGCCCCGGTCGGGACACCCCGGAACGCCTCACACTACCCGACGCGGCTAGGAGCTCTTGGCCGGCGCCGAGAGCGCCGCGACCGCGCCCAGGCCGACGAACACCGAGCCCGAGACGTAGCGCTGGATCCTCGGGAAGCGCGTGCTCCGGCGCAGCCGCTCGCCGAGCGTGCCGGCGACGAGCGCCCAGACGCCGTCGCTCATCGCGCCCAGGACGGCGAACAGCAGCCCGAGCAGGAGGATCTGGAGCCACGGCGACCCGCGCGACGAGTCGACGAACTGCGGCAGGAACGCGAGGAAGAACAGCGCGGTCTTCGGGTTCAGCACGTTGACGACGATCCCCTGGCGGTAGAGGCGCCCGAGGCTGCGCGAGCGCGGGAGGTAGGCGTCCTCCGCCCCCTCCCAGCCGGCCAGCCGCCGGATCCCGACGATGATCAGGTAGGCGGCGCCGAGGTACTTGACGACGTTGAACGCGAGCGCCGACGAGGCGAGCAGGGCTGAGAGCCCGATCGTCGCGGCGACGACGTGCACGAAGGTGCCGGTCGTGATGCCGGCCACCGAGGCCAGGCCGGCGCGACGCCCCTGCGAGACGCTCTGCGTGACGACGTAGAGGACGGCAGGCCCCGGCACGACCAGGAGGAGCAGGGCGGCGCCGACGAAGAGCGCGAGGCTGGACGGGTCCGGCATGGCCCGACGATACCCGGCTGGCAGACTGCCGGGCGGTGTCCGGAGAGAAGACCATCGTCGCGATGGGCGGCCTGAGCTGGGACGACGCCGAGCGCGCGAAGCTCGAGGACTACTTCCTGGGCCTGACCGGCAAAGAGCGACCGCGGGTGCTCTTCGTGCCGACGGCGGTCGCGGACAGCGCCGAGCACACGCTCTGGATGTACGGGAAGCTGGCCGGGCGCACCGAGCTCTCGCACCTGTCGTTCTTCCCGTGGCCGCCGGCCGATCTCCGGAGCCTCGCGCTCGAGCATGACGTGATCTACGTCTCCGGCGGGAACACGGCCAACGCGCTCGCGATCTGGCGCGTGCACGGCTTCGACGCGATCCTCCGCGAGGCCTGGGAGGCGGGCGTCGTGCTGACCGGCTGGAGCGCGGGGATGATCTGCTGGTACGACGCCGGGGTCACCGACTCGTTCGGCCCGCAGCTCGAGGGCATGCGCGACGGGCTGGGCTTCCTGCCGGGCAGCGCGTGCCCGCACTACGACGGCGAGGAGCTGCGCCGCCCCGTCTACACGAAGCTCGTCGCCGACGGCTACCCGGCCGGGGTCGCAGCCGACGACTGCGTCGCTCTGCGCTACTCGGGGACCGAGCTGGCCGAGGTCGTCACCGCCCGCGACGGCTCCCGTGCCTACCGGGTCGGGCCCGAGGGCGAGGAGCCGCTCGAGCCGCGCTCCCTCTAGTCGAGGCCCATCTGGCGCAGGACCTCGTCGGTCTTCGCGAAGCGGATCTGGTCGTACTGCACGACCTGGATGCGGTTTCCGGAGGGGTCGAGGAAGTCCAGGAAGCGGCGGCCGGGGAGGATCTCTGCGCCGGCCTCCTCCAGCGCACGGCGGGTCGCATCCTTGTCGTCGACGACGAGGCCGAAGTGGCGCGTCGTGTCGGCCGGCTGGGAGCGGCCCTTCATCAGCGCGATGAACTGGTCGCCGAGCTCGATGAAGGCGGCGCCGTCCTCGCGCTCGACCGCGCCGAGCTCGAAGATCCGCCCCCAGAACTCGATCGCCTCGTCGACGTCGTCCACCTCGAGGGCGACGTGGTTCATCCCGATCGGGCGCGGCTTCGTCACGGCAGGATCAGGTGGCTGTCGCCGAACTCGTGCCAGAGGTAGCCGTGCCGCAGCGCGGCGCGGTAGCAGCGCTCGAGGAGCGTGTCGCCGGCGGCCGCCCGGAGGAGCTCCAGGTGCGAGGCCTCGGGCTCGTGCCAGCCGGTCAGCAGGCCGTCGACCGCCCAGAGGCCGCGCTCCGGAGTCACCACGAGGTTCGTCCAGCCCTCGCCGCCTTCGAGCTCGCCATTTGGCTGCGCGGCCGACTCCAGCGCGCGGACGGCGGTGGTGCCGACCGCGACCACCCGCCCGCCCCAGGCGTGGACGGCATTCGCGAGGCGCGCGGTCTCGTCGGGCACGCGGTAGCGCTCCGGGTACGGCGACTCGTGCCGTTCCGGCGAGGAGACGCCCGTGTGGAGCGTAATCGGCGCGACGACGACGCCCGACGCGGCGAGCCGCGTGACGAGCTCGGCGCTCAGCGGGCGGCCGGCGCTCGGCATCTCGGCGCTGCCGGGGTCGAGGGCGAAGGCGGTCTGGTAGGCGTCGAGGGGCCAGCTTCCGTGGACGTAGCGGTAGCGGATCGGGTGGCCGTTCAGCGCCAGGTAGCGCTCGAAGGGCACGGGGACGTCCAGGCACGCGAGCCAGAGCCGGTCGCCGCTCGCGTACCGGGCCAGGATCTCGGCCTCGCCGCCTCCCGGTAGCGCGAGCCGCTCGCCGGCGCGCATGCCGCCGAAGGGCTCGTCGCCGCGGCGCAGCTCGACGACCCAGTGGGTCGGCGGGCCGTTCGGGGACGGGGTGGAGAGGCGGAGCTCGAGCTCCGTGCCGTCCTCCCGCTCGGCTGGGAGTGCCGCAGGGAAGGTCGCAGAGGTGTTGACGACGAGCAGGTCGCCCGGCGAGAGGAACTCCGCGAGGTCGTCGAAGCGCGAGTGGACGATCGAGCCGTCGCCTCGGCTCGCGACCATCAGGCGCACCTGGTCGCGGCGGAGGCCCCGGGCCTCCGGAGGCTCGGTCGCCTCGAGTCGCTGCGGGAGTGCGAAGGCGGGGGCGCTCACGCGATCGCCTCCACGAGCTCGGCGGTGCGGTAGCGGCCGCTCGACAGATCGCCGTCGATCAGCGCGAGCAGGCCCGGCACGCTGTCCTCGGGCGGCGGGCGGTCGGAGATGTCTTCGCCGGGGAACGCCTCCTGGTGCAGCTGCGTGTTCATGTCGCCGGGGTCGACGGCGTAGAACCGGAGCCCGGGGTGCTCGGCGCCGAGGATGGCGCTGAGCTGCTCGAGCGCGGCCTTCGACGAGCCGTAGCCGCCCCAGCCCGCGTATGGCTCGACCGCCGCGTCGGAGGTCACGTTGAGGATCCGCGCGCCAGGGGCGAGCGAGGGCAGGGCGTCCTGGATCAGCGCCAGTGGCGCGACCGTGTTCAGCTCGTAGACGCGCCGCAGCTCGTCGAGCGGGTAGTCGCTCAACGCGGGCTGCGGGCTGGGCCCGAGCACGCTCGCGTTGTTGACGAGGAGGTCGATGCTGCCGGCCGCTGTGACGAGGTCGCGGCGATGACCCGGATCCGCGACGTCGCCCGGGATCGCGACGACCCCCGGTGTGTCGGCCCAGGCCTCCTGCAGCGCGGCGTCGCCGCGCGCGTCGACGACCAGGCGCCAGCCGCGCTGCGCGAGCTCCCGCGCGAGCGCGAGGCCGAGCCCTCTCGAGGCTCCGGTGACGATTGCGGTAGGCATGCCGCCACCGTACGACGGGGGCGGTCCGAGCCGCCAGGGGCAATTGGTCCTAGGACCTGCGGCCGACCCGGGCCGCGTAGAGCGCGGCCTGCGTGCGGTCGGAGACGCCGAGCTTGGCGAGCACGTGCCCGACGTGCGTCTTGACCGTCTTCTCCGAGATCCCGAGTTCCTGCGCGATCCGCTTGTTCGCGTACCCGCGGCCAATCAGGTCGAGCACCTCCTGCTCGCGCGGCGTCAGGTCGGGCTGGTCCTCGTCGGGCCCCTCCACGAGCGCGTCGACGAGCCTGGCCGCGACTGCGGGGTCGATCATCGCCTCGCCCGCGTCGGCGAGCCGGATCGCGCGGGCGAGCTCCTTCGGCTCGACGTTCTTCAGGAGGTACCCGGCCGCGCCCGCCCGCATCGCCGGGAGGAGCCGCTCGTCGTCGAGGAAGCTCGTGAGGACGATCACGCGCGCGCGGGGGACGCGCTGACGCAGCTCGCGCATCGCGCCGACCCCGTCCAGCTCCGGCATGACGAGGTCCATCACCACGACGTCGGGCGCGAGCCGCTCGGCCTCGGCGACCGCGGCGCGGCCGTCCTCGGCCTCGCCCGCGACCTCGATCCCGTCCTGGAGCTCGAGAAAGGTGCGCAGACCCTCCCGGACGACGGCGTGGTCGTCGACGATCAGCACGCGGATCGGGTCAGCCACCCGGCACCGCGAGGCGCACCGTCGTCCCGGCGCCGCGCTCCGAGCGGATCTCGAGCTCGGCCCGCAGGCGCCGCGCCCGCTCCTCCATCGAGGTCAGGCCGAGTCGCCGCGATCGCAGCTCGTCGGCCGAGGGATCGAAGCCGACGCCGTCGTCCTCGACCTCGAGCACGAGCGCGCCGTCGTCCGTGCCGAGGCGGACGCGCACGTGCTCCGCCTCCGCGTGCCGCAGCGCGTTCCCGATCGCCTCCTGCGCGATCCGGAGGATCTCGGCGTCGCGCGCCGGCTCGCCGGCGAGCTCGTCCTGGAGCTCGAGCTCGATCGAGCCCGGCCGGCGCTGGGCGATCAGCTCGACGTGCTTGCGCAGCGCGCCGCAGAGCCCGTCGCGCTCGAGCTCGGGCGGGCGCAGCTCGAAGATCAGCGCGCGCAGCTCGTCGAGCGCCTCCTGGGCGAGGGACTGGAGCTTCGACAGCTGCTCGGCCGCGCCGTCCGCGTCGCGGCCGACGAGCGTCGACGCCGCCTCGGCGCTGAGCACGAGCGCGAAGAGCTTCTGGCTCACCGCGTCGTGGAGCTCGAGCGCCAGGCGGTTGCGTTCCGAGAGGATCGAGAGCTCGCGGCTCTGCTCGTACAAACGGGCGTTCGTGATGGCGATCGCCGCGTGGGCGGCGAGGAGCTCGATCAGGCCGCGGTCGGCGTCGGTGAACTCCGGCGCGTCCAGCTTCTCGGTGAGGTAGAAGGCGCCGATCACGCCTTCCGGCGCGGTGATCGGGACGCCGAGGAACGAGTGCATGTTGGGATGGCCCTTCGGCCACCAGCCGCGGAACCGCGGGTCGTCGTGGATGTCGGCCTCCCGGAGCGACTCCGCAGTCTCGAGCATGGCGCCGAGCATCCCGTGCGTGCGCGGCAGCGGGCCGAGCGACGCAACCAGGTCCCCGCTCATGCCCGCGGTCAGGAACCGGCTGAAGCCGCCCTCGCCGTCGGG
>Ga0126377_10001336_pt1 | contig 16115 bp, 19 predicted proteins | sample PanSoiMetPlot_22_FD_92647 | JGI IMG/M metagenome (GOLD analysis project Ga0126377, IMG submission 92647) | Tropical forest soil microbial communities from Panama - MetaG Plot_22 | ecosystem: Environmental > Terrestrial > Soil > Tropical forest > Bulk soil | place: Panama | collected 2016-02-17
CCCGGCGGTCGCCAACGCGGTGTACGACGCCGTGGGTGTGCGGGTCGACGAGGTGCCCGTCTCGCCGGACAAGGTCCTCCGCGGGCTCCGGCTGCGGGAGCGCGGCAGCGTCCCGCGCATCGGCCCGAAGCGGATGCCGGATTTCGACTACGGCGAGCCGATCAGGGTCGATCCTCCCGAGCAGCTTCCCGGGAGGGAGGTGGTCGAGCTGTGATGCGTCTGCCGCGTTTCACGTACCTGCCGGCGGCGAGCGTCGCCGAGGCAGTGCAGCTGCTCGGGGACGGGCCGGACACCCAGCTGGTCGCCGGCGGCACTGACCTGTACCCGAAGATGAAGCGCAGGCAGCTCCGGCCGAGAGTGCTCGTCGGCCTTGGCGGTGTCGACGAGCTGCGCGGGATCCATGCCAATGGCACCGTCTCGATCGGCGCAGGCACGAGGCTCCACGAGCTCGCCGTGGCACCGGAGGTCGTCGAGCGGTTTCCGGCGCTCGCGCGCGCGGCGTCCCTCGTCGCGAGTGCACAGATACGGAACGCCGGAACCGTCGGCGGCAACCTCTGCGTCGACACGCGGTGCAACTACTACGACATTCCGTACGAGCGCCGCTGCGCCCACGGGTCGTGCCTGAAGGCCGAGGGCGACGTCTGCGCGCTCGCGCCGGGCGGCGACCGCTGCTGGGCGGTCTCGTCGACCGATCTCGCCCCGGTCGCACACGTGCTCAACGGGAGCGTCAGGCTCGTCGGTCCCCGCGGCGAGCGCACGGTACCGATCGCCGCGCTGTACACGATGGACGACGGCATCGACTACCTCCGGAAGGAACGCGACGAGGTGCTGACGCGACTGGAGCTGCCGCCGGACGAGGGGCTCCGCGTGACCTACGTGAAGTTCCGGCGGCGCGGCGCGATCGACTTCCCGCTTCTGGGCGTCGCGGCGGCCGTCCGCACCGACGAGAACGGCGTCTGCGTCGACGCACGGCTCGTCCTCGGCGCGGTCGCGACGGCTCCCCTGCCCGTTCCGGACGCGGCGCGGGCGCTTGTCGGCTCCTCGCTCGGCGACGACGCGATCGCGGAGGCGGCAGAGATCGCGGCCGGCTCGGCCAAGCCGATGGACGCGCTCGACCTCCCGCCCTCGTATCGCAAGCGGATGGTCGCAGCGCACGTCGCGCGCGCTTTCCGGGAGCTGCGCGACGCCGCTCCCTGAACGATCGTCGACGGTCGAGCTGCGTCGGGGCGCGGAGTGCACGAAGGAGACTGACGATGCAGTTCCACGTGGACGGATTCCAGGTCGGCGACCCGCGCGTCCGCCCGGCCGACCCGGCCGCGGCCGCACGACCCGCGGCACTGCCGGGGGAGGTCGACGTGTTGATCGTCGGATGCGGGCCCGCCGGTCTGGTGCTCGCCGCCCAACTTGCCGAGTTCCCGACGATCACGACGCGCATCGTCGAGCGCAGGCCCGGTCCGCTCGAGCTCGGCCATGCGGACGGCGTCGCCTGCCGGACGGTGGAGATGCTCGCTGCGTTCGGGCTCAGCGAGGCTCTCGTCGCCGAGGCCTACTGGGTGAACGAGACGGCCTTCTGGCGCCCCGATCCGCTCGACCGCTCGCGCATCGTGCGCACGGGACGGGTGCAGGACGTCGAGGACGGCCTGTCCGAGTTCCCGCACGTGATCTGCAACCAGGCGCGCATCCACGATTACCTCCTCGAGTCGATGCGCCGCTCACCGAGCCGGCTCGAGCCCGACTACGCGCTCGAGGTCGTGGGCGTCTCGGTCGGAGACGGCGACACTCCGGTCACCGTCTCCCTGCGCCGAACGGGTCACGCAGGCTCGGACGACGAGGTCACGGTCCGCGCCAGGTACGTGGTCGGCTGCGACGGTGCGCGCAGCGTCGTCCGGCGCTCGATCGGGCGCGAGCTCCGCGGCGACGACGCCAACCACGCCTGGGGTGTGCTGGACGTCCTCGCGGTGACCGACTTCCCGGACATCCGCCTCAAGGCCGCGATCCAGTCGGGTGAGGGCAATCTCCTCGTCATCCCCCGCGAGGGCGGCTATCTCGTGCGTCTCTACGTCGACCTCGGCGAGGTCGACCCGGACGCGCGGGAGGCCGTGCGCCGCGTGACCTCCGAGCAGGTCGTCGCGGTCGCCCGACGCGGGCTCCACCCGTACACGCTGGAGGTCCAGGAGATCGCCTGGTTCTCGGTCTACGAGGTCGGCCAACGGCTCACCGACAAGTTCGACGACGTCCCGGCAGAGCTCGTCGGCACTCGCACCCCTCGCGTCTTCATCGCCGGCGATGCATGCCACACCCACAGCGCGAAGGCCGGCCAGGGCATGAACGTGTCGATGCAGGACACGTTCAACCTCGGCTGGAAGCTCGCCGCCGTGCTGGAGCGGCGCAGCCCCGAGGCGCTGTTGCACACATACTCGGCCGAACGGCAGGGGATCGCCCAGGAGCTGATCGACTTCGACACGGAGTGGTCGGCGATCATGGCCGCGCCGCCGAGGGACCCGGCCGACGCCGGTGGGGACGGCGTCGACCCGAGCGAGCTGCAGGAGTACTTCCAGCGGTCCCTTCGGTATACCGCCGGCGTCGCCACCCGCTATGCGTCCTCGCCGGTCGTCGGCGCGGCGACGTATCAGGATCTCGCGAAGGGATTCACGATCGGGATGCGGTTCCACTCGGCTTCGGTGATCCGACTGGCCGACGCCAAGCCGGTCCAGCTCGGCCACGCCGCCCGCGCGGACGGTCGCTGGCGGCTCTACGTCTTCGCGGACCGGGCCGGGCCAGGCGACCCGGCCTCACGGCTGCGGGCGCTGTGCGAGCATCTCGAGCGCTCTCCCGACTCGACTCTCCGGCGATACACGCGGGTGGACGACGACGTCGACAGCGTGTTCGACGTCCGCGCCGTGTTCCAGCAGCCGCACCGCGACCTCGCGCTCGCCGACCTCCCGTCGCTGCTCACACCCCGCAAGGGCCGGTACGGCCTCGTCGACTACGAGAAGGCGTTCACGCCCGACGCGAGGGCCGACGACATCTTCGACCTGCGCTCGATCTCACGCGACGAGGGCGCTCTCGTCGTCGTCCGGCCGGACCAGTACGTCGCCCACGTGCTCCCGCTCGACGGCTACCACGAGCTGGCGGCGTTCTTCGCGCCGCTCCTGATCGAGGTCGGGCCCGCGACCCGGCCTGAGCTTCCGCCCGGGCACAACGGCGTCAGGGCGATTCCCCGATGAAGTCGCCCTCGGCGGCGGAGCAGGCTCAGCGGCGTCGCAACAACATCACGAACTCGCCGGCCGCCACGACCCTCTCGTCCTGATCGAGCACGTCGATGTGCTGCACCATCACGCCCCGATCGGGCTTCGACGTCTCGCGGAGCTCGATCACCTCGCAGACGACGCGAATCGTGTCGCCGATGCGGACGGGCGCGGTGAAGCGCCAGCTGCGAATCTCGAGCAGCCCCATCAGCGTCCCGTCGAACAGGCCCACCCGCTGACGCAGTCCCGTGGTGAGCGAGAGGACGAGGGCGCCGTGCGCGATCCGCTCGCCGTAGATCGAGCTCTCGGCGAAGCGGCTGTCGGTGTGGAGCGGGTTGAAGTCTCCGGAGACGCCCGCGAACGCGACGAGGTCCGCCTCGGTCACCGTCCGGCTCGGCGTCTCGAAGCGGAAGCCGACCTCCACGTCCTCGAAATGGAGTGGCGCCACGGCTAGCGAGGGCTCTGCCTGACCACGACCGCCTTGGACTCCTGGTAGTGGTCGAGCGCCTCGTTGCCGTGCTCCTTGCCGAGCCCGGACTCGCCGAAGCCCCCGAATGGCAGCTCGTCGTACACGATCTGGCCGGAGTTGATCCACGTGTAGCCGGCCTCGAGCTTCTCCGCCGCGATCGTCGCCGCGGTGAGGTCGCGCGTCCAGATCGACGAGCCGAGCCCGAACCGGGAGGCGTTCGCCCGCTCGATCGCCTCGTCGAGACCACGCACCCTCCAGATCGGGAGCGCCGGGCCGAACACCTCCTCCACCGCGACCCTCGAGTCGTGAGGAGGCTCGAGGATCAGCGTGGGCTCGTAGAACCAGCCGGCCGCGAGCCCGTCCCCGTCGGGACGCCTGCCGCCGGCCAGCAGCTCGCCACCCTGCTCGAGCGTGTCCGACACCTGCCCCTCGAGTGTCTCGCGCTGGGGCTCGGAGTGGAGCGGCCCGAGCATCGTCCCGTCGGCGGTCCCCGCGCCGAGCTTCAGCTTCGCGGCCTTCGTGGTGAGCTTCTCCACGAACTCGTCCGCGACGCGCTCGTGGACGTACAGCCGCTTGACCGCGAGACACGCCTGACCGCAGTTGAAGAACCGGCCGACGCTCGCCGCGCTGACGGCGGCATCGACATCGGCGTCGTCGAGCACGATCATCGGGTCGGAGCCGCCGAGCTCGAGCGTGACCCGCTTCACGCCCCGGGCAGCCAACTCGGCGACGTGCTTGCCGACGGGAGTCGAGCCGGTGAAGGCGATCTTGGCCACGCGGGGGTCACCGACGAGCGCCTCGCCGAGCACGGATCCCTTACCCGTGACGACCTGGAACACGCCCTCGGGGAGCCCGGCCTCGCGCATGAGCTCTGCGATCCGGAGCGTCGTCAGGGGCGTCGACTCGGCGGGCTTCGCGACGATCGTGTTGCCGCAGACGAGCGCAGGCCCCAGCTTGTTGCCGAGCAGCGTCGTCGGGAAGTTCCAGGGAACGATCGCGACGACGACGCCGAGCGGCCGCTTGACGACGAGCCCGTGCGTGCGCTCGTCGAGGCTCGGCACGTACGCGCCCCGCAGGCTCTTCGCAAGCCCCGCGTAGTGCTCGATCGTGTGCACGAACCGTGTGATCTCGATCCTCGCCTCGCGGAGCGGCTTGCCCTGCTCGAGCGTCAGCTGGAGCGCCAGCTCGTCGCGCTGCGCGAGCACCGCCTCGGCGCCCGCGCGGACGACGGCGCCGCGCGCCGCCGCCGGGGTATCCCACCAGCCGGGGAATGCCGCCGCCGCGCGGGCGACGGCGGCGGCAGCCTCGTCGGGACCAGCCTGCGGGACGCGTCCCACCTCGTCGCCCGACGCCGGGTTGCGGACGACGGTGACGCCGGTCTCGACTGTGGCGGCCATCACGCGCCCTTGAACGCCGGTTGGCGTTTCTCCGTGAACGCGGCGAGACCCTCGCGCCCGTCCTCGCTCAGAAACAGCTCCTCGACGAGCTCGCGCTCGCGGGCGAGGCCACGCTCGAGGCCGTCGTCGATCCCCTGGGTCACCGCGAGCTTGATGTTGCCGATCGCCTTCGTGGCGCCCGATGCGAGCTTCCGCGCATAGTCGAGCGTCCGCTCGTGCAGCTCGTCGGCCGGGAACAGCGCGTCGACGATGCCGAGCTCGAGCGCCTCGGAGGGCGTCACCGTCCGCCCCGTGATCATGAGGTCGAGCGCACGGCTTCTCCCGATCAGCCGCGGCAGGCGCTGCGTGCCGCCGTTCCCCGGCAGGAGCCCGAGGGTCGCTTCGGGGGTCCCGAGCCGGTAGTCGCCCTCCGCCGCGAAGCGGAGATCGCAGGCAAGCGGGATCTCGAGCCCGCCGCCGAGCGCGTGCCCGTTGATCTCGGCGATGAAGATCTTCGGGATCCGCGCGATCGACGCGAGCGCACGGTGCGACGTCCCGATCATCTCCATGTTCCGCTCGTGCGGCCCCTCGAGGAACGCCTTGATGTCGGCTCCCGCACAGAAGAACTTCTCCGACGCGCTTCGGACGAGGACAACCGCCACCTCGTCGTCGCCGGACGCCTCGTCGACGGCCGTCCCGAACTCCTGGACGTACTCGAGGTCGTACGAGTTCGCCGGCGGCTTGTCGAGGGTGATCGTGCCGACTCCGCCGTCCGCCGAGAACGAGACGGCCATCAGCCCAGCCCTCCGACGACGACGGACTTCGTCTCGAAGTAATGGTCCATCATCGCCTCGGGCCCGTGCTCCTTCCCGAGCCCGCTCGCCTTGACGCCTCCGAACGGAAGCTCGTCGTAGCCGTAGTGGATCTGGTTCACCCAGGTCATTCCCGCGTCGATCTCCTGCGCCGCCTTGTCGATGTAGCGGGCGTCGTGTGTCCAGATCGACGACCCGAGCCCGTAACGCGTGTCGTTCGCGAGCCCGATCGCCTCGTCGATGTCCTTCACCCGGAACACCGGCAGGATCGGGCCGAAGACCTCCTCCTGCACGAGGCGCGAGTCGTGCGGCGCCCCCTCGACGAGCGTCGGCTGGAAGAAGTACCCCTTCTCGGGCTCAGCGGGAGGGCCGCCGCCGACGAGCACCTTCGCGCCGCGCGCGACCGCGTCGTCGAGCTGCTCGGCGAGCTCCCGGGGTCCGCCCGCCGTGTGCAGAGGGCCCATCCTGAGCCTGGGCTTCTCGGGCTTCGTCCACCCGGTGCCGCACTCGTAGCGCTCGAGCTCCTTCGCCAGGCCGCCGACGAGCTCGTCGTAGATCTCGTCGAAGACGTAGAGCCTCTTCACCGCGAGGCAGGACTGCCCCGCATTCCAGAAGCGCCCGATCACCGCACTCTTGACCACTCCCGCGACGTCGACGTCCGGGCAGACGATCATCGGGTCGGAGCCTCCCAGCTCCAGCGAGATCCGCTTGAACTCGGGCGCGGCGAGCGCGGCGATGTGCCTGCCGGTGCCCGTCTCGCCGGTGAACGCGACGCGTCGGATCAGCGGATGGGTCACGAGTGCGTCGCCGATCGTCGAGCCCCGCCCCGTGACGACGTTCAGCACACCCGCGGGCAGCCCCGCCTCGTGGAAGAGCTCGGCGACCCGGAGCGTCGCGAGCGGCGTCGACGAGGCGGGCTTCACGACGACCGTGTTGCCCGCCGCCAGCGCCGGGCCGAGCTTCGTGCCCATCAGGGTCAGCGGGTAGTTGTACGGGACGATCGCGGCGACCGGGCCGACGGGCCGTCGGATCACGATCCCGTACGAGCGTCCGAGGGTCGAGGGCAGGTCCTGGTACGCCCCGCGGACCTTGGTCGCCAGATCGGCGTAGTAGTGCATCCCGTGGACGAAGTGCTGGAGCTCGCCGGCGGCCTCGATCGTCGGCTTGCCCTGCTCGTGCGTCAGCGTGTCGATGATCTCCTCGCGATTGGCGGCGACGAGGTCGAGTGCGTTGCGCATGATCTCCGCCCGCTTCTCGGCGTCCGTGCGCGACCATTCGCGAAAGGCGGAGTCCGCCGCTTGCACCGCGAGGTCGACGGCGTCGACGCCGCCCGCCGGAACGGTCTCGTACACGTCCTCGGTCGCCGGGTCGACCACCTCGAGCTCGTCGGTGGCGGTCGCATCGGTGTGCTCACCGGCGATCAGCATCTTCACCATCGCGTCTCCTCTCTCGACTCGAGTTCGTCCAGATAGCGTCCTCGCAGCGCGCGGTACTCGGCGGCGGCGGTCTCGATCCAGCCGCGCGACGAGCCGTCGACCTTCTTCTTGACCTCCGTCGGCACGCCGGCGGCCACGACGCCGGGCGGGATCTCCTGCCCCTCCCTGACGACGCTGCCCGCGGCAACCAGCGCACCGGCCCCGACGCGTGCTCGCTGGAGGACGATCGCGCCCATCGCGATCACCGCGCCGTCCTCGACGACGCACCCCTCGAGCATCGCGCCGTGCCCGACGGTCACGTTCTCGCCGACGATCGTCGGAACCCCTTCGGCGGTGTGGATCACGGCGTTGTCCTGCACGCAGGATCCGCGGCCGATCTCGATCCTGTCGAAGTCGGCGCGGAGCACGGCGCCGAACCAGACGCTCGACTGCGCGCCGAGCTCGACCGCGCCGACCAGTGTGGCGCTGGGCGCGACGAACGCGTCGTCCGCCACCCGTGGCTCGCGGTCTCCGAGTCGGTAGAGGGGCATCAGCGGGCTACCGCTTGCGGATCCACTCGAACGGGCTGTGGCAGTCGCGGCACATCCACTGCTCGGTCATCAGACCGGGGCCGAACTCCCCGAGCCGGTCGACGTTCGTCGACCCGCACCATACGCACGTCACGACCTCGTCGTCGCCGGGGTCGCCGTCAGCCGGCGCTCCAGGCTGCTCCACTGGCTCCATGGCAGCTCCGGGTAGGTCCAGGTTCCGTCGTCCTTCCGCGCGAACGGGAGCTCGACTCCCGCGGGCTCCGTCAGGACGGCGAGCCGCGAGAGGAAGGTCTGGCGCATCGCCTCGTTGCGCTGCGACACGATGCCGGCGGAGACGAGCAGCTCCAGGCCCGGCTCCCCTGCAGGCCCGAACCAGCAGAGCGTCTCGGGCAGGAGCGCGACGAGCTCGCGCTCGAGGTCGGCCGACCCGGCGAGCTCCCTCACGCGTCCGTCCGCGTAGCGCCGGTGGAACGCCTCGTCTGCGAGGATCCGGACGGCCCGTTTTCGCAGGCCGTCGAAGCTCGAGTCGGAGGCCGCCTCGAGCGCGACGGTGCACGCGCGGTCGGCGAGCGTCAGCGCTGCCACGCCACGGATGAACGAGGTCGTGGGCTCGAGGAGATACGACAGCGCGTACTTGCGCTCCCGGTCCCCCTCGCGCTCCAGCGGGCGAGGCGCACCGTCAGCTGGGACGTTCTCGAGCAGCGAGTAGAGGCCCCTCGCGTGCCCCGCCTCCTCCTGGGCGATCGCCGTGCACGCGACAGCGCTCTCGAGCGTCGGCGCGCCGACGCCCCACGTTGCCAGGCGCTGTGCGAGGAAGTACTTGTTGTCGGCGAGCGCAACGACGATGTGAGCGGTGGCCCGTGCGAGCTCCGGCGCGAGCTCAGGCATCGTCGACGCTCTCGCCACCGCGGATGATCCAGTGAATCGCGTCCTCCGGGAACGCCACGAGCTCGACCCAGTCCCCCTCGTACTTCGCCCGGACGTCGGTCTCGTCGTCGGCCGTGCCGAGCTCGGTGAGCGGCTCGGCGTACTCGGTGCGGCCGTACACCCGCACGGTCATGCCGGCTTGACCAGCTGGTCGATCGCGCGCCGCGGCACGATGAACATGTCGGCCCATTTCCACTCCTCGTACAACGTCGAGGCGAAGACGACCGCATCGTCCAGAGTTGTCGCATCGACACGCCCGACGTGTCGGATCGGGATCCGGGACTCCTGCCGGGCGAAGACCTCCCAGGCTTCGGCCGCCGTGTTCATGCCACTCCCGCGCCACGAAGGAGCGCGAGACCCCTCCGCGACACGTCCTTCCTCGTCCATGGATCGAAGGACTCGACGACCTCCACGCGTTCGATCCCGTCGAGCTGGAGCAGGCGATCCTCGACGTCCTGGCCGATCAGGTCGATGCAGGGGCAGCCGAGCGAGCAGTACGAGATCGCCACCTTCGCCGTTCCGTCCTCGACCTCGACCCCGCGGACCAGCCCCAGGTCGACGAGGCTGACCGGGTACTCCGGGTCGAGCACGTCTCCGAGCGCACGCCGGACCTCCGCGGGGGTGGCCATCAGGCGGCCTCCGCCAGCTCGAGGCGGCCCCGCTGGATCATCTCGACGAGCTCCTCGTTCGCCGGTCCCCGCGCACGCCAGCGCCCGAGCACGACGTCCCACGAGATCTCCCCCTCTTCCGTCAGCCAGCGCTTCTCGCGCTCGTCGAACTGCTGTGGGAACGGTGTGTCGATCACGTACGCCCCGGTCTCCGTGTCCAGGTGCGCCGGAACGTCGATGCCGATCGACTCGCAGAAGGGCACTGCGGTCGACATCCAGATCTGACGCAGCTCGTCGTTCGTTCGCCCTTTGAGGCCGAAGTCGATCTGGTCCCGATGACGCTTGAGCTCGTCGGGGAGGCCGAACCACTCGAGGGTCATCAGGAACATCCAGTCGACGGCCTTCTGGAGGTCGTCGCGCGTGACCGGGTGGGCCGCGAGCGTCTTCATCCACTGCTCACCATGCCGGAGGTGGAAGCCCTCCTCACGGTCGACCTTGACGAGCGCACGCTTCCAGGGCCCGTAGCTCGTGTGCTCGAAGATGTCGCTGAGGAGGACGAAGCCGGCGCGGTCGTAGAACCCGTTCGCGACGACCATCTCCGGCCAGCTCTCGAGCGGCACGTCGAACGCGTACGGGTGCCGGAAGTCGGCCGAGTCGCGCTCGTAGATGAGCTTGTCGGTGTCGACCCCGAGATCCCGCAGCATCCGGTAGGCAATGTGCGCGTGACCCAGCTCGTCCTGGATGATGCCGACCACCGACACGAACGACTGGAGGCGCGGGGCGTGCGCGGCCGCCTTCAGGTAGGCGGGCGCGCTGATCAGCTCGGTGTCGCCGGAGACGATCAGCGTCCGCGCGAGTCCCTTGACGTAGTCCTCGCTCGCGTATTCCGGCCCCTCCACCAGCCGACCCGCGGCCAGTCGTTCGAGCACATCTGCATTGTTCACGCGGAGAGCTTGACTGACCAGATGGTCAGTGTCAACTCATCGGTCGAGCGAGGCGAGGATCGTGCGAACGCAGAGGTCCTTGTACGCGCCGTGTCGCGCCTCCCAGTCGGGCTCCTCGAGCCACTGGAGGAACAGCCCGTCGATCAGCGCGCGGACGACCATCGCAGCCTCGGCGACCGACGTCTCCGAGCGCGCGTTCGTGCTCCCGATCACTGCCGCGTACTGACCCGTGACGATGTCCCGGAACCAGCCGTTCAGCGCTGCGAACCGCCTGTTCCGCGAGGAGTGTGCGATCAGCTCCGCATACACGATGTAGAACTCCCGGTTCCGCTGCGGGTCGACGAAGATCGCGTCGATCATCGCGCGGATCTTTGCCTCGCGACCGACGGCGGAGGCGGTCGCCTCGACGACCCGCGCGGCGACGCGCTCGAGCACCCACTGCATCGTGGTGAGGACGAGGTCCTCCTTCGTCTTGTAGTGGTAGACGACGTTGGCCTTGGACATCCCGGCGGCGTCGGCGACGTCCTGCAGCGTCATCCTGTGCATCCCCTTGGCGGCCATCAGCCGGTACGCGAGCCGCAGCAACTCCTCCTGCCGGGTCGACTGCGGGCCGGTGGCGGGCAGGGACTGGACGATGTCCCGGTCCCCGGTCATCTCGGCTGCTCCGGGCCGGGCGCGAGCTCTATGGGGACGGGCGCCACTCTGTCTCCTTGCGCCACACGCGCCCGAGCCGACGTGTGAGCGACGTCAGGGTGGGGATCACCCCCTGCCGGAGGAACAGGAAGATCGCGATCACGAAGGCGCCGTAGTACGCCTCGCGAAGCTGTCCGCTGTCGGTCAGCGCCCGGTCGAGGAAGCCGAAGGCCGCCGCGCCGACGACCGGGCCGAGCAGCGTTCCGAGACCGCCGAACGCGACGATGATCAGCACCTCCACGTCGACCTGCGCGAAGCCGTACGTGGCGGGGCTGATGAAGCCGAGGCTGTACGCGTAGACGCCACCCGTCAGACCGATCATCGCCCCACCGACCACCGCAGCGTAGATCCGATACCGCGCGACGTCGACGCCCGCAAGCTCCGCTGCGACCTCGTCGTCGCGGAGCGCCCTGAACGCCCAGCCGATGTGCGAGAGCTGGAGCATGCGAAAGACGATCAGGAGCCCGACGAGCACAACGACGAAGAGGTAGTAGCCGCCGAGGCGGTCGTCGGCGAGATCGGTGGCCGCCCTCTTCAGCACGTAGCCGGTGTCGGCTCCGGTCAGGTCGCGCTGACCGATGATCAGATTCGTGAACGCAAGCGAGAACACGAGTGTCACGATTCCCGTGAAGATCACGTTCAGCGAGCGTGCCACGGCGATCCATGCCAGGAGCCCGGCGACGATCGCCGCCGTCACCGTCCCGATCGCGACGCCTGCCGCCAGGGGTAGCGACGCCCTGTCGGAGAGGATCGCCGTCGCGTATCCGCCGACGCCTGCGAGCGCGCCGACGCAGAGGAAGAGCTGGTTCGTGCTGCCGAAGATGAGGTTGAAGCCGATCGCGTAGCACCCGAACACGAGCGCCTCCACCGCGAGCCCGGTGGTGTAGGGCGAGTCCGCGAACCAGAGGTGCGGGAGGACGACGAGGACCGCCGCCGTCACCGCGATCGGGAGCAGCGCGCGCCCTGCGGTCGAGACGGCGCCGGCGAGACGAGGAGCGGGGCGCTGAGGCTCGGCCACTTCGGTCTACCGTCCCAGGAGCCCGCGGGGACGCACGAGAATCGTGATGGCCGCGGCGCCCAGCAGCACGATCGCGGTGATGTACTCGCCGATGTAGTGGGCGCTGACGTTGTCGACGATGCCGAGGAGCACGCCGGCGAGAAAGGCGCCGGCGACGCTGCCGAGGCCCCCGACGACGGCGACGATCAGCGCGAACGTCGTGAGGTCGAAGCCGGCCGTGACGGTCAGCGGCGCGGTCATCGAGCGCGTGACCGCGACGAGCCCGGCCAGGCCGCCGCTCAACGCGAAGATCAGAGTGCGCACCAGCGACGGGCTGATGCCGACCAGACGCGCGCCCGTCTCGTCCTGGATCACCGAGCGGACGCCCCGCCCGAAGGTCGTGAGGCCGAAGAAGAGGAGGAGGACGACGGCGACGCCGATCGCGATCACCGAGGCCCAGACGCTCCCGGCGGACATCGCGACGCCTCCGATCGAGATCGGGTCTCCGCCGATGAAGATGTAGAGCGCGCCGGTCGGGTACTTCCAGTTGAGCAGCCCGACGATCACGAACGCGACGCCCAGGGTCAGCAAGAGCCCGAGGAGGGTCCGCTCCTCGCCGCTCTGCCGGTACACCGGTCGCATCAGTGTGAGGTCGAGCAGCACGCTCAGCGCGGCGGCGGCGAGCATGCCCACCACCGCGGCGACGACGGTGGGTGTGTCGCGTGCCATCAGTTCCGAGACAACGATCGCGCCGAACACGGCAATCTCGCCGTAGGCGAGGTTGAGGACGCCGCCGAGGCCGTACACCAGGGTCAGGCCGACGCCGAGCAGGCCGAAGCCGAGCCCGAGGACGATCCCGTCGAGGATGACGGCCCTCATGCCCGCTCCGGCGCCGGCAGAGCCGGCACCTCCGCTCCCGGGTCGCCTCCGTCGAGCCTACGGCTCATGCCCGCTCCCTCCGCTGCCCGTCTGCGGCTGGCTCGTCTCCGTCTGCCCTAGGGCTCATGCGACACCCAGGTATGCCCGTCGAACCTCGGGGTTCGCCTCGAGTTCCTCGGGCGTCCCTTCGAGGGTGATCCGCCCGTTCTCGAGCACGTAGCCGCGATCGGCCACCGAGAGGGCGAGCGGAACCTGCTGCTCGGCGATCAGCAGGGTCAGCCCCCTCGCCTTCAGGCCCTCGAGCGCGGTGAATGCAGAGCGGGCGAGCTTGGGCGCAAGACCGGTCGTGGGCTCGTCGAGCATCAGGACCTTCGGTTGCGACATCAGCGCCCGCCCCACTGCCAGCATCTGCTGTTCCCCGCCGCTGAGCGTGCCGGCCCGCTGGCGCTGGCGTTCCTCGAGGCGCGGGAAGAGGCCGAAGACGAGCTCGAGCGCACCACTGTCGGGCCTGCGCGGATACGCCCCGAGCGCCAGGTTGGTCTTCACCGTCATCGCGGGGAACAGATGTCGCTCCGCGGGAACGTATGCGACCCCTGCCCTCGCGATGCGATGCGCGGGGCGGCGAGTGAGGTCCCGCTCCTCCAAGCGCACCCGGCCGCTCATTGCGCCGAGCAGGCCGGCAATCGTCCGGAGCAGCGTCGACTTGCCGGCGCCGTTCGACCCCACGATCGCGACCGCCTCCCCCTCGGCGATGTCGAAGTCGATGTCCGAGACGACCTTCTGCCCCAGATAGCCCGCCGCAAGCCCCCTCACCTCAAGCAGCATGGGCCTGCCCCAGGTAGGCGTCGATGACGTCCGGGTGCCGCATCACGTCCTCGGGCGCCCCCTGGGTCAGGATCTCGCCGAAGTTGAGCACGATCGCACGCTCGGCGAGCTGCATGACGGCGCTCATCACGTGCTCGACCCACATGATGGTCGTCCCGAGCTCGTCGCGGACCCTCCTCACGATGTCGACGGACGCGGCGAGCTCCGTCTCGTTGAGGCCGGCCATGACTTCGTCGAGGAGCAGCACGCGGGGTTGCCCCGCGAGCGCCTTCGCGAGCTCGAGGAACCGCTGTTGGTGGAGGTTCAAGCTCTTGACCGACTGACGGGCCCTTCCGTCGAGCCCGACGAACGCGAGCGCGTCGAGCGCCCTCCGCTTCGCCTCTTTCTCGCCGACGACTCCGTGGCCGGCACCGTACATCGCTCCGACGACCGCGTTCTCGAGCACGGTCAGCGAGCCGAACGCGAGCGGCGTCTGCATGACCATCGCGATGCCCCGTCGCCGCACGCGGTGGGCGGAAAAACCGCTCACCGACTCGCCGTCCAGCCGGACGGTGCCCGCGGTCGGACGGTCGAGGCCCCCGATGATCTTCAGCAGCGTGCTCTTGCCGGCCCCGTTCGGGCCGACGACGGCGACGATCTCGCCGTCGTCGATCCCGAACGTGACGCCTGCGACGGCCGGGAGGCCGCCAAAGCGCTTCGTGACCGCATCAACCTCGAGTAGCAGATCGCCTCCGAGACTATCCCGGGCGGTAGGGGGTCAGGGGCTTGGACTTCGCCAGGACCCGCGGCCACCAGTCACCGGCCTTGTTGAGCGCCGCATTCGGCGGCGGGCCCTTCGTGAGCACCGTGAGGATGGGCGTCGGCCCCACCATCTCTCCCCACGCCGTCCACTTCAGCGGGAATCCGTACCCGGGGATGTTGAAGGTGTTGGCGTGGACGTAGGCCGCGATCTTCTTCGGATCGCTGCCGACTTTGCCGACCGCCTCTGCCACGATCTTCACGTACGCGTAGCCCTGCAGCGCCTCGTCCTCGAAGAACCCGTTCTGCGGGAACGTCCTGAGGTACCGCGTCGCGAGCGCCCGGTACGCCTTGCTCCCCACGTTCATGCACTTGAAGTCGGCCCAGCGGCCGTACGCGGACGACCCCGCGGCCTTCGCGGTGAGGGTGAACGGCGAATAGGCGCCGATCACCGGCGCCTTCATCCCGAGCTGCCCGGCCTGGGCGAGAATCGCCCCGCCTCCCGGCGGATGGCCGGTCGCCACGATCATCCCCACGTTGCCCAACGCACGCAGGTAGGGCGTGAAGTCGGTCGTCGGGAGCGGCGCCACCTGGACGTTCAGCTTGATGCCCGAGACGCCTTGGAACGTGTCCTGCAGCGCTCGCTTGAACGCCTGACCCCATGCGTAGTCGGCCACGATCGCGCCGACGCTCTTCACGCCCCGAGACTGCGCGAGGTCGAGGATCGGCGGCCCGTCCTCCTGGGCCGGAGGCAGGCAGGTGCGGAACGTGTATCTGCTCTGCAGCGTGAGGATCGTGTCGTCCCCTGCTCGCAGGAGGAACAGGGGCACCTGCGCCTGCTCGGCGAGCCGTCCGGTCGCGAGGCCGACGTTGCTGCCGACCACGCCGCCGACCGAGACGACGTTGCTCTCCTGGGTGAGCTTCCTGAACCCGTCGATGCCCCCGTTCGGGATCGACTGATCGTCCGCGACGGAGAGGTTCAGCAGCCTCCCGTTGACACCGCCCTTCCTGTTGATCTCGTTCACCGCCAGCGCCGCGCCCGCGCGGAACTGGATGCCCCATGGTGCGAAATTCCCCGTGAGCGACGTGAGCACGCCGAGCTTGACCGGGCTCGCCGCGGCGGAGCCGGACGCCGCACTCGACCCGCCGAACGCGCTCGACCCGCCGAGCGCGGCGACGAGCGACGCTACGGCAGCCACAGCCGCGAACAACCTGAATCGCATCACCGACCTCCTTCTTCCTTCGTCGCCGTTGGCGGACATTCTCGTCTTGTCCGACCGGTTAGTCAACGTCCCCGAGGCCCGTGACTTCGACCTGTTTGACGTCATGTCGCGCACGGTGGTTGGGACCCAGAGCGCGTCGAGGCTCGCCGGCCGACCCTCATCGAACGTCCGAGTCTACGCACCGCCGCTACGCGTTCCTGTACCCCTGGATGGGGGATGTCCGATCCCTGGAATAGGTTGCATGGTCGCCCTGTAGGGGTAGAGTGCGATTCGTGACGGAGGGGGCATTGCAGGTCAGGTGGACGCGAGCGGAGCTCGTCGCGGTGCGGGAGGCGATCGAGATCACGCCCCTCTTCGAGGGTCGCGGTGACGTCCGGCTGACGATCCGCGATGCGCTCCGTAAGAACCGG
>Ga0126377_10001337_pt1 | contig 16108 bp, 12 predicted proteins | sample PanSoiMetPlot_22_FD_92647 | JGI IMG/M metagenome (GOLD analysis project Ga0126377, IMG submission 92647) | Tropical forest soil microbial communities from Panama - MetaG Plot_22 | ecosystem: Environmental > Terrestrial > Soil > Tropical forest > Bulk soil | place: Panama | collected 2016-02-17
CCCAGGAGTACTTCGGCGTGCGCGCCGATCTCGTCACTTACGGCAAGGGACTTGGCGGCGGTCTTCCCGTCGGCGTGCTGTGCGGGCGCAAGCAGCTGATGCAACGCTTCCGCGCCGATCGCCCGGCCGACATCTGCTTCGCGCGCGGCACGTTCAACTCGCACCCCGTGGTGATGGGGGCGATGAACGAGTTCCTGCAGTTCCTCGAGACGCCCGAGGCGCGCCGGCTCTACGGCAACGATCTCGACCAGCGCTGGAACGCGCGCGCCGAGCGCCTCAACGCACGGCTCGAAGCCGAGAAGCTTCCCGTGCGCGTCGCCAACATGTCCTCGATCTGGACCGTCTGCTACGGCAAGCCGTCGCGCTACAATTGGATGCTGCAATACTACCTGCGCGCCGAAGGCCTTGCGCTGAGCTGGATCGGCACCGGCCGGCTGATCTTCAGCCTCAACTATTCCGACGCCGATTTCGACGCAGTGGCGGATCGCTTCGTCGCCGCCGCCCGGGCGATGGAGCGCGACGGCTGGTGGTGGTGCGATCCGTCGGCCACCAACAAGTCGATCAGGCGCGGCATCCTGAAAGAGATGATCGCGCACCGCTGGTCGGCGCTGCGCGATCATCCGAAATCCTGAATCGACGTTTGGGGTCGGCGGTCGCAAGCGACGTCAGGTCGTCGCGTGCGGCGCCTCTTCGGCCTCGTCCTCGTCCCACGAATGACGGCCGTGCTCCGGATCGATCAGCTCGCCGCGCAGCAGCGCGAGCGGGGCCTTGTGGTAGAGCTTGATGTCGTGGAACGGGTCGGTGAGGATTTTTGTCGCCCACGCGAGGCCGCTCGTCACGTCCTGAATGAAGAACAGATGGATGGTGCGGAAGATCAGGCCGCCGATGGCGATGACCAGCCAGATCTGCGCGACATGACGCACGAACTCGGCGGTGTCGGCGTGCGGCGTGAAGACGCCGAAGAGGGTCGGGTCAAGGTAGAGCAGGATCGGCGACAGCGCCCAGATCGACATCAGCACGACCTTGCGGCGCAGATTGTAGCCGACCTTGATCTCTTCCTTGTGTTCGTGGCTCGCGTCGTTGACGACGTCGTAGTCCCTCGGCTCGAAGAAGAAGTGCCCGATCTGCCGGCTGGTCATCCCCACCAGCCAGCCGACCAGGACTGACATGGCGGGGTCCTTGAAGATCATCAGATAGGCGAACAGGAAGCTGATGGCGCTCACCAGATGGAGCGACTGATTGATCCTGCTGTGATGATAGTAGCGATGATCGTCCCAGCGCTGAATGCGCAGGGTCTCCAAGAAATCGGCCATGATGGTCCCTCGTCCCGTGGACATCCGCGCTTGGTATGGCGATTCGGTGAACGCTCTGTGACAGTGAAGACGCTTGCGGCGGCGGAATACCAGCCGCAGCAGAAATCGCTAGCCGGCGGCGCGGACGCGCGTCTGATCGGTTCTGCGCTCGGACGTCCCGCCCTGCTTGGCGAAGCGGATGAGCGAGAAGTGGCCGAACGGCGGCATCGCGCGCCGCTCGGCAAGCCGCATGGTGTCGTGCCCGTCCGCCCATTGCGCATAGCGCTGCCAGGCGAACTCGGTGCGCCAGCCGAGCTTGAGGGCGGCCGGCGCGAACCACTTCTCGAGCGCCCGCCGCATGCCGGCCTCGGCGCCGACGCGGCTTACCAGCACGATCTCGCCGCCCGGCTTGAGCACGCGGGCGAACTCGTCGAGGGTCGCCTCCGGATTGGGCACGGTGGTGATGACGTATTGCGCCACGACCACGTCGAATGACGCATCCGGGAAGTTGAGCTTCTCGGCATCCATGACCCAGAGACCCTCGACATGGGTCAGCCCGAGCTTGGCAACGCGCTCCTGCGCCTTCATCAGCATCGGCTCGGAAATATCCACGCCGCAGATGCGGTTGGCGCGCGAATAGTCGGGCAGCGAGATCCCGGTGCCGACGCCGACCTCGAGGATGCGGCCGCCGATCCGCTCCGCCGCCTCGATCGCCGCCTGCCGGCCGCGTTCGAATACCGCGCCGAACACCAGATCGTATACCGGCGCCCAGCGCGCATAGGCCCTGGTGATCGTGTCCCTGTCGAGTTGCGCGGGCAACACGTCGGTCATCTCTCGCTCCTTCATGCTATCCATAGGCGGGCGCCACCGAACTGACGCCGCGCGGTCGGCGGCCTTCCGCCAGTTTCTGCAGATGGCCGATGAACTGCCGCGCGCTGTTGTCCCACGAGTAGTTGAGCGCGAAGGCCCGACACGCATCGCGCGACATGTCGAGGGCGCGCAGACACGCCGCGCGCAGATCCTCGTTCAGCGCGCCGACCGGATGGTTGCCGATCACGTCCTTGGGGCCGGTCACCGGGAAGGCGGCGATCGGCACCCCGCTCGCAAGCGCCTCGAGCTGCACGACCCCGAACGTGTCGGTGCGGCTCGGGAAGACGAAGACGTCGGCCGCCGCGAGATGCGCCGCGAGCGCGCCGTTCTCGATGAGGCCGAGAAACTTGGCGTCGGGAAACCGCCGCCTGAGCTCCGCCTCGCGCGGCCCATTGCCGATCACGACCTTGGTCCCCGGCAGGTCGAGTGACAGGAAGGCCTCGAGATTCTTCTCCACCGCCACGCGCCCGACGCAGACGAAGATCGGTCGCGCAAACGGCAGATCGATCGCGCGGTCGGGTCGAAACAGCTCGGTATCCACGCCGCGCGTCCACATGCCGAGGCGGGAAAATCCGCGCTGCTGCAGCTCCGCCATCAGCGATGGCGTCGCCACCATGGTGACGGATGCGTCGGCATGGAAGCGGCGCAGCACCGCGTAGACCCATGACTCGCGTACCGGCAGGCGGGCCGAAATGTATTCGGGAAACCGCGTCGTGTAGCTGGTGGTGAACGGCAGATCGCGTTTGACGCAATAGGCGCGCACCGCGCGTCCGATCGGCCCCTCGGTCGCGATGTGGATCGCGTCCGGATTGACCTCCTCGATGCGTCGCGCGATCCGGGACGGCCGCGGCAGCGCCAGCCGCAAGCCCGGATAGGTCGGGAGCGGAACGGTCGGAAAGCCGTGGGGCGAAAGAAAATCGATGTCGACGCCGAGGCCCTTTGCGCTCCGCGCCAAGGAGGTCAATGTTCTCACCACACCGTTGACCTGGGGGTGCCAAGCGTCAGTCGCGATCAAGACCCGCATCACGTTTTCTCGGCCGAGCGATTAGCTGTTCGTCGAATCGCGTGACAACATTGCGACTCCATATCTCAGTTGTGTGACAGGGCCGGCGATGGATTCATCGCGGTCGGTAAAGAATGCGCTGAATCAACTACGTCGCGGGGGATTAAGCGACGGCGATTGAGCAATCGAAATGTTCGCGTACCGCTCCGGGTCGGCAGATTCTGCGGCCGCTCCGCGCGCAGCTCCGAATCGCCGCGACGGCCGCCACCTCAGCGGTGCGCCGCCTCGTGCCGCATCCTGGGCTGCGGGGACGCCAGCTGCCTGGGCTCCGGCTCGCGGCGCGGCTCGCCCATGAGCGCAGGCTGAAACAGCACCGCCGACACCAGCGTGCAGGCGAGCGAGAGCGCGAGCAGCTTGCCCATGCTCGACGTGCCGGGATGCGCCGACAGCCACAGGCTGCCGAAGGCCGTCGCCGTCAGCAACGCGCTGTAGAAGACGGCGCGCGTGAGCGCCGATTGCAGGAAATCGGTCTGCCCGCCCCGCCACGCCAGAATGTAGTAGATCTTGAACGCGACGCCGACGCCGAGCAGCACCGGCAGCGCGATGATGTTGGCGTAGTTGAGCGCAAAGCCGCTGAGCGCGCAGATCTCGAGCGTCACGGCCGCCGCCACCAGCAGCGGGATCAAGGTGAGCAGCACGTCGCCAAAACGGCGCAGCACGATCCACAACAGCAGGGCAATCGAGATCAGCGACCACGCCGCAGCCTCCTGGAAGCTGCGCACGATGGTGTCGCCCCATTCGAGCGTCGCGATCGCCTGGCCGGTGGCGTTCGGCTGCGCCGCCAGCACCGCGTTGGCGAAACGGCGCAAGGTCTCGTCGTCGTGGCTGTCGCCCTTCGGCATGATCTCGACGCGGTGGCTGCCGTTCGTGCCGACCCATTCGCGAACCACCGAGGCCGGAAGGCTCTCGCGCGTGATGCGTCCGGCCTGCAGGCCGTCGCGCAGGTCGGCGAGATCCGGCTCGAGCGAGGTGATGAATGCGGTCGAGACAGCAGCGCGATGGGCCTGGTCCGATTGCGCCAGCTGATCGAGGTTGCGCGCGAGCCGCCGCGCCGCGTCAGCGCCCGCACCCTTGGCGTCGCCGGCGAGCTGCTGCAGCGACGCCGCACCGCTGCGCAGCGCCGCGACGTTCTCGGAGTCGCTCGGTGCCGGCCGCCTGGCGCGGTCGAGCGCGGAAGCGAGCGCCTGTCGGGCCCGCCCGATGAGCGGGAGCTTGCGGTCCTGTTCGACCGGCACGAAGCTGTCGAGCGTTCGAGTCTGCGCGACCTCCGGCAGCGCGGCCAGGCGCTTGGCGGCCTCCGCCGCCTCCTGCGGCGAGCCGACGAGCACCTGTGCGGCGTTGATGCCCGAGTTCGGATCCTTGGCGAGCTCGCGAATTGTCGCGATCGGCTCGGATGTGGCAGGGCGCAGATGGAGCGGATCGAAATCGAAGTCGAGCTTCGCCAGCGCCGGCAGCCCGATCAAGCTCACCCCCGCGGTCAACGCGACGATCAGCACACGATGGCGCTTGAGCCAGCGGTCGACCGGTGCGAGCGCCGGCAGCCGCAGCGAATACGGCTCGATGGGCGGGCCCATCACTTGCACCAGCGCGGGCAGCAGCGTGAGGCTCGCCACATAGGCGACTCCCATGCCGGCGCCCGCGATGGTGCCGAGCTGGGCGAGTCCCGCATAAGGCGTCGGCAGGAACGACAGGAAGCCGGCGGCCGCGGCCCCCGCGGCGAGCGTCAGCGGTGCGCCGACCCGATCGGCCGCCCCGACGAGGGCGCCGAACAGATCGCCTTTGACGTGCCGTTCGGCGCGGTAGCGCACCGTGTACTGGATCGCGAAATCGGCACCGAGGCCGACGAACAGCACCGCGAAAGCGATCGAGATCGGGTTGAGCGCGCCGACGATCAACAGCCCGAGCGCGGCAGTGGCAACAAGACCGATCGCGAGGGTCACAACCACCGGGAACACGAGGCGCCACGAGCGCAGAGCGAGCCACAGGATCACGATGACGATCACACCCGTGATCAGGCCGTTGAGGACGACGCCCTCATTGGCGCTCGCCAATTCCTCGTCCGCGATCGGCGCCGGTCCGGTGATGCGCACCTGCGCGCCGTAGGCCGATGCGAGCTTGAGGTCGTCGGCCGTCTGGCGGATGGCGGCGATCCCCTTTGCGGCCGGCTCGAGCTCGCTCTTGTTCAAGTAAGGCCACACCGAGATGAAGTGGCGCAGCTCCGCCGGCTGCGCCTCGCCCTGCAGCAGCACCTTCCACGAGAAGCTCGCGCTTTCGCCGGCTAAAACTTTCTCGATCGGCTCCGCCGCCATGTTGAGCGGGCGCTGCATGGCGTCGAGCGGCAACTGCTGCTGCTGTACGCCCATGGTGGCGAAGGACAACGCCTGAACGAGGCCCCGCAGGCTCGGATCGCTCGCCAGCGCGCCGATCAGCGGACCGGCCCGCGTGAGCTGGCCGGTCATGCCTTCGAGCCGGTCGGTCGGCATGAACAGCAGCCCGTTGCGGCGGAAGAACGTTCCGCCGCCCTGCTCGGTGACCGAGCGGAAGAGATCGGTCTTCTTGGCAAGCGCCTGCGTGAGCGCCTGCGTGGCGGCGGCGGCGCGCTCGGGCGTCGGCCCGTCGACGACCACAAGGATGAGCTCGAGACTTTGCGGGAATTCCTTGTGATAGGCGATCTCGCGCTGCCGCCACTCGAGCTTGGACGACAACAGATTGTCGATATTGGCGTCGATCGCGAAATTGCGCGCCGTATAGACGGTGGAGGCAGCCGCGAGGACGAGGCCGACGGCAATCACACTCCAGGCATGGCGGACGCAGAACTGGACGGTCCGAACGATTGCTGACGTCAGCATTCCTTCATCCCTTGGGCTCCGGGACTCTCAACCGTCGCACCTGGTAACAGTCGGACCTGGAACCCCTCCCGCCCTATTAAACCTTAACGCCGGGAGGGTCGATCAGTTTCGCAGATTTTTCGCTTCGCGGGGTGCGCTTCTCAGCCGCGCCGGCCGGAAAACTGCGGGGCACGCTTCTCCATGAAGGCCCGCACGCCCTCCGCATAGTCGGGCGAGAACCCGGCCTCGCGCTGCAGATCCCGTTCGAGATCGAGCTGGCGGTCGAGATCGTTGCGCTGGGACGCGTCGAGCGCCCGCTTGATCAGGCCAAGCCCGGCGAGCGGCGCCGTGGCGAGCTGCGTGCAGACGGCCTCAGCCTCGGCCATCAGGCGGTGATCGTCGACCACTTTCCAGATCATGCCCCACTCGGCGGCGGTCTCAGCCGCGAGCGGCTCGGCAAGCAGCGCGAGGCCGCGCGCGCGCGCGGCGCCGACGAGGCGCGGCAGCAGCCACGTGCCGCCGGCGTCCGGAACGAGGCCGAGCTTGGCGAACGCCTGCACGAATTTCGCAGAGCGCGCCGCGAGCACGATGTCGCAGTGGAGCGCCAGGTTTGCGCCCGCCCCCGCGGCGGCGCCGTTCACCGCAGCCACCACCGGAAACGGCAGCGCGTGCAGCCGGCGCACCAGCGGATTGTAGAGCGTGTCGAGCGATCGGCCGAGATCACGCGGCGGCCCGCTGCCCGGCATGCGGTCGCTCAGGTCCTGTCCGGCGCAGAAGCCGCGTCCGGCGCCGGTCAACAGCAGCGCGCCGCAGGTCGGATCGGCCTCGGCTTCGTCAAGCGCTGCGCGCAGCGCGGCGTGCATATCGTCATTGAAGGCATTGAGCCGCTGCGGCCGGTTGAGCGTGACGATGCGATAGCCGGCACGGCGGTCGACGAGAATGGACGGTTGGTCTGACATGCTGCCTCCGGCAAGCGAACCACGCGCCGGATCAAGGCGCGGCAAATCCGACCGGAGCCGCTTGCGCTCCGGCCATGCGGATGCCGATATTAGCGCATGTCTATCGGCTCATGTCGCGGCGAGGCTGTCCGGGACTTTCTCGCACGAGACGCCCGGAAATTCGCCGCTGCCGACACAGCGGGAGCGCACGACCCATGCAGACCAAGCAATTCCCCGTCACCCACACCGACGCCGAGTGGCGCCGCCTGCTCACGCCCGAGCAATATGACGTGCTGCGCGGCCACGGCACCGAGGCGCCCGGCAGCTGCGCGCTCAACTACGAAAAGCGTCCCGGCACGTTCACCTGCGCGGGTTGCGGCCAGGTGCTGTTCAGGTCGAAGAAGAAATTCGACAGCGGCACCGGCTGGCCGAGCTTCAACGATCCGGAGCCCGGTTCAGTGGAGACCTCGCAGGACACCAGCTACGGCATGGTCCGCACCGAGGTCCATTGCGGCCGCTGCGGCAGCCATCTCGGCCATGTGTTCGACGACGGCCCGCCGCCCACGCATTTGCGCTATTGCATTAACGGGGTGGCGATGAATTTCGAAGCGATCTCGCAGGAATGACCGCAGGCCTGCCGTCTCCTGCAGCGCGCAACTGTCACCGATTTTCGAAAAACATCAGGCTGCAGAAATAGGTGATGGCGACTGGAAGATCATCTACGTGCGGGGCGATGCGGCCCGCGCGCTGCGCGCCTTGATCTCGGCCTTCACCAGCTCGATCTCCTCGTCGCTCAGGTCTTCGGCCGAGACCATCCTGTTGCGCGCCTTGCCGGTGGCGAGGATGAGCTCGTCCAGCTTGAGCTGGATGGCGCCCGTATCCCGGTTCTGCGTCGCCTGGATGAGAAAGACCATGAGAAACGTGACGATCGTGGTGCCCGTATTGATGACCAGCTGCCACGTATCGCTGTAGCCGAACAGCGGTCCGGTGATGGCCCACACGACGACGATGATGACGGCCATTCCAAAGGTGACGGGCCGCCCGCAGATGATTGACGTCTTGACCGCGAGGCTTCTGAACCAGTCGGTTCGGGGCGTCGACTCCGTCCCGCCGATTGATGATGTCGGAAGCGATGCGCGCATGAGATCGACTCCGTTCAGGGACCTGCGGAACAGACAATGAGCCATGCGCGCGCAGGGTTCCATGTCCGGCCTGGGGCGGCCGTCGCCTCCAGCGGCGGCCCGAGGACGGGGCCGGGGTCGGTGTATTTTTATACGTTAAATCAGCAGCTTAACGAAACTTGCGCGAGCAAGACTTGCCTGCGTGGCGCCGCACGCAAATGCTGGTCCGACCGTACTTTCAATCATCGGTCGAGGACGCCGCGCCGCTCATGCTCAACATCATGCGACGCTCGATCACGATCGGGATTACGTTTCGCCTGACGAGGGCGACCTCGAGGCGGGCGGCCCTCATTTGGCTGCGTGACGATCCAGTCCACAAAGCCGCCCACGCTTTTTGCGCTATCGCGTTCAACGCGGTGGCGAGGAATCTCACAGCGATTTGAGAGCGCGGAGATTTCGCGCAGGAACCCGGAACCCGCCGGCCGGAACTCCCGTTGAAGACCTGCGGGGGTCGTTGCGCTCCGGACCTTCCGCCGAAAACTGAACCTCTGGAAAGCACAAATTCCTCTTTCCGAGCGGAGGCACATATGGCCCCGAAAAGCGCGGCAGCCGAACGGATCGACGAGACCCCTGCCCCGGAAAAGATCACCGTGAAGCTGATCGTGAACGGCGTCGAGCGCCCGCTGGCGATCGCGCCATGGACCACGCTGCTCGACGCGCTGCGCGAGCATCTCGACCTCACCGGCACCAAGAAAGGCTGCGACCACGGGCAGTGCGGTGCCTGCACGGTTCTGGTGAATGGCAGGCGCATCAATTCCTGCCTCGCTCTGGCGGTGATGCAGGAAGGCGCGCGGGTCACGACCATCGAGGGGCTGGCGGAGGGCGCCGCGCTGCATGCGCTGCAGCGCGCCTTCATCGAGCATGACGCGTTCCAATGCGGATACTGCACCCCGGGGCAGATCTGTTCCGCCGCCGGCCTCGTGGCGGAAGGCCGGGCGCGGACCGCCGACGAGATCCGCGAGCTGATGAGCGGGAACATCTGCCGGTGCGGCGCCTATCCCAACATCCTGGCGGCGATCGCGCAGGTGATCGCCGGTGGCGCAGAGGCACCGCGATGAATCGGTTCGTCTATTCGCGCGCGACCGACGTCGCCGACGCGGTGCGGCGGCTCGCGGCCGACCGCGGCGCGCGGTTCATCGCGGGCGGCACCAACTTGCTCGACCTGATGAAGGAGAACGTGGTGCGGCCGACGCGGCTGATCGACATCAGCCGTCTGCCGCTCAATCGCATCGCTGACACGGCCGACGGCGGACTGCGGATCGACGCGCTCGTCCCCAATTCGGACGTCGCCTATCACCCGCAAGTGGAAAAACGCTATCCGCTGCTCGCCAGCGCGATCCTCGCCGGCGCGTCGCCACAACTGCGCAACATGGCGTCGACCGGCGGCAACCTGCTGCAGCGGACACGCTGCTACTATTTCTACGATACCGCGACACCCTGCAACAAACGCGAACCCGGCAGCGGTTGCGCGGCAATTAGCGGCGTCAACCGCATCCACGCGATCCTCGGCACAAGCGAGCACTGCATCGCGACCCACCCATCCGACATGTGCGTCGCGCTCGCGGCGCTCGCCGCCGACGTCATCGTGGTCGGGCCCGGCGGCGAGCGCCGGATCGCCTTCGCGGATTTCCACCGCCTGCCCGGCGACACGCCCGAGCGCGACACCAATCTGGCCGCCGACGAGATCGTGACCGCGGTCGAGTTGCCGCCGGAGGGCTTCGCGCAGAACTACACCTACCTGAAGATCCGTGACCGGCTCTCCTATGCGTTCGCGCTGGTGTCGGTCGCGGTCGGCCTCGAGCTTGCAGACGGCATGATCAAGGAGGCGCGCGTCGCGCTCGGCGGCGTCGCGCACCAGCCGTGGCGCAACCCCGAGGCCGAGGCCGAGCTGCGCGGAAAGCCGGCCACGTCCGACAATTTCGCCCGCGCCGCCGAGCGCCTGCTGCGCGGGGCGCGCGGCTTCGGCCACAACGACTTCAAGATCGCGCTGGCGCGACGGGCGATCCCGCGGGCGCTCGCGCAGGCGGCCCGCGGCACCCCGCAATCGCAATCGGACAAGCGGATCGCGTGAAGGAGACGGCGATGACCGGTACGACCCATTTCGGCGTTCCGACCGCGCGCGTCGATGGCCGCGCGAAAGTCACCGGTGAGGCCAAATACGCGGGCGAGTTCAAGGCGGGCGATCTCGCCTACGGCGTGGTCGTATCGTCGACCATCGCCAAGGGCCGGATCAAGCGCATCGATTCGAGCGACGCGCTCGCGATCGACGGTGTGCTCGACGTGTTCACGCACGAGCACCGCCCCAGGCTCGCCTCCTCCGACGACAAGTACAGGGACGAGGTCGCGCCGAGCGGATCGCCCTTCCGGCCGCTGTACGACGGGAGGATTCTCTTCAGCGGGCAGCCGGTGGCGCTGGTGGTCGCGCGAGAGTTCGAGATCGCGCGGTTTGCCGCCACGCTGGTCCGCATCGAATACGAGCAGCGAACGCACGTCACCAACTTCGAGGCGCACCGCCGGCGCGGCGCGCTGTCCAACAAGGAATATGAGTTCGAGCCGCGCGGCGATGCCGCCGATGCGTTCGCCCGCGCGCCGGTCAAGATTGCGTGCGAATATCGCATGCCGGTCGAGCATCATAATCCGATGGAGACCTACGCGGCGACGGCGATCTACGAATCCGACGGCCAAATCACTGTGTATGACAAGACGCAAGGCGCGCCGAACAGCTGGAAGTATGTTGCGAACGTGCTCGGCGTCCCGCGCAGCAAGGTGCACCTGCTTTCCCCGTTCGTCGGCGGCGCCTTCGGGTCAGGCTTGCGCCCGCAATACCAGCTTCCGCTGGCCGCCATGGCGGCGCGCGCCCTCAGGCGCTCGGTGCGCGTGACCTTGACGCGCCAGCAGATGTTCACGCTCGGCTATCGTCCCGCCAACATCCAGAGGCTCGCACTCGCGGCCGACCGCGAGGGACGCCTAGCCGCGATCCGGCACGAGGCGATCGGCATCACGTCGCAGTTCGAGGATTTCCAGCGCAACATCGTCGGCTGGTCGAGCCAGCTCTATCGCTGCGCCAACAGCGAGCTCAGCCAGAAGCTGGTCAAGCTCGATCTCAACACGTCCTGTGACATGCGCGCGCCGGGCGGCGCGGAGGGCGTCTATGCGATCGAATGCGCGATGGACGAGCTCGCCTATGCGGCCGGCATCGATCCGCTCGAGCTGCGGCTGATCAACTATTCCGACATCGACCAGGCCGAGAACCGGCCCTTCAGCAGCAAGGAGCTGCGCGCGTGCTACCACGAGGGAGCCGAAAGGTTCGGCTGGTCGCAGCGCAGCCGCGAGCCGCGCTCGATGCATGACGGCAAGGAGCTGGTCGGCTGGGGCCTGACGAGCGGGATCTGGGAAGCGATGCAGATGCCGGCGTCCGCCCGCACCGTGCTGACCGCCAATGGGGGTGTCGAGGTCGCGAGCGCGACCGCCGACATAGGGCCGGGCACCTATACGATGATGACGATGATCGCTGCCGAGATGCTTGGCGTGCCGTTGTCCAGCGTGACGGCGAAGCTCGGCGATTCCTCGCTGCCCAAGGCGCCGGTGGAGGGCGGATCGTTCACGACGGCATCGGTCGGCTGTGCCATTCATGCGGCCTGCCGCGCGGTGCAGAAGGAGGTGCTCGGCCTCGCGCAGAAGATGCCCGATTCGCCGCTGGCAGGCGTGAAGCTCGACGACGTGGTGTTCGCCGACGGGAAGGTCCGGCACAAGGACGATGCGGCCCGTGCGGTCTCGCTGCCCGACGCGATGCGGGCCGGCCAGGCGGACCGGATCGAGAAGGAGGCGACGGCCAAGCCGAACGGGAACGGCAAGCTCTCCCACTTCGCGCATTCGGCGGTGTTTGCCGAGGTCAAGGTGGACGAGGAGCTCGGGGTGATCCGGGTCACGCGCATGGTCAACGCCGTCGCGGCCGGCCGCATCATCAATCCGGTCACCGCCAGGAGCCAGATTCTCGGCGCTGTCGTCGGCGGCATCGGCATGGCGCTGCACGAGGAAACCGTGACCGACCATGCGTTCGGACGGTTCATGAATCATAATCTCGCCGAATACCACGTCCCAGTGAACGCGGATGTCCGCGACATCGACGTGTTCTTCGTCGACGAGAGGGACGACGCCATCAATCCTCTCGGCGTCAAGGGCGTCGGCGAGATCGGTATCGTCGGCACCGCCGCGGCGATCGCGAACGCCGTTTTTCACGCGACCGGCAAGCGCGTGCGGGATCTGCCGATCACCATCGACAAGCTGATCGGCTGAGCGCACGCCGGCGCGCCGCCGTGAACGGCTTACGTCGCAAGCGACTTTCCTGGTCGCGACAGCGGCGCGCATCCCACGAACGCAGGACTCGGTCGCACAAAAAAAGAAGGCCAGCCTAGACTGGCCTCAGTTGGGAGAGTTCGTGCAGGCCGCCTGGCGCTCGTGCTGAATGGGATGGGTGGGTGCCGAGTAGGTGGGTCCCGAGCGGGTGGCTCGAGTCGGGGCGGACCCTAGGCGGTGCCGGTCCGTGCGGCTTGGGCACGCGCGACAAACGATTGGCGGCAACCGAACTCGCGCTTCCTCCGTGCGAGGGATACGCCGATCGGCCGCCGCACGGCTCGTCCGAGCCTCACTTGCCGGCCGCCGCCCTGATGTCGCGCGGCGTCGCGCCGAAGTGCTGCTTGAAGCAGCGGTTGAAATAGGAAAGGTCACCGAAGCCGACGTCATAGGCGACCGCGCTCACCGCGCTCTCGGCGGATTTCGGCTCCGTCAGCATGCGGTGCGCGCGCGCAAGGCGCTGGCTGAGCAGGAAGGCGGAGTAGGTGGTGCCGTCCCATTCGAACAGGCGCTGGAGATAGCGCGGGGTCACGCCGAGGTGCGCGGCGACGTGACCGATCGAGAGATCGCGGCGGCGGCTGTTCTCCGCCACATAGGCCTTGGCGGCGCGCAGCCGCGCGGCGCGCAGCCCGCGACTGCGGGCGATCTCCGCCGTATCCCCGGTCGGCCGAAGCATGAGCGCGACCAGATCGTGCACATGCGTGACGACGGTGCGGCGGATATCGGCGGACTGCAGCGATCGGGCCTCGATCAGCGCATTCGCGTAGCTCGCCAGCAGCGCGAGCGGCTCGGTGTCCCGCGCGACGATGTTCATCACCGCGTCGTCGACGTCCAAGGCAAGCGACGTGAGGATCGACCGCGGAATGCGCAGCGAAAGCGAGCGGCCGGAGGTGTAGCGATCGAATGCGGCGACGTCGGCGCTGCTCATCAGTACGGCATCGCCGTCCCGCAGCGCCTGCTCGCGGCCGCGCGAGGAGGCGACGACGAAGCCCGCCCGGTTGATGACCAGAACGAAATCATCGTTGCCGTCGGCGAGGAACTCGCGCGTGCGCGTGATGCGGACCGCGGACGTGTCGCCCGCCATGATCTGCAGCCCGGGCAGCGAGCGGGCGAGAAGGCACGCTTCGAACGCCGCGTCCCTGGCGGGTTCGATGCCGATCCGCAACACCGTGTGCCCAAGGTGCTCGCGCCACAGCGAGATCCGGTCTTTCTCCGGAATCCCGGCGGTCGACAATCGCACAATGCCGGAACTGCCGTGATCGGTCATTCGAGCTTCACCGCCACCTCCGAGTGTGGCGGTGCTTAGCGCACGCGTCGGCGCCCGCGCGTCCTGCGTTCGGAGGATATAATGTGAGCGCCGGCTTGCGGGCCTGGCGCACAGCGGCGCCCCATGGAACCTGGGCTGGCGCCCGGTACGCCAATGCGGCCGTTCGCTTATCTCCAACTCATTGTCGTTCTTGTCCTAGCGTCAGTGTCACAATGTCTTTACACGGAGGGCGCTTCGATAAGGCTTTCCGGATTGCCGTGAGACGATCCGTCCCGCGCCGGGCCGCGGCTTTCCTCGCCGCATCCCGCGGGAGCCGCACCGAGCGGCGCCGGCCCATCCGAATTTTTTCCCGCGCGATGAACCGCGCACTTCCCCCCGCCCGCCACTCGACCTTCGCGGGGATTTTCAATCTGCCGCGCGCCGCGCGGCCCTGACGCTTGATTGGCTGGAGCTGAGATTTGATGTGCGATCGGGAGCGGCTTTCGGCGACCATCGGCGACATTTACGCCACGTGCCTCGACCCCTCGCGGTGGATGGAGGTCATCGGCAAGGCGGCGCGATTCGTCGGCGGGTCGGCCGCATCGCTGTATTCGCAGGACCCCTGCAGCAGGACCGGGAGCCACAGCGTGAGCTACGGCATCGAGCCGCGTTACCAGCAGCTCTATCTCGACAAGTATGCGCAGCTCGATCCGGCCGCAAACGGCCAGATCGTTGCCCGGGTCGAGGAGCCGGTCGCGATGGCGGACCTGATGCCCTACGACGAGTTCGTCGCGACGCGCTTCTACCGCGAATGGGCGCGGCCGCAGGGACTCGTCGACTTCGTCGCCTCGGTGCTCGACAAGACGATGACGAGCGCCGCGGTTTTCCGCGTCTTTCGGCACGAGCGCGACGGCGCCGTCGACGACGAGATGCGCCAGCGCATGGCGCTGGTGATCCCGCACTTGCGGCGCGCGATGCTGATCGGCAATGCGATCGAGCTCAAGCGCGCGGAGGCTGCGACCTTCGCGGACGCGCTCGACGGCCTTGGAGCCGGGGTCTTCCTGGTTGATGCCGACGGCGGCCTCGTTCATGCCAATGCGGCCGGCCACGCGATTCTGGCGGCTGATGATTTTCTGCGCGCGATCGGCGGCCGCCTGGTCGCGCGCGACGCGCTCGTCAATCAGAGCCTGCGTGACATCCTGGCGGCGGCCGATGACGACGATGGCGAGATCGGAGTGAACGCCACGTCACTGCCGTTGACGGCGCGGGATGGCGAGCGCCACGTCGCCCACGTGCTTCCGCTCACGCGGGGCGCGCGCCGGAGTCGTGGAATCGCGTATGCGCCGGCCGCCGCCCTGCTGGTCCGCAAGGCGGCACTGGAAATCCCCTCGGCGCCCGACGTCATCGCCAAGGCCTATCATCTGACCCCGACCGAGCTGCGCGTGCTCATGGCGATCGTCGAGGTCGGCGGCGTTCCCGAGGTCGCGGTCGCGCTCGGCATCGCCGAGACCACGGTCAAGACGCATCTGAGCCGCGTTTTTCAGAAGACCGGCGCCACCCGTCAGGCCGATCTCGTCAAGCTAGCGGCCGGTTTTGCGAACCCGGCGGGACGGTGACACCATATGGGACTGTGGGCGCGTTCAGAGGACCCGGCGCCACCCGTCAGGCCGATCCCATCCGGCTCGTCGCGCGCTCTGCGGGCCTGGTGCGACACGCAGCCGCGGTGCGGCTGCGTGCAACAAGAAAGCCTCCTGTTCCGCCCCGTTACCCGCCTCTACCAGGAGGCAGGCCCGGCGGACGCGCCCTCGCTATCAGCAACGAGGACATGATGCGTCACTGGATCGTAGTAACGCAGCAGTCGCCCAACGAACTGGCGCGGTGTCATTCCCAAGGCGTGGGCCCAAATCAAGTAACGCTCGGGAGGCAGCCGACATCGACCGCTTTCGACTTGCGACACGAACGTATATTGGGCTCCCACCTGTCGCGCCAATTCGCGCTGGGACAGACCACGTTGATTCCTGAGTTCACGCAGCCAGCGGCCCGCCGTGGTGCGCAGCTCCATCGTCAACGTGTCTGATCGTCGCCTGATACGGCTGTACATGGAAGTTTACCGAATCTCCAAAGGGGCCAATTGCACCGCCTCAGTGGAAGCGGAAGTCATCCGCGCCCAGGTTGGCCAATGTGACGTTGGTGAGGACGATGCCGGTCGTGGCATTGACGTCGATGTGGACGTCGGTCCCGACCTGATGGCTCGCCGCCTGAACCGCCGCGAAGTTGGCGAACACCGAGACCGAGAAGTCGAGCGTGTCCTGGTCGGTTCCGGTATCGCCGAACGCC
>Ga0126377_10001338_pt1 | contig 16103 bp, 14 predicted proteins | sample PanSoiMetPlot_22_FD_92647 | JGI IMG/M metagenome (GOLD analysis project Ga0126377, IMG submission 92647) | Tropical forest soil microbial communities from Panama - MetaG Plot_22 | ecosystem: Environmental > Terrestrial > Soil > Tropical forest > Bulk soil | place: Panama | collected 2016-02-17
CCGATGGGCTGCCCCAGCCGGCATGGCTCGGGCGCGCTCGCCGATTGGATTGACCGCGCGTCCGAGGGCTCGATAGGTTCGGGCGATGCCGCCCGTTCGAAATCGCCGCGGCGGAGCCTCCCTGGTCGTCTTCTTGGCGTGCGCGCTCGTCTTGGCCGCCTGCACGTCCCAACCCGAGAAGGAGCCACGAGCCCGCGCGAACGGACCCGTCGACCAGGGCCTCGAGCAGGAGCTCGAGGAGCAGACCCAGCAGACGCAGGAGCGGATCGAGGCTCTGCAGGCCGCGACCGATGCCGGCACCGTCGGCCAGACCGAGGCGCTCACCCGCTCGCCCACCCCGGGCTGGGCGGGCGAGGGTCCGATCAACGAGACCGGCAACGACTGGGAGCCGGCCATCGCGACCGACCCGAACGCGCCGTTCGTTTATCTGTTGCACAACCGATACGGGGGCCCGGACGCGTGCGCCGACGGCTGCCCCGATCCCGCGATGATCCTGCACGTCTCCAAGGACGGCGGTCGCACCTGGCGGCCCGAGCGATTCCTCTGCCGATGCAAGGGCTGGAAGGGTCAGTTCGATCCGCTCATCGAAGTCGTCCCCGACACCGGCGACGTCGTCGCGGTCTGGATGAACCAGTTCAAGATCCACTTCTCGCGCTCGAGCGATCACGGCAAGACGTGGTCCAAGCCCGTGTGGATCCATCCGGACGTGCGCTGGGGGGACAAGCCGAACCTCGCGCTCAGCCACGACGGACAGGACGTCTACGTCCAGTTCAACGGGCCCACGGGCGGCGACAACTACGTCGCGATGTCGCACGACGGCGGCGGAACGTGGTCGACCGAACGCCTGACCGAAGGCCAGCGCTACTACTTCGACTACGGCGGCGCCGTGCTTCCGGACGGACGCGTCGTGTTCTCGCAGATCAGCTTCTCCTACACGGGACCCGGCCACACCGCCGAAGGCACGCAGCAGATCCACGTGTTCGTCTCGCCCAACGAGGGCCAGACCTGGAACGAGATCCTCATCGACGAGCTCGAGCTCGGATCGCCGTGCACGTCGCGCTCGTGCTACGCCGACTTCTACGACAGCGGACCCGCGCTGGCCCAAGACGCCGACGGCGACCTTGTTGTCGTCTACAACGGCGCGAGCGAGCACGACGGGCCACAGTCGGTGTACGCGCGCTCGTCCACCAACGGAGGCCAGACGTGGAGCGACCGCGTCCTGCTCTCCAGGCCCGGCGTCAACACGGCCTTCCCCGCCGCCGTCGGCGAGGGGAACGACGGCGCTCGCGTGTGGTTCATGGCCCAACGCAACGGCCGGTGGAACGTGTGGTACCGCACCACGTCCGATCTCGGCCAGACGTGGAGCCCGAGAGAGAGGCTGTCCGATGCCACCGGCGGCACCGACTACAAGCACCGGAACGGGTTCGACGAGGTGTACGGCGACTACGGTGAGATCGCGATCACCAGCGAGGGCAAGACCGTGGCGACCTGGGGCGAGGGAAAGAGCTACTTCGGCCCGGGCGGCGTATGGTTCGACCGTGAGCGGTAGCGAGCGCCCTCCGCGGGAGGGAGCCGACGGCCCGAGCCCCGAGTACCCGGATCTGCGTCGTGGGACGCGCGGCGAACCGGCGGGCCGGATGTTGCCGAGCGAGAACGAGCTGGAGTCGGCCGCCGAGCGGGCGGTGCGTGACCGCCAGGTCGCGCGGAAAGCGCCCTGGTGGAAGCGGATGTTCGCCGGACGGGTGGCCGACCGGCCCTAGCGGTCGACGTCGCCGACCACGAAGAAGATCGAGCCGAGCAGCGCGATGAGGTCCGGAACCAGCGTGCCCGGAAGCAGCGCCGGCAGGACGGAGATGTTCGAGAAGGATGCCGTCCGCATCTTGAGCCGGTAAGGCTCGCGGTTGCCGTTGCCGACGACGTAGTAGCCCATCAGCCCCAGCGGGTTCTCGGTCCGAACGTAGACCTCGCCCTCGAGCGAGAGCTTCTTCGGGAGCTTGCCGGCGATGTAGTCGCCGGGCGGAAGTCTGTCCATGCATTGCTCGATGATGTTGCACGACTCGTGCATCCGCTGGACCAGCACCCATAGCCGGTCGTACGAGTCGCCGTTTCGGCCCACGGGGACTTGGAACTCCACCTCGCCGTACTTCTCGTACGGCGCGTCCTTGCGGGGGTCCATCGGGACGCCGCTCGCCTGCAACGTGGGTCCCGAACACCCGTAGGCGATCCCCGTCTCGGGTGGGATCACGCCGATGCCCTTGGTACGCGCGAAGATGATCTCGTTCCCCATCACGAGTTCGTCGAAGTCCTTGAGCTTCTTGCGGACCTGCCGGAGGGTCTCTCCGGATTGTTTGAGCCAGCCGCGCGGCAGATCGTCTTTCAGGCCTCCGGCACGAACGTAGGAGAAGTGCATGCGAGCGCCGGTCGCAGACTCCATGAGCGCCTGGATCAGCTCGCGCTCGATGAACGCGTAGAAGATCGGCGTCATCGCCCCGAGCTCGAGCGGGTAGGAACCCATGAACATCAGGTGGTTCAGGATCCGGTTCCACTCGGCCAGCATCGTCCTGATCCACCGGGCGCGTTCGGGCACCTCGATGCCTGCGAGCTTCTCCACGGCCAGGATCCAGCCGAGCTCGTTGTTGAACGCCGAGAGCCAGTCGTGGCGATTCATCAGGACCAGCACCTGGCGAGCGTCGCGGAACTCGGCGAGCTTCTCCGCGCCGCGGTGCATGTAGCCGATCACGGGCTCGGCGCGGGTGATGACCTCGCCGTCGAGCTCCAGGATGATCCGGAGCACCCCGTGTGTGGACGGGTGCTGCGGACCGATGTTGAGGATCATCTCCTCGGTCCGCAACGTGCCGGGCGGGACGACCTCGATATCCAGCCCCCCGCCGCGCACCATCCAATGCTCGGCGGAGGCGGTGAAGGCGGCGCGTTCCTCGGTGTCCACCAGGCTCCATCCTGTCACGGCGCGAGCCGAGCGACCAACCGCCCCGGTAGTAGGCTCGGGCCATGGCTCGTGCCGAACGCGTACGGTCACGGGACAGCGGGCCGGAGCCCAGACGACGCATCCCATCGGTGGACGCGCTCCTGCGCTCCGAGCCGGGCCGTCGCGCGACCGAGACCTTCGGACGCCCGATCGTGAAGCACGCCTTGACCGTCACGTTGGGCGAGCTGCGCGAGGTCGCCGATCGCGGCGCACCGCTCCCCGACCAGGACGAACTGATGGCGCGGGCGCTCGCGCTGGTCTCCGCCACCGCGTCGGGGTTGGTGCGCGTGATCAACGCCACGGGCGTGGTGCTCCACACCGGCCTCGGGCGCGCCCCCCTGCCGGAACGCGCGGCCGGGGCGGCGTTCCGCGCCGCGCAGGGGTACGTCGACCTGGAGATCGACCGGGACTCGGGCGCGCGTGGCCGTCGCTCGTCCCGCGCCGAGCGCTGGCTCACCTCGCTCACCGGCGCCGAGGACGCGCTGGTGGTGAACAACGGGGCCGCGGCGCTGTTGCTCGCGCTCGCGGCGCTCGCGCGCGGCAAGGGCGTCCTCGTCTCGCGCGGCGAGCTCGTCGAGATCGGCGGCGAGTTCCGGATCCCCGACATCGTCTCGGCCTCGGGCGCGCGCCTGGTCGAGGTCGGCACGACCAACCGCACGAGGATCTCGGACTACCGATCCGCGGTATCGGACAAGGTCGCCGCGATCTTGAAGGTGCACCCGAGCAACTACCGCGTGATGGGGTTCACCGCAGCGCCTGCCCCGAAGGACATCGCCGCGGTGGCGCGCCGAGCGAACGTGCCGTTCGTCTACGACCTCGGGTCGGGCCTGTTGCACCCGGGGGCCGGCGCCCTGGCGTTGGAGCCGAGCGCCGTCGGCGCGCTCTCCGAGGGCGCCGACCTCGTCGTGTTCTCCGGGGACAAGCTCCTGGGCGGGCCGCAGGCAGGCATCGTCCTGGGGCGAACCGGTCTCGTGCAGCGCCTGCGCCGCCACCCGATCGCCCGCGCCGTTCGCGTCGACAAGATGCAGGTCGGCGCGCTCGAGGCCGTCCTGGCCGCGCATGCGACGGGCAGGGAGGCCGAGGTGCCCGTGTGGCGGATGCTCCGTGAGCCCGCCTCCGAGGTTCGGCGCCGTGCCGACGAGCTCGCGATCGCGCTCGACGGCGATCTCGAGGGGGCGCACGTGATCGCGTGCGAGTCCGCGGTCGGCGGCGGGTCGCTGCCGGGGACCGGGATCCCATCGTTCGGCGTCGAGGTCCGCGTCCCGAACCCCGAGGCGATGGCCGCTCGACTGCGGACCGGCTCGCCCTCGGTCTATTGCCGGATCACCGATCGAGGCGTGCTCCTGGACCTTCGCACCGTCTCGCCCAACGAGATGCACGACCTGGTCCGGGCGGTTCGGTATGCCCTCGAAGGAGACGACCTGCCCGATGACTGAGGGCTCGGGCGCCCCCGCGCCCGAGGGCGGCCCGGCCCCGAACACAGGCGACGGGCCGGGGCCGACCTTCGTCGTGGCCACCGCCGGACATGTCGACCACGGCAAGTCCAGCCTGGTCTCCCGGCTGACCGGGATGGACCCCGATCGCCTGGACGAGGAGAAGCGCCGCGGATTGACGATCGAGCTCGGGTACGCGTGGTGCACCCTCCCGTCGGGTCGCGAGCTCGGGTTCGTTGACGTTCCGGGCCACGAACGCTTCGTGCGCACGATGCTCGCGGGTGTCGGACCGGTGCGACTGGTGCTGTTCGTGGTGGCTGCCGACGAGGGATGGAGGCCCCAGTCGGAGGAGCACCTCGAGATCGTCGACGTGCTCGGCGTCGATGGCGCGGTGATCGCGCTCACGAAGGCAGACCTCGTCGATGACGCGGGTCTGGCACGCGTCCGCGCCGACGTCGCCGACCGCGTCTCCGGCACGCTTCTCGAGGGCCGACCGATGGTCACGTGCTCATCGATCACGGGGCGCGGACTCGACGAGCTGATCCGGGCGTTGGACTCGATGCTCGCCTCCGCGCCGGAACCGGAGCGCGACGGCCGCCCAAGGCAGTTCCTCGACCGGGTCTTCTCGATCACCGGTGCGGGCACGGTCGTGACCGGCACGCTCACGGGCGGCCCGCTCTCGGTGGGCGATGAGGTCGAGCTGGTGCCGGCCGGCATCCGGGCCCGAGTGCGCGGCCTGCAGACGCATCACCGCGACGTCGCCGTGGCACGACCGGTGTCGCGGGTCGCGGCGAACCTGACCGGCGTCGAGCGCGACCGCCTCGCGCGCGGCGACGTCCTGACGCGGCCCGGCATGTGGCGGGCGACGTCGTTGCTCGAGGCCCGGATCATGCCCCTCCGATCACTGAGGACGCCGCTCACGCAACGGGGCGCCTTCAAGCTCCACGCCGGAGCGGCCGAACGCAACGCGTTCCTTCGCCTGTACGACGCGCGCGAAGTTCCTCGCGCCGGGGCGTTCGCCCGCATCACGCTGTCCGAGCCGCTGGTGCTCGACGTGGGCGACCGGTTCGTCCTGCGCGAGTCGGGGCGGCGCGAGACCGTGGCCGGTGGTTTGGTGCTCGATCCCCACCCCCCGCGACGGACCGGTACCGAGGCCTCGAGACGACTCGAGCGGCGGGAGCGAACGCCGCGCGCCGGTCTCCCGGCGTTGCTGGTGTCCGAACGCCTCGCGGTCACCCGCGCCGACATGCTCTCGACAGCCGGTGCCGTTCCGGACGGGATCGACGGTGCGGAACGGCTCGGAGACTGGTGGGTGTCGGAGAACCTGGTACGAGACGTGAGCTTGGCCGTCGAGTCCCGGCTGTCCGCGTTCCACCAGGAGGACCCGGCGGCGGCCGGCATGGCGATCGCCGACGTCCGCCGGGCGGCCACCGCCAAGCTCGCCTCCGCCGGCGCACCCGCCGAGCCGGAACTCTCGAACGCATTGATCGAGCGGCTGTGCGACCAGGGGCTCCTCGTCGGCGAGGGACACCTGCTCCGGCTCTCGTCCCACCGCCCACAGGTGGGCGAGGTCGTCATCCGGATCGTCGATCTCGTCCGCGATGCCGAGCCGACACCGCCAACCGTCCCCGAGCTGGTGGCAGACGGCGCGTCGGCCTCGCTGATCGACGCGGCGGTTCGATCGGGGGCACTGGTCCGCGTTTCATCGGAGCTGGTGTTGACCGACGGGTTCGTTCGTCGCGCGGAGGCGCTCGTCAGACAGGCCGGCGATCGCGGCGTGACGGTGAGTTCCATCCGCGAGAGCCTCGGGACGACCCGGAAGTACGCGGTACCGCTGCTCGAGTACCTCGATCGGAGCGGCGTGACGCGGCGCGAGGGTGACCTGCGCTTCGCGCGCCGACCTCGCGGCTAGTCCTCCTGCACCACCGCGACGAGCGCGACCTCGACCGCCGCCCCAAGCGGGAGCTCGGGGACGCCGACGGCGGCCCGCGCGTGTCGCCCGTCGTCCCCGAACACCTCGACGAGGAGGTCGCTCGCGCCGTTCGCGACCTTTGATTGGTCTGTGAAGCCCGGGGCCGAGGCGACGAACACGTCGACCTTCGCGACCCCCCGAACGCGGTCGAGCGACCCGAGCGCCTCCCTGAGGGCCGCGAGGGCCTGGATCGCGCACAAGCGCGCGGCCGAGTTCGCTTCCTCGGTGGTGACGTCACCGCCGACGGCGCCGACAGGGGACACCGTCCCTTCGTCCATCGGGATCTGCCCCGCCACGAAGGCGAGGCCGCCCACCACCTTGACGGGAACGTATGACGCCACGGGCCGGGGGGCCGCGGGCAGCTCGATGCCGAGCTCGTCTAGACGCTCCTCGATCACCCGATCAGCCTATCCGGGTCCGGATCGTCGGCGGGGGCGTTCGGGCGCTATCCGGCCTGCAGGGCTTCCTGGGCCTGTCGGCGCAGCAGCTGGCGGCGCTCGTACTCGTTCAGGCCGCCCCAGATCCCGTGGGACTCGCGGATCCGAAGGGCGTATTCCAGGCACGGTTCGAGCACGGGGCAGGTGGCGCAGATCGCCTTGGCCTTGACCTCGCGCGCCGCCTTCTCCTCACGCTTCTCGAAGTAGCTGGGCGCGAAGAACAGGGCCGAGTCCTCGCCCTGGCAGGCTCCTTCGAACTGCCAGCCCCACGTCCATCCCGCGCGCATCCGGTCGACCACGACGGCCGCTCCCCTCTGAATCGCCCTTCGATAGGTCTTTCGTATCTGAACGTCGCCGGGATTCCGATGGTTCGGCCAGAGGAGGAAACCGACAGGATCACCACAGTCGGATCGGTTCAGTCCAGTTGTGCCGAGCCCGGCCCGGGTGCCGCCGGAGGCTCCGGCTCAACCCGCAGGATCAGCCCGTCCACGCCCCGCACCCGAACCCGCGTGCCCGCGGGGATCGGCCCGTCGGCGCTCCGACCCCGCCACAGGGTCCCCTTCACGAACACGGGGCCGTCGGGCTTGAGCTCGCCCCGGGCCTCGCCGACCAGGCCCACCAGCCCGCGTTGCGTCGAGGTCAGCCGCTCACGGGACTGGACCGCGACCGTGAGCCCGAAACCCCAATACAGGAAGGCGGCCACGGCGAAGGACCAGATCAGCCAGGGCGAGACATCGATCGCGTCGGCAACGCCGCCGAACAGCAGGAGGGACCCCGCGACGAACCCGAGCATCCCCAACGCCGTCAGCAACCCGAGCCGCCGGAGGCGGACGTCCAGGGTCAGGAGCCCGACCCCGGCAAGCAGCAGCAGGAGCCCGAGCCAGGAGAACGGCACCACGGTGAGCCCATAGACGGCCAGGCCGAGCATGCCGGCGCCCGCGAACCCGGCGAAGCCGAACCCCGGCTGGGTCGACTCGAACGCGAGGCCGGCCAGGCCGAGCACGAGCAACACGTAGATCCAGGTGGGTGATGCCGCCGCGTGCAGGACGCGGTCGATCGGGCCCAGGTCGACGAACTTCACCTCGACCGGGCGCTCGGAGGACGACGTCGCGATCTTCGTCCGGAGCGTGACCTCCCCGTCGGGCGTGCCGACCCTTCTGCCGTCCAGCTCGTCGAGCAGCTCGGTGATCGAGGCCGCGGCCACGCTCGCGATGTGGCCCCGGATCGCGGCGGCCGCCGGGACCGGGCGTTCGGGGAACGCCGTCGGGGCGTCGCGCCCGCGTTCGGCGGCCCATCCCCTGGCGAGGCCCTGCACATCCGCGATCGGGATCTGCGGATCGCCACCCGCGAGGTCGAGTGGCTCGAGCGGGCCGACGCCGACGCCGGGCGCCACCGCGCCCAGGCTCGCCGCGTACAGGAAGAGCAGGCCCGCCCCCTGCGCCTTGGCGGGCGAGGGGCCGACCCACACGATCACGGGGACCGTCGCGTCGTGCAGGCGCTGGGCCAAGGCGACGGCGTCCTGGTCGAGCGTCCCCGCGCTGTCGAGCTGCACGACGAGCGTGGACCCCGCGTCCTCCGCGTCCTCGATCGCGCCCTCGAGGTACGAGGCGAGGGTTCGGTCGATCGAGCCGTCCACCTTGGCAACCAGGACCGAGGGTCGCTCCTGCGCGAACGCGCCGGTCGAAACCAGCCAGACCAGGGCGCTGAGCGTCACGAACAGGGAGGCGCGGTGCATGGACGGCGTCCATCGTACCCGCGGGTGCCGGGCTATCCTTTGCCCCTCCCATGCAGGCTCCCCCGAAGCATCGCCCCAGGCCAAAGCCCCCGTCACAGGCGCCCGACGAGACGATCCTGGTCCCCGACGTCCGCCCCCGCCGGGTGATCGCGCCGCTGGTTCCACTCGTGCTCGTGGTCGTCATGGCCGGGTTCGCGGCGGCCGTTGCGCTCACGCTGCTGCCGATCTTCGGGGCCGCGGGCGCCGGCGTGAATGCGTTCCGTGATCGCCTCGACGCCGCGGGCGTCGGCCGGGCCCGGATCCCGGCCCTGCCCCAGAGCTCGACGATCTACGCCTCCGACGGGTCGGTCCTGGCCGAGATCTTCCTGGACGAGAACCGCCGATACGTTCGGATCGGCAAGATCGCCGACGTCGCCCAGGACGCCGTGGTGGCCATCGAGGACGACTCGTTCTACGAGCACGGCGCGCTGAACTTCCCCTCGCTGATCCGCGCCGCGATCACCAACCTCGTTGCCGGCGACATCGAGCAAGGGGGATCGACGCTCACCCAGCAGCTGGTCAAGAACGTGCTGATCGACTCGCCCGAACAGACCTTCGCGCGCAAGTTCCAGGAGGCGGCACTCGCGATCCGCGTGGAGCGCAGGTACACCAAGGACAAGATCCTCGAGCTGTACATGAACGAGGCGTACTACGGGAACGGCGCGTACGGGATCGAGACCGCGGCCGAGACCTACTTCCACACGACCGCGAAGAAGCTCACGCTTCGCCAGGCCGCCCTGCTGGGGGGGATCGTCCGCGCCCCCGGCGCATACGACCCCGTGACGCACCCGCTGGCCGCTCGGGCGCGCCGCGACCAGGTCATCGACAAGATGCTCGCACTCGGGTGGATCGATACCGCGGCCGCGGCCACCGCGAAGGCCAAGCCGCTGGGCATCGCGAACGACGTCGGCGTCTTCAAGCAGAAGGTCGAGCCGTTCTTCGTGTACTACATCCGCAACCTGATCCTGGACAACGAGAATGGCGAGTTCGACGCACTCGGGACTCGGCGGATCCAGCGCGTGCACACGCTGTATCAGGGCGGCCTGAAGATCTATACCTCGCTCGACCCCGACTGGCAGGACTACGCGCAGGACGCGATCGACAACAGCACGTACATCGATCCGGGGAGGAACAGCCCAGACGCGTCACTGGTCTCCGTCAGGGCGACGGACGGCGCGATCAAGGCGATGCTGTCGGGCAAGAACTACAAGCGCGATCAGTACGACCTCGTGTGGCACGGAGCCAGGCAGGTCGGGTCGGCGTTCAAGCCGTTCACGCTGGTCGCGGCTTTCGAGCACGGCTTCCCGCCGGGCAAGGTGTATTCGTCCAAGTCGCCGCTGTGCAACCTCGCGGGCTGGATCAGCGAGAGCGGGTGCGTCAGCAACGCCGAGGGCGCCGGCGACGGCGGTTACCTGGACCTCTGGGATGCGACCCAGGACTCGGTCAACGTGGTCTTCGCCCAGCTGGCGCTCGACGTCGGGCCCGAGAACATCGTGGACGCCGCCCACCGCATGGGCATCACGGTGCCCTTGGACCCCGTCCCGTCGATCACCCTGGGCGTAGAAGAGGTCCCCACGATGGACATGGCCTCCGCGTTCGCGACGCTCGCCAACGACGGGAAGCACTGCGAGCCGTGGGCGGTGCGCAGGATCGAGTTCGCGTCTCTGGCGCAGGACGAGGGCGGCGTCCCCGCCGAGGACACGGGCAAGGGGAACGGCCGGGTGCTCTACCAGCATCATCTTCAGTGCAAGCAGGTCGTGGATCCGGAGATCGCGCACCTGGTCACCGCGATGCTGCAGCGGGTCGTGTGCTGCGGGACGGGGACCGCGGCTCAGATCCCGGGCCGGCCGGTGGCCGGCAAGACGGGCACGGCGCAGGACTACACCAATGTGTACTTCGCCGGCTACACGCCGCAGGTTGCGACGGCGGTGTGGGTCGGGTTCCCGGACGCGCAGCGCCCCATGGACTCCTACTACGGGTCCTCCGTGTTCGGCGGCACCGTTGCCGCTCCGATCTGGCAGGACTTCATGGTGCGCGCGATGCAGGGCTTCCCGGTCGAGGGATTCGAGTCGCCTCCCGCGCCTGAGAGCGGCACGGTCCCCCGGGTCGTCGGCCTGCCGATCGAGCGGGCCGAGCACGTCCTGGCACAGGCCAACTTCACGCCGATCCGGGAGGAGGTCCAGTCGTTCGAGCCGGCGGGCACCGTCCTGACACAGTCGCCAGGTGCGGGCGCGCGGGTGCGCCTCGGTAGCGCTGTCAGGCTCGGCGTGAGCAACGGCAGGGGCGAGGCCATCACGGTCCCCACGGTGGTGGGCATGACCGAGTCGGCGGCCACCCACGCCCTCGAGAAACGCGGGCTGGTCGTCGAGATCGATCGCGAGGTCGTGCAGGACGCGTCGCGCGACGGCATCGTGATCGCGCAGTCCCCGATCGGCAACGGCGCGAAAGTCGTCGACGCTGGGACCGCGGTGACCATCACGGTCGGGACCCTCGAGGGAGGCGGCGAGGGTGGCGAGCCGGGCAACGGGAACGGGAACGGCGGGGACGGTGGCGGCCCGGGCAGCGGGAATGGCAACGGGAACGGCGGCGGCGGGGGTGGTGAGGACGGCCGGGCGCTCGGCTCGCCGGCGCCGGCCTTCGCGAGGCGCGTCTCCTGACCACGCCTCTTCTCGGGCACGGACCCGGCCGGCTCGCGGCGGCTACGGTCCCCCCAGCCGGTCCCTGACCTTCGCCTGGACGACCGACCCGTCCGCCTTGCCCTTCGCGGTAGCCATCACCGCGCCCATGACCTTGCCCATGTCCGACATCGACGACGCGCTCGACGAAGTGATCGCCTCGTCGATCAGGGCGTCGATCTCGGCCTCCGAAAGCTGTTCGGGAGCGAACGGCTGCAGGACCTCGCGCTCGGCGCGTTCCTTGTCCGCGAGCTCGGGCCGGTCGGCGGCCTCGAACGCCTCCATCGATTCGGTGCGCCGCTTGACCTCCCTTGCCGCCACCTCCCGCACCTCGTCGTCGTCGAGCTCGTGCAGGACCTCCTTCTCGCGGTTGGTGATCGCGGCCGAGAGCATCCGCAGGGCGCCGAGACGAAGCTTGTCGCCGGCGCGCAGCGCCGCCGTCATCTCCTCGCGCACACGTGTCTTCAGCGTGGGGTCGCCCACGTAGACTCCCCTCCCGTGCTCATCGGGATCCTGATCGGCGTGGCCGCGTTGGCCGCTGCCTGCGTGCTGTACGGCATCTTCGTCGAACGCCGTCGGTACCGGTTGGTCCGTCGCGGAATGGCCATCCTACCGGCGGACGGTCCGGAGACACTGACGATCCTGCACCTGTCGGACCTGCATTTCGTACGCGACGACCGGCGCAAGGCGGCGTTCGTGGCCTCGCTCCCGGTATGCGACGTCACCGTGGTCACGGGCGACTTCCTGGCCGAACCCGAGGCGGTGGAGACCGTCGTCACTGCCGTCCGTGCAGCACGCGGACGGCTGGCGTCGTGGTTCGTCCTGGGCTCGAACGACTACTTCAACCCGAGGCCCCTCAACCCGATGCGCTACTTCATCCCGCGTTCTCGTCGGCGCGGGCGGCCCGTGAGGAGAGGGCGCGGGGGCGAGTTGCGAGCCTTGCTCGCGTCCGAGGGGTGGCGCGATCTCACGAACGTCCGCGAACAGCGAGACCTGGATGGACTCGCCGTCGAGGTCCTGGGCCTGGACGATGCGCACATCTCGCGGCAGGACCTGCGCCTGGCCCCCAGGAGCGCGCCGGACCGGTTCGGGATCGCGGTGATGCATTCGCCCGACGCCGCCCCCGAGGTCGCGGCCTGCGGCTACCGGCTCGCTGTGGCCGGACATACGCACGGCGGCCAGGTTCGGTTGCCGATCGTCGGGGCATTGGTCACGAACTCACACCTGCCTCGGCGCCTGGTCTCCGGGCTGATCAGGATCGGCGACTCGCTCTTGCACGTCTCGCCGGGACTGGGGACGAGCAAGTACGCGCCGTTCCGGTTCCTGTGCCCGCCGGAGGCCACCCTGCTCGAACTTCGAAGGGCCTCCGCAGACGGAGGCCCGGCATCGCCGAACGACCAGTCGGGGGACTGATCTCAGCCGCCGGCGGCGACGCGTTCGAACACGCTCTCGTAGCCGGCCACCATGGCCTCCTTGGAGAACAGACGCTGAACGCGATCCCGGCAGGCCCGCGGGTCGATCTCGGATAGCCGCTTCAGCCGCTCGGCGGCCCGGTCGGCGTAGTCCTCCACGCCCACGATCCATCCCGTGACGCCGTCCTCGACGACCTCGGGCACCGAACCGCGAGGTGTCGCGATGACGGGTGTGCCGCACGCCATCGCCTCGGTCATCACGAGCCCGAACGGCTCGTCCCAGTCGATCGGGAACAACACGGCCTTGGCCCGGCGGAGCAGGTCGACCTTCTCCTCCAAGGTGATCTCGCCCAGGACCTCGAACTCCTTCGGGATCACCGGCTCGATGTTGTTCCTCCATTCCTCCTGCTCGGTGGGGTGCGCGATCTTGACCGCCGACACGAGGCGCTCGCCCGCGGCCACGGCCGCGTCGATCGCTCGCCGCCATCCCTTCTCCGGCGCGGCCCGCCCGAGGAACAGGACGAAGTCCTCCTTCTCACGCTGGACGGAGTACAGGTTCATATCGATCCCGTTGTAGACGACGCCGCCGTATCGAAGGTCCTCGTTGAACCGCTTCTGCGCCTGGCTGATCGCGACGAACCAGATCCGCTCGGCCACGAACGAGTACAGGCGCTGCATCTCGGGCACGAACGAGCCGTGCAGGGTATGCACCGTGGGAACGCCGGTCTCCACCGCGCCCGCGAGGGACGAAAAGGGCGTGTGCACGTGCAAGACGTCGAAACGTTCGCGTGCGTTGCTGAGGCTGAACAGCGTGTGCGTCGTGTCCAGGACGATGTCGTTGATGCGATCCGTCCCCGGCGCCCGTTCGAACACGTACTCCAGGCGCGCCTTCGTGCTCGAGTCGCCGGTCGCGAACAGCGTCACCTCGTGCCCAGCTTCGGCGAGCCCGTCCGCGAGCAGCGCGACCACCCATTCGATCCCGCCGTAGCCCTTCGGCGGGACCGCGATCCAGGGCGGGCAGATCTCGGCGATCCTCATGCGGGCCTCCAGGTTCGCGCGTGCTCGGCCGATATCTCCCCGATGCTACAAACGAGCCAGGGTGGAGCCCGAGTCGATACACTTTTCGCTACGGGACGTGGCGCAGTTTGGTAGCGCGCAGCGTTCGGGACGCTGAGGTCGCGGGTTCAAATCCCGCCGTCCCGACAGGATTGGACGAGGTTGCGGGGATGTTTGACGGCCTCATAGGCTGACGGTACCTTGCTGAGCGGGCTGTCGAAGGACAGCCCGTTTCGTTGCCCGGAGGGTGATGACCAGAAAGCAAACGCATTTCGCCGCGCGGCTCACGATTGCCGTGCTCGTCGTCGCCTCGGCGACGGTGGGTGCGGCCTCTCTTTCCTCCGCGGCTCCGAGTCGGGGAGAGGTCGAGCGCGCTCGGGCGCAACTCGATACCCTCAATCGCCAGCTCGATCTCATGGTCGAGCAGTACAACCAGGCACAGATCCGGCTCCAGGAGGTCCAGTCCAGGCTTGCCGACGTGCGCGCGCAGGCCGAGCGGGACCGCGCGACCGCGGACCGCGCGATGGCCCTTCTCAACGCCGACGCGGGTCGCGCCTACCGAGGCGTGGGCTCGCAGATCGCCTCCCTCTTCGAGTCCTCCTCGATCGCGGACTTCTCCGACCGGCTGGAGTTCATCGGCAGCATCGCCCAGTCCCAATCCGACCTTGCCGTTCAGGCCGAGACGAGTCGGCAGCAGGCCGCATGGTCGGCGCAGGAGCTCGCGGCCACCGCAGACGAGCGGCGCTCGGTCGTGCAGTCGATCGCCAGCAAGAAGGCGCAGATCGAGGGGCGCGTCTCGGAAGCCCGGAGCCTGTACGAGACGCTGAACCGCAAGTACCACGTGGCCCTGCAGGCCGCCGCGGCCGCCGCCGCCGCGAGCAGCTCGGGAGGGTCCACCACCTACGGAGGCCCGATCCCGCCGCCGCCATCGGTGAGCGGCAGCGTTGGGGCGGTGCTCCAGGCCGCGTACTCGATGATCGGCACGCCGTACCAGTTCGGGGGCGCGAGCCCGGAGACCGGGTTCGACTGCTCGGGCTTCACGATGTGGTCGTGGGCGCACGCGGGGGTGTACCTGCCACACTCCTCCGCCGCTCAGTACGCGTCGCTGCCGCACGTCGCGCAAGCGGACCTGCAACCCGGCGACCTCGTCTTCTTCTACAGCCCGATCTCGCACGTGGGGATCTACGTGGGCGGGGGCAACATGATCCATTCCCCGCAGACGGGAAGCGTCGTCCAGGTGGTGCCGATCTACTGGGACAGCTTCGCGGGCGCCGCTCGCCCGGGCTGATCGATCAGGACGCCCCGTCCAGATCGGCCAAGCGCGTATCGGCCTGCTCCACGAGCCCCTGGTTCCCGATCTCTCGCGCCGCATCTCGCGCCCGCACTAGTAGATCGCGCGCCTGCTGCGTGCGCAGCCCGGCGTTGTCCTCGTGGGCATACTTCAGCCGCTCGTCGGCCTTGACGATCAACTCGAAGATCTCGCTGGGTTCCATCACGGTTCCTTTCCTGCTCGAAGACGAGTGTCGCGCGTGTGCGATCGATCCTCGAAACTCAGCCACCCGTTACATCATGTGCATGGGCTTGGCGTCCAGCGCCTCCAGGTACATACGGATCCCGATCGCGGCCGCCGCGCCCTCGCCCACGGCCGAGGCGAGCTGCTTGGTCGAACCCGACCGCACGTCGCCCGCCGCGAACACGCCGGGCATACTCGTCTGAAGCCCCATGTCGGTCACGATCATCCCGCGGTCGTCCACGTTCACGGATCCCTTCACGAATCCCGTATTGGGGTCCAGCCCGATGAAGACGAACGCGCCGGCCGGATGGATCTCCTCGAGCTCGTCGCTGTCCCGGTTCCTCAGCACGATGGCGGCGAGCTTGCCGCTGCCGTCGTCCTTGGCACGGAACTCGACGACCTCGCGGTTGAGGAGGACGTCCATGCCCGGAGTCGCGGCAACCTTGTCCTGCAGCAGCTTGTTGGCGGTCAGGCGGCCGCCCCGCTGAACGATCGTGACCCGGTCGGCGAACTGCGTGAGGAACAGGCCCTCCTCCAGGCCGCTGTTCCCGCCGCCCAGCACCACCAGGCGGCTCGCGCCCTTGTAGAAGGGGCCGTCGCACGTCGCGCAGAAATGGATGCCGGCCCCGATGAGGTCGTCCTCCCCGGGCGCGCCCGTGCGCCGGTAGGAGGATCCGGTCGCGATCAGCGCGGCGCGCGCGTGGTAATGGTCGCCGGTCGCTGTCTCGATGTCGACCTCCTCCCCGTTGGTGCTGATCGACGTCACCGAGACGGCCTGCAGCATCTCGACGCCGTAGCGCTGCGCCGGCAGCGCGATCCGGTCCGCGAGCTCGGCTCCCCCGATC